>Ga0302134_10000023_pt1 | contig 40619 bp, 33 predicted proteins | sample CB9_SCM_MG_FD_203123 | JGI IMG/M metagenome (GOLD analysis project Ga0302134, IMG submission 203123) | Marine microbial communities from Western Arctic Ocean, Canada - CB9_SCM | ecosystem: Environmental > Aquatic > Marine > Oceanic | place: Canada: Western Arctic Ocean | collected 2017-09-19
TACAACCGGTATTGCCGATCTAGCGGCCTTAAATCAACGGGCGACCGACGATCCGGAATGGTTCTGGGCGGCGATCCTTGGGTTCCTGGATGTTCAATTTTATAAACCATATCAACAGGTCATGGACGTGTCGCGTGGCATTGAATGGGCGAAATGGTGTGTGGGTGGCAAAACGAATTTAGTGCTGAACTGTCTCGATAAGCATCGCGAAACGCCTACCTGGAACAAAACTTATATCATTTGGGACGGTGAGGACGGGATAACGCGTGAACTGACTTACCGGGGCTTCGACGACATGGTGTGCCGGTTTGCTGACGCCTTGCGTCAACGCGGCTATGGTAAGGGTGATGTGATCGGGCTGTATATGCCGATGTTGCCGGAGGCTTACGCGGCTATGTTCGCTGTCGTTAAAATTGGCGCCATTGTGCTGCCGTTGTTTTCCGGGTTCGGCGCCGATGCGGTTGCGTTACGGCTTGTGGAAGGTGAAGCCAAGGCGGTGGTGACGGCGGATGGTACGTGGCGGCGTGGTTCGACCTACGCTATGAAAGCCGTCCTCGATATGGCTTTGGCTGAGAATGAGTCGGTTCAGGATGTGTTCGTAGTACGGCGGTTGGGCGAGCGTTTGGCAGAACCGTGCGTGATGCAGTCGGGCCGCGACGTGTGGTGGAATGAGGCGGTGTCGAAGGGCGACCCGAACACTATGACAGAAATTATGGATGCTGAAGACACCGCCTTCCTGGTGTTCACCTCTGGCACCACGGGCAAGCCGAAGGGCACGGTGCATAGTCATATTGGCCTGACGGTAAAGGTCGCGCTAGACATATCCGTGTGCATGGATTTCCAACGCGACGACCGAATGATGTGGATGAGCGATATGGGTTGGGTAGTGGGACCAATGACCGCCATCTCGACAACGTTTTCCGGCGGCAGTCTGGTCGCAGTGGAAGGGGCACCCGATTACCCGGATACGGCCCGACACTGGCGATTAATGGCGGAACATGACGTCACATGGTTGGGGGTCGCGCCCACAACCGTTCGCTCCATGATGCGCTTTGGCGATGAAGTCGATGAATACAAATACCCAAATCTTCGCATTATGGGCTCAACCGGGGAGCCCTGGACCTACAACGCCTGGGTTTGGCTGTTTGAACGGGTCGGGTATGGTGAGGTTCCCATCATGAATATCAGCGGTGGAACGGAATGCGTCGGCATTGTGTGCGCATCGGTGTTATCGCCAATGAAACCGGGATCGTTTGCCGGACCCATTCCCGGCACTGGCGCCAAGGTCGTGAATGAAGTGGGGGAACCGGTTGGCCCCGGTGAGGTTGGCGAGTTGGTCATGACTGAACCGTCGATTGGCAATACGCGCGGTATTTGGCGCGACGACGACCGGTATATCGAAAACTATTGGTCGATGTTCCCCGGCATGTGGCGCCAGGGCGATTGGGCGACCGTTGATAAAGACGGCATGTGGTTCCTGTTGGGCCGTTCCGACGATACGCTCAATGTTTCCGGCAAGCGCACGGGACCGTCGGAAATCGAAAGCGCATTGATGGAAACCGGCAAGATCGTGGAGGCTGCCGTAATTGGGATTCCTGATGACATCAAAGGGACGGCGGTGTGTTGCGTCTGTACGCCGATGCCAAATGTGGTTGTGGATGAGGCGTTACGGGTGGAATTGTCGAAGATTGTAGTGCAAAAGCTAGGTGCCTCCTACCGGCCTAAACAAATCCTGTTCGTATCTGATTTACCCAAGACCAGGAATTTGAAAATTATGAGAAGACTCGTGCGGGCAGTGCTGCTTGGCCAAGCAGAAGGTGATTTGACTTCCTTGGTGAACCCCGAAGCGATAGATGAATTGCGTGAACACGCTCAAAACTAACGGACGATAAACAAGGACACAGAACAATCATGGCGGACGACAGCAAAAACAAAGGTATGCGCAAGGGGCTGACCAGTTATGGCGACGCCGATTTTTCCCTGTTCCTTCGCAAGGCGTTCATCAAAGCCATGGGATATTCCGACGATGCGCTGGACCGTCCTATCATTGGCATTGCGAACACGTTCAGCGGTTACAACGCGTGTCACCGTACTGTGCCCGAGCTGGTCGAGGCGATCAAGCGTGGCGTGATGCTGGCGGGTGGCTTACCCATTGAGTTTCCAACAATTTCGATTCATGAATCCTTCGCGTATCCGACCTCCATGTTCACCCGAAATTTAATGTCGATGGACACCGAAGAAATGGTCAAAGGGCAGCCGATGGATGCGGTCGTCCTGATCGGTGGTTGTGACAAAACTGTGCCCGCACAATTGATGGCGGCGGCCAGCGCCAATGTTCCGGCAGTGCAGGTTGTGACCGGGCCAATGATGACGGGAAGCCATCGCGGCGAACGTTTGGGCGCCTGCACTGATTGCCGCCGTTATTGGGCGATGTTCCGCGCCGGTGAAATCGATGAAGCGGAAACCGAAGAAGTAAGCGGAAGACTGGCGCCGACGGCGGGAACCTGCATGGTGATGGGCACCGCCAGCACGATGGCGTGCATGACCGAAGCGATGGGCATGATGCTGCCCGGCGGTGCGGCGATCCCAGCAGTGGCGTCCGATCGGTTGCGCCATGCGGAAGCCTCTGGTGCACGCGCCGTGGAGATGGCGGCGGAAGGTTTGACGCCGGACAAAATTATGACGCCCGAAGCCTTCGCCAACGCCTTTCGCATTTTGCTGGCCATTGGTGGCTCAACGAACGGATTGGTGCATATGACTGCTGTCGCGGGAAGATGCGGCATCAAAGTTGATTTGGAAGCCTTGGATCGCATGGGTCAGGAAACACCGGTTTTGGTCGACCTGAAACCTTCCGGTCAGCATTATATGGAAGATTTGGAAAAAGCGGGCGGCATGACCACGGTGATGCGGGAATTGCGGGCTCTATTGAATCTCAATTGTTTAACAGTGTCTGGACGCACGCTTGGCGAAAATCTGGACGCGGGCGCAACCTCTTGGCCGCAGGAAGTGGTGCGTCCGATGAACAATCCAATCTTTCCGTCTGGCGGCATTGCGGTGTTGCGCGGAAATTTAGCGCCGGGTGGCGCCATTATCAAACAATCGGCGGCCAGCGCGGAATTGATGAGCCATACCGGTCGCGCGGTGGTGTTCGAGTCCCTGGAAGACCTTGCCAACCGGATCGACGATCCCGATTTGGATGTGGCGGCTGATGATGTGCTGGTGCTAAAAAATTCCGGACCAAAGGGTGCGCCGGGCATGCCGGAATCTGGTTATATTCCAATTCCCCGTAAGCTCGCTGAAAAAGGTGTGAAGGATATGTTGCGGATGTCGGACGCACGGATGAGCGGCACGGCCTTTGGCGCCATCGTTTTGCATATCACGCCAGAGTCTGCCGATGGCGGCCCGTTGGGGCTTGTAAAAAATGGAGACCGCATCACGTTGGACGTGCCGGGACGGCGTTTGGAGCTTTTGGTAGATGACGTGGAATTGGCCCGGCGTCGTGGTAATTACACGCCGCCGCCCGCCCACGAAGGGGCTGAACGCGGTTATTTGAAATTATATCTCGATACGGTGAACCAAGCTGATGAAGGCGTTGATTTTGATTTCCTCGCCAAATGCCCCGATGGGCGCGTGACACCGTGATTTTAGGTAGGAAAATTTAGCGACGTGACGAAAAAGTACCTGAATAAAATTTTAAACGCGCGCGTTTATGACGTGGCGCGAGAAACGCCGTTGGAAGATGCTAATAATATGTCGCAGCGGTTGGGCAACCGTGTCTTGATTAAGCGGGAAGATTTGCAGCCTATCTTTTCTTTCAAGGTGCGCGGTGCTTACAATAAACTTATTTGCTTGTCGGAAGAGGACCGGGCCAAAGGCGTTATTGCGGCGTCGGCAGGCAATCACGCCCAAGGCGTCGCACTTTCGGCGCAAAAACTTGGTGTACGTGCGACCATCGTTATGCCGGAAACCACGCCGGAAATTAAAGTTCAGTCCGTGGTTAAATGGGGTCCAGAAATCATTCTGCATGGCGATGACTTTCAGGAAGCCTATGCCCGTGCGATGGAGATTTCCGTGGATCGGAATTTGACCTTCGTCCATCCCTATGACGATCCAGATGTGATTGCGGGGCAAGGGACGGTGGGTATGGAAATTTTGCGCCAGCATATGGGGGATATTTATGCGATTTTCATTCCTGTTGGCGGCGGTGGATTGTTGTCGGGCATCGGTGCCTATGTGAAAGCGGTCCGGCCAGAGGTGAAGATCATTGGTGTTGAACCGGAGGACGCGGCGTCGATGTCTCAGTCGCTGCAGAAAAAGCGCCGGGTGACTCTTGATCAGGTCGGGATTTTCGCCGACGGCGTCGCCGTCGCGCAGGTCGGCAAAGAGACGTTCCGCATTGCGCGCGAGGTGGTGGACGACATGGTTCTAAACAGCGTTGATGAAATTTGCGCCGCGGTGAAGGATATCTTTGAAGATACCCGCTCCATTGCGGAACCTGCCGGTGCGCTCGCCTTGGCGGGGCTCAAAAAGTATGCCGTCGCGCACGGGTTGAAAGACAAAACCTTGATCGCGATCAACAGCGGCGCGAATATAAATTTTGACCGCTTGCGCCATGTTTCCGAACGCGCGGAGATTGGAGAGAATCGGGAATCGTTGTTTGCGGTCACAATCCCGGAGAAACGCGGCAGTTTTCGAAAATTATGCAACATATTGGGCAAGCGGTCGGTAACCGAGTTCAATTATCGCTATGCGGATGAAGGCGCGGCGCAGATATTCCTTGGCCTGCGCGTCGGCAGTAGCGGTAAGGAACATGACACAATCATGAAGGCGCTTGGTAAAAATGGGTATTCGGTTGTCGACCTAAGCGATAATGATACGGCAAAACTTCATATCCGCTATATGGTGGGAGGGCGGCCGCCGAGCATCAAAAATGAAGTTATCTACCGGTTTGAATTTCCCGAACGGCCCGGAGCCTTGCTTAATTTCCTCAACCATATGGGCGAACGGTGGAATATCAGCCTGTTCCATTACCGAAATCATGGCGCTGCCTTTGGCCGTGTCCTGTGCGGGATGCAGGTGACCGAAAGTGACGCCAAGCAGTTTCAAGCGTTTTTGGACAAACTCGGCTATAACTATTGGCTGGAAACGGAAAATCCCGTCTACAAGACGTTCCTTAACTGATAGGACTCAATTAACGCTAAATTGCATTAAGATTTATGACGCGCGTACATATCCATGAAAAACGCGTGCATCTTTACTGTCGCCACTTAGTCGTACACGTCCTGTGATTTGAACCAGAAGTCATGACGAGTACCGGGACCATCCCTTGCCGGCGAGAGATCTCGAACGCAATAAGGAAATCGCCGTCACCCGCAGAAAGGCGCCCGTTCGCGCCTACAAACGGCTGTATGGCCTGGCGCGGACACGGATTATGGGGTTGAATAAGAATCTGAAATTTTATGTGCTGGCGGCAATGGCGGGCAACATCTGCAAGGGAGCTAAATTTCTCACCCTGTATTGGTGTTCGAAGATCTGTCCCCGCAGATAAATGCCGCCGTATTTGGGTAACCGCCTAAAATACCCGCCAAAAACACTGAAGAACCGAGGTTGTGGCTGTTAAATCTCGTCATACTGACAAATTTAACGCTCTCGAGCCCAAAAAGACCCTTATGCAGAGGTCTCATATTAATACAGAGGGGCTAAATATTATGTTGGAATGGTTCCACGTGGCCTATAATCAACCCCGAAACGCTGCCAAGGCAAATAATCTCGAAAGATGAACATGAAGCGATCTGCGCTTTACCTGATAATACTGGCGTTCGCGGTCGGGTGTGGCGTTATGCAAGGGCAAAGCCCTGCGCCTGAATCGGTGGCGGCGACGGAACAGTTTTCGGAGATTGTTTCCCATTACAGCACCGGGGTTGGCGTCAAACTTGGACCGGAATCGGTTAATTTTAAGCTATTTGCGGCGATTATCGACCGGGTTCGCAACCATTATGTCGATAATATTGATTATTCCCGTTTGGTTGGTGCGGCGACCAAAGGAATGCGGGTGGCGTATCCACTACCTACCGATGCGAATCACAACCAATTGGTCCAGGCTGCTATTCGCGGGATGTTGGGGGATTTGGACCCTTACAGCAGTTACCTGGACGCAAGAAGTTACAGCGAAATGCGCGACCAAACGAAGGGCCGGTTCAGCGGTATTGGTATTCAGGTCACCAAAGAAGGTGATTTCATCAAAGTGATTTCGCCCATTGACGGCACTCCGGCTGCGAAGGCTGGAATTAAGGCGGGCGATCTAATCACCCATGCGGATGGCGCAACACTTTCAGGCTTAACGCTGCGTGAAGCGGTCGCGCGTCTGCGGGGGCCGGTTGGCAGTGACGTTATCCTCACCGTATCACGGGTGGGCGAGCCATCCTTTGATGTTCACATTATCCGCTCAGTGGTTCGAATCAAGGCGGTTCGGTGGAAACTTGACGGCTATATCGGTTATATCCGAATCACGACGTTTTCGTCCCGGACAACGCGGGAGTTTGTGCGGGCTGTCCACGATATCCGGGCGCAGGCGGGTGGTGGATTGGCGGGTTATGTGCTGGATTTACGTAATAACCCCGGTGGCTTGCTCGAACAGGCGATAACGCTGTCGGATGCGCTTTTGAATGAGGGCGATATCGTGCTCACGCGCGGGCGGACCCACCGGCAACGTTATACCGCGGCTCATGGCGATGTGACCGATGGGGCACCTTTGGTCGTGTTGATCAATAAAGGTTCGGCATCAGCGTCAGAAATTCTGGCTGGCGCTCTACGGGATCATCGTCGCGCGACCCTTGTCGGGACGCGCAGTTTTGGCAAGGGCTCCGTACAGACGATTCTGCCGCTCGGGAACGGTGATGCGCTGAAATTGACGACAGCGCGATATTATACACCGTTGGGTCAAACGGTGGGGAAAGGGATAGAGCCTTCGATTTCTGTTAAATTGGACGAGGATCACCCCGGTGATGAACAAATTGATAGGGCCTATGCGATCTTGAAGAGCGTGGCGCAGCGTTGAGGGCTTAATTTCTAGCTCAATGTTTTAATTTTCGGCAAAAGATGCGAATTCGCATCAATTACGGACGCGGTTGGGATGGAGGTTTGCGCGCCAGTGACGGTACAGGCCAAACTTGCCGCTAGGCTAGCCCGCGTGGCGCTGGCCCTTAAATCCATGCCGCCGTCCAACCCGGCGGCGAGAACGCCCACGAAGGTGTCGCCCGCCCCAGTGGTGTCGAGGGGCTTTACGGAGGCGGCGTCGATGGAAAAATTGTTCCCTGCACCCGCAACAATTGCGCCCTCAGCACCCAGCGTCAGAATACAGGTCAATCCATATCGCTGCGCCAATTGCCGGGGAACATCGCATAACGAGGACGCTGTCAGGCCCGCTTGAGCGGCAATCGCAGCACCTTCGCTCTCGTTGACGATTAAAATATCAAGTTGTTTCATCGCGTCATCTGGGACAAAGGCGGTAGGCGCGGCGTTGAGGATAGTGCAACGGACAGCGCCATGGGCGCGCTTTAGGAACGCCCAGTTTTCCATTAATGGGACTTCCATTTGTAAAAGGACGGTTGTGTCCGGCGTGAACATGGAATCGGGCGCTTGGTTCGAGGTGACGGCCTGGTTGGCTCCGCTGGAGACGACGATGGCGTTTTCGCCGTCATCGGCAACTTGAACGCTGGCGCAGGCGGTGGGCCGTTTGGATTGCCCAACGCAGGTAAGATCCACACCAATTTGCCGAAGATCGCGGAGTGCCATTTCGGCAAATAAATCCCGCCCGACCATGCCGATCATTGCGGTTGAGGCGCCGGTGCGTGCTGCGGCCAACGCCTGGTTGGCGCCTTTGCCGCCTGGAACCAACTCATAACTGTCACATAAAACGGTTTCCCCGGGCGCGGGAAAATGTGGTGTGCGCTGAACCAAATCGATGTTGATAGAGCCAAAAACGGTGATCATGGCGGACGAGTCCCGAAACGTGGAATGACGCCGTTATCGGATCACCAAAGGCGTGTTGGATCAACCACCAATACGCGGTGCTGTTATTCTGTGCTGTTATTACGCGTGGTTATTATGCAGCGGTGCGAATTTCCAGTTTGGACAGTTCTCTTCCTAGGAAATGGCTCAGCGCACCCATGCCGGCGCGCGTTGTGCCACTAAAACCTGCGCTTTCTTCCGCATCCGGATTGTAGTTCGTGTTTGTGTTGACGTCATAAGTCCAGGCGACGCCGTCTTCGTCAAAAATCATTTCAATTCCGGCGACTTCAATGCTGTTTTCACGTAAAAACCGTGCGTAGAGTTCCAAATTTGGGTGCGTGAAACCCTTGAGGATTTTGAATTTAGGCGTTGGATCTTCGCCGACTGGGCAGGCGAGGTCTTCTATCTGGCAAACATCGGCGGGGCACAGTTCGAATCCCTGCGAGGTGTCAACGCGTACGGTGTACAGATGCTTCCCGCCGACAAATTCGTTGCGTAGGATCGATGAATCGGCAGATTTGATGTAATCCTGGATTAGGAGGGTGCCGTCGGGGCCGGTTTCATAGGCATCGCTGTCCAAATACGCGTCCACAGCGTCGAGGGTATTGAAGAGTTGAACACCGGCACCTTTGCCTCCCCGGTTGGGTTTTAGAATTAGGGGCGCGCCAAAATTGTGCGCCGCTTCGCGGATGGCGTCCCTGCCGACTGCGACGATTGTGCGTGGCGTCCGAATTCCGCAAGCCTGCAGGGCGGCGTATTGTTTGACCTTGCTGAGTTCGAGCGACAGCACTTGTGCGCCATTGATGACCCGGCAGCCATGCGCCTCCAACCAGGTCAGCACCGAGGCGGTGTATTCCGGCGCGTACAAATGCCCGCGGGTGTGGGCGGATGCGCTCATCCTGCTGTAGAAAACGCCTTCCGGGGGCGGGCTGTCAAAGTCGAACGACCCCTCGTCCAAATGCCATTCCTGGAAGGGGACGCTTTCGCGGTTGAAGGCGGCCTGCAGCGGCGCAAGCCATTCATCATTTTCATGGATGACGTATACAGAGATCATTACAAACCCTTGGGGATATTAATATTAACATTAATATAATGTGGTAACCTTCAATATACAAATATTATTAAATTTATGTCGGTTATAGCAACTTTTGATGTTGCCTTTGTCGAATTCATTGTTTCGCCGAAGATAAATTTTATGTAAATATACGCGTAGTTCCGAACCTTAAAGCGCGCGCTAGCGCCGCATAGGGAATTCGATCCGATGTGGCGCATAACCGATTGAAAGAAAAATATTATGACGGACCGCACCAATTCGCCCGAAAGTCGGGATATAGCGAATGTCTTACACCCATACACAAACCTGGAAAAGCATCAGGCAACGGGCCCTTTTATTGCCGGTCGCGGAGAAGGAATTTACATCCGTGACGAAGCGGGCAAAGAGTATATCGAAGGATTGGCGGGTCTATGGTGCACGTCGCTGGGGTTTGGCGAGGAACGTCTGATTGAAGCGGCGACGCGGCAAATGCGCGAATTGCCATTTTATCACGTGTTTTCGTCCAAAAGTCATAACCCCGCCATCGACCTGGCGGAGCGGTTGATCGAATTGGCACCGGTTCCCATGTCGAAGGCGTTCTTCGCCAATTCGGGGTCGGAAGCGAATGATACCGTTGTCAAAATCGTGTGGTATTACAACAACGCAAAGGGTCGGCCTGAAAAGAAGAAAATTTTTAGTCGAATTCGGGGATATCACGGCGTTACCGTCGCCGCCGCCAGTCTAACGGGACTACCGGCCAATCATATGGATTTTGATTTGCCAATCGCCAACATTCGGCACGCCGATTGCCCGCATTACTATGAATTCTGCCTTGATAGCGAAAGCGAAGAAGATTTTGCAACCCGCATGGCGACCAGTCTTGAGCAACAAATACTTGATGAGGGACCGGAAACCGTGGCAGCGTTTATCGCTGAGCCAATTATGGGCGCCGGGGGCGTGATCATGCCGCCACGAACTTATTTTGAAAAAATTCAGGTGGTTTTGAAAAAATACGACATCTTGTTTATCGCCGATGAAGTGATTTGCGGGTTTGGTCGCACAGGTAACATGTTCGCGACGGAAACCTATGACCTGAAACCCGATATGATGACTATGGCGAAGGCTTTGTCGTCCGCTTATCTGCCGATCTCGGCGGTTTTGATCAATGACGAGGTTTTTCAAACCATCAGCGCCAACAGCAATAAAGTCGGCGTCTTTGGGCATGGCTTCACCTATTCCGGACACCCGGTCGCGGCCGCTGTTGCGCTTGAAACGCTAAAATTGTACGAGGAGCGCGATATCATCGGCCATGTCCGCAACGTGTCCGGGCGATTCCAGGATCGCATTAACTCTTACATGGATCATTCTTTTGTCGGTGAAACCCGCGCGATCGGGTTGATTGGCGCGGTGCAGATGTCGAAAGATAAATCCAGCCGGACTAATTTTGACCCATCTGATGGCGTTGCACCCTTTATCGTGGCAAGGGCGCAGGAACATGGCTTGATCATTCGCCCGCTGCCAAATGACAGCGTGGCCTTTTGTCCGCCTTTGATTATAACGGAGCGGGAAATCGACGATATGTTCGACCGGTTTGAAAAGGCGCTAGCGGATTGCGATGTTATGATCCGGGATCGACTTGGCTTGGCGGCGTAACGCCCGATATAGGATTCTGAATATAAGCAAGATGGAAGCAATGGATTACGAAGGTTTTTTCAAGGAACGTCTTGGGGCGCTCCACGAGGATGGCAATTACCGGACGTTTGCCGATTTAGCGCGCAAGCGGGGCGGTTATCCGGTCGCCGCCCATCACGAAGGCGGTCAGGTGTCGGATGTGCTGGTGTGGTGTTCCAATGATTACCTGGGTCAGGGCCAAAACGTGGATGTTGTCGCTGCGATGCACACGGCGCTTGACGAGTGCGGCGCCGGGGCGGGCGGCACGCGGAATATTTCGGGCACCAACCATTATCACGTGCTGCTGGAACAGGAATTGGCGTCGCTGCATCAACGTGAAGCGGCTCTGATCTTCACATCCGGCTACGTCGCGAATATTACTGCGCTCTCAACCTTGGGCATGGGGTTGCCGGGGTGCTTGATTTATTCGGACGCGCTCAATCATAATTCGATGATCGAAGGCATTCGCTATAGCCGCGCCAACAAGCGCGTGTTCAAGCATAATGACCCGGAAGATTTGGACCGGTTGATGAGTGTGGACGACCCGGACGCGCCGAAAATGGTTGTATTCGAATCCGTGTATTCGATGGATGGCGACATTGCGCCGCTGGATGAAATTCTGTCGGTTTGCGAAAAACACAACGCGATCAGCTATCTGGATGAAGTTCACGCGGTCGGCATGTACGGCCCCACGGGCGCGGGCATCGCGGAACGCGATGGCGTCATGGATCGAGTCACGGTGATGCAGGGCACATTGGCGAAAGGATTTGGCGTCGTGGGCGGCTACATCGCGGCGACGACAGCGCTGGTTGATTATATTCGTTCCTACGGGAACGGCTTTATTTTCACCACCTCCATGCCGCCCGCTGTGGCGGCGGGCGCCTTGACCAGTGTTCGCTATGTGCGCGGCGCGCAAGATTTGCGGGATCGCCATCAGGAACGGGCGCAGACCTTGAAAGCCAAATTGAAACAGGCGGGCCTTCCAGTCATGCCGTCGGTAAGCCATATCGTGCCCTTGTTGGTCGGTGATGCGAGCTTATGCAAAGACGCTAGCGATGCGCTGATGACTCGGCACAGCATTTATGTGCAGCCGATCAATTACCCGACTGTTGCGCGCGGAACAGAACGGTTGCGAATTACGCCGACGCCGTTGCATACAGATGATATGATGGATGCGCTGGTGGCGGCCCTGGTGGAAGTTTGGGCGGGGTTATCGCTCGAACGGGCGGCGTAATCAGCTAAACTAAGTGGCAAGTTGATGGCTTCATTAGCGATATTGGAGATTTTGGACGATGTATCGCGATAACACGTTGATCCCTACCGAAGCGGTTCGTCTGGCCGCGTTGGGCGCGCTGGTCGAAGGCGACTGCCGTTACGGGGCGTTGTCTAGTGACGTTCGCTATTTCGTGACGCATATTTCCGGCCCGTCGCTTGACCTGCTCGGGACGTCCCTGGAATTGCTACAACTCGAAGGCTTGTTGGAAACCGTTGACGTTGAGACGGATGAGCATGAGGGTAAAGATCAACTATTGCGTATTACCGTGGCAGGCCGCGCGATTTTCGAAGAGTTGATGTTATCGAATGTTCGCGCACCCATGAACGAAGTCAGCAATTTGGTTATCGCGCTGAAAATTCGATTTTTGCACTTGTTGTCCCAAAACGCCCGGGCCGAACAGGCGGAAACGCTGATTGAAATGTGTGAAACCGAAAGGGCTCGCTTGACCGAACTGCGGAAACGTCACGGCGACGGTCATCTTGGGGATTGGCTTGTGATGGAATTGCGCCGCCTGGATGATAGGATCACGTGGTTTCAACAACTGTAAAGACCGCAACAAAAAGCCCCGCCGCATGCGGGGTTTAAATCTACGATGTATACTGACTTAGAGCGTATGAGTTGACCTCAGAGATGATGTGGGCCGAGGGTCGCCCCCTATTGGTTTTGTAAAAGGCTGCGCAAAGGCGCGTTTAGTACGGCAGCATTGTTACGACGATACTAGCCCAAACGATTAATCCGCCGATGACTAATGTGAAAGTGCTCTGTGACACATATGTCATTTTCATGATCCCTTTTTCAATTAACCTTTCAGTGACTATATATTGCAGGGGAATCGGGGCGTCGCCTGTGACGCGCGTCACTTTGAAACGTATTTCATGCAAATTATCCAAAAAATATAAGGGAATCATTGAAAATGCACTCCTCAAGTAGATAGCAGTCGCACTTTTCAAGATGAATTTACTTATCGCGACCCTTTGGTTGTTAAATTGCGCTCAGGTGATCAAGCTACGGTGAATCCAAAGCCAGGCCGACGAACGAAGAGGGAAACGCAATGAAACGCCAAAATCTACTGGTCATTATGTCCGATGAACACAACCCGAAAATGTTAAGTTGTGCGGGTCATCCCCTGGCGAAAACGCCACATTTGGATCGCCTGGCGGCGCAAGGCGTGCGATTTGACAGGGCGTACACATCTTGCCCGATTTGTGTGCCCGCGCGGGCGAGCTTCGCTACGGGTCGTTATGTGCATGAGACAGGCTACTGGGATAATTCCATCGCCTATGAAGGCAAGATCGAGAGTTGGGGCCACTACCTTCAATCCGCAGGGATCCGGGTCGAATCCATCGGGAAGCTGCATTATCGAATGGAGGAAGACCCGACTGGTTTCGACAAACAACATATCCCTATGCACATCAAAGATGGCGTTGGCATGGTGCATCTGTCCATCCGGGAACAATTCCCGGACTTTACGCATGCGCTGCCGAAAAAAGGTGGTGGTGCGGCGGGCATCGTGTTTGAAGCAGGCCGGGGGGAGAGCGAATATACCCGTTATGATCGCAAGGTCGCTGATTTGGCCTGCGATTGGCTGCGCGATGCGTCGGATCGGGACGAACCCTGGACGCTTTTTGTCAGCTTTGTTACGCCCCATTACCCTTTGGTAGCGCCAGATGAGTTTTTTGATCTCTACCCGGTCGATAAGATGCCAGCGCCTAAATTGGGTGCCGAGAGTGAATTCCAGGCGCATCCATGGTTGGCGCGTTTGCTCTCGCAAAATGCAGGGTCAGACGCGACACCGGAACAGCATCGCATTGCGATGGCCGCCTATCTTGGTTTGTGCAGTTTCATGGACGCTCAAGTTGGACGGGTTCTTGATGCGCTGGAAAATTCCGGTCAGCGCGACAGCGCCCGGGTCATTTACACCTCTGATCATGGTGAAAATGCTGGGGCGCGCGGAATGTGGGGCAAATCTGTGCATTACGAAGAAGCGAGTGGCATACCGTTGATTGTCGCGGGTGCGGGTATTCCCGAAGGTCAGGTTTGCGCAACGCCTGCGACCTTGGTGGACGCTTTCCCCACGATATTGCAAGCCGCCGATATCGCCATTCCCAATGATCTGGAGCTACCCGGGAAATCTTGGTTCGACATGGCTAATGAATCGGATGATAGGGAACGTATTGCGTTTAGTGAGTATCATGCGTCGCGCTCGCCATCCGGCTCCTATATGATCCGGAAAGGCCGGTTCAAATATATTCATTATGTCGGGTTCCAACCGGAACTGTTTGATTTGGAAACGGACCCGGAAGAAGCAAACAACCTTTCCGGGGATCCCGCCTATGCAGATACGCTTAGAGCGTATGAGGCGCATTTGCACACCATCGTTGATCCGATTGCGGTGGACCAACAAGCCAATGACGCGCAAAAGGCGTTGATCCTAAGTCGCGGTGGCCCCGAAGAGGTGATGGCGAATTTGGTGACGACGAGCCATCACACTCCCGTGCCCGATGATGTTGAGTCTCAACTTTAGGTGAAATGCCGTCTATTGACGTGCTGACCTCTCCCTCACGTTAATAGACGTGCTGGCCGCCAGTGACGAAGATTTCAGTGCCGGTGACGTATCCGAAATCACTGGTGCACAGGCGATAGACGCAAGACGCCACTTCTTCCGGCTTTCCCATCCGGTGTAATGGAATGCGGTTTATCAGCGGTTCGTATTCCTCGCCGACCATTTCGGTTTCGATTTCCCCTGGCGCCACTGCGTTGACCCGAACCCCCAAGGTTGCGAATTCAACGGCCATTTCCCGTGTGAGCGCCGAAAGCGCCGCCTTTGACGTGGAATACGCCGATCCGGCAAAGGGGTGGATGGCGTGACCGGCGATGGAAGTGATATTGACGATGGCGCCGCCGCTGTCTTTGGCGCCGCGTCCCAGCGCGCCGGCGAAGCCTCTCGCCAATAAAAGCGGCGTGAATAGATTAAGCTCAAAAACTTCTCGCCAGCGATCCAAATCGCCGTTCAAGCAGCCGAGGCGTTCCTGATAGGGTGTTTTAGGTGAGACAGCGGCATTGTTGACCAGGGCGTGTGCGGGCTGATCGCCCAGTATGTCATTGACGTCGCTGACGAAGGTGGCAACCGACTCTGTATTGGACAAGTCGGTTGGCAAATGATGGCTCCAATTGGGGTTGCGTTTGCAATGTTCCGGCACGTCTTCACGGCTACAGGTGATGATTCGCCACCCTTCGTCGGAAAAGCGTTGTACGGTGGCGTGGCCAATGCCCCGGCTGGCACCAGTCAGGATGACTGTTTTTCGCTGTTCCGTCATGGTGGCGCATCCAAATCTTGTAAGTTAGGCATTATCCCAAATGTAAGTATCGCGCTGGCGCTGGGTCGGGATCAATGCCGTTGCGCGTGCGCTTCCATTAATCCTTCAGGGTCCTGATGGATAAAAATTTCCGCGCCTTTAAAGGCATCGCGCACTTGTCGTTCGACATCGTCGGAAATGATGTGGGCTTTCATCAAGGTAATGTCGGCGTCGAGCTCCAAATGCAACTGTATAAACACATCTTGTCCGGATCGGCGGGTCCGTAATTCATGCAGGTCACGGACATCGGCATGCGACATGACAATATTTTGGATGAGTTTCCGGTCGGTGGTGGGGAGCTCTCTATCCATCAGCATATCCAGCGCCGTGTGCAAAATACGCCATGCGCCAAAGAGTAAATACCCGGCGATGACGCCACCAATCAGAGGGTCGATAAGCGTCCAGGACAAGGACATCTGGATCAAAAATGCGGCGATAACGGCCAGATTTATCAGGAGATCGCCTTTGTAATGCAACGAATCGGCGGTAATTGCGACCGATCCGGATCGTTTGATGACATAACTTTGGAATAAGACGAGGCAGAGTGTGAGAGCAATGGAAAATATCATGACGGCGACGCCGATATCGGTGTGCGCCAATGGCTTTGGATGCAATAGGCGTTCGCCCGCTTGATACAGTACGACCATGCCGGACCCGGCGACAAAAACTGACTGCGTCATCGCTGCCAGGGCTTCCGCCTTGCCATGCCCAAATCGATGTTCCCGGTCGGCGGGCGTTAAAGCGTGGCGAACGGCGACAAGTGTCACGATGGAGGCGGCTCCATCCAGCAGCGAATCCACAAGTGTCGATAGCATTGCGACCGATTCGGTGAGCGTCCACGCATACAGTTTTGCGAAAACCAAAATCAGTGCAACACCGACAGAGGCATAGGTGGCCGCTCGCATTAAGGCGTCATTAGATGTGTCTTTGACTGTCTGTTGAGGGGTGTTTGTTGTCATAAATTTAGCTCACTTAGGGAAATAGGCGATCCGTGACCCAAAGGTTCTCCGTCTTTGTATAGACGATCCGTTCATGCAGGCGAAATTTTTCATCGTCCCAAAATTCCAAATTATCGGGGAGAAGTCGATAGCCGGACCAATGGAGCGGGCGTGGCACGGCACCAATGCCGAATTTTGCTGTAAATACAGCAATTTTTTTTTCTAGTTCAAACCGTCCTGGCATCGTTCGGGATTGATCGCTGGCCCAGGCACCGATCTGACTGCCGCGATCGCGGGAGGCGAAATAGGCATCGGCTTCATCGTCGTCAATCAGTTCGCAGCGACCCTCGATTCGGATTTGACGTTTGAGAGATTTCCAGTGGAATAACAAGGCGGCGAAGGGGTTTTCTGTTAACTCCAGCCCTTTCCGGCTTTCCAAATTCGTGTAAAAAACAAAACCGCGTTCATCGTAATGTTTTAGCAAAACCATACGGGCGCTGGGCCGTCCTGCCTTGGTAGCAGTGGATAGCGTTACCGCTGTCGGCTCGTTGATTTCGGTCTCGGCGGCCCGGTCGAACCATTCCTGAAACAGGGTGAGAGGGTTATCCGTGTTTGTAATCGACATGATCCAACAATATATAAGGTTAGGGTGCATTTCATGGCCCGGTTGACCATAATAACTTGCACGCTTTGCTATAGACTACGGTGTAGCATCAAGATGCAAGAAGACATGGACCGAAATCATGCGTCGGCGCGATTTAATGAAAAGGATGATCTAATGAAAATAAAGTTTACTTCTGTGCTGGTTGCACTGGTTGCACTGGTTGCACTGTCCGCGTGTACGGGGAATCCAGGTGAAAAGCAAACGGGAGGGACTTTAATTGGTGCTGGTATTGGCGCGCTTTTAGGGTCGCAAATTGGATCCGGGAAAGGTCAGTTTGCGGCTGTTGCTATTGGCACCTTAGCGGGTGCCATGGTGGGCGGAGAGGTTGGAAAATCACTAGATAAAGCCGACCGTGCCGCAATGGAACGCTCGACGAGCAATGCGTTGGAAAGTGGTCCGTCTGGCCAGTCGGTGGCTTGGAATAACCCGGATTCCGGGAATTATGGCGAGGTTGTTCCGCAACCGGCCTACCGTGCGCCCACAGGTGAATATTGTCGGGAATACCAACAAACGGTTACCGTTGCTGGTCGGTCTGAAGAGGCTTATGGCAAGGCGTGTCGCCAGCCGGACGGCAGTTGGAAAATCATTAAGTAAGACGAAATTCGGAACGGTAGACGCGTATTGAAAGTGTTATTTAAAGAATGAAAGATCCCTACCAAGTCCTTTCGGTGTCTCAGACTGCCCGTCCGGATGAGCTTAAATCCGCCTATCGCAATCTAGCGAAGGAATTGCACCCGGACGTAAATCCGGGGGACACGGTTGTTGAGCAGCGTTTTAAGGAAATCACCGCCGCCTATGATTTGTTATCCGATCCCAAAAAACGCAGGCAATATGATCAGCGTGAAATAAATGCAGATGGGTCGCCACGATTCGAGCGAGGCAACGCCCATAGGGGTGGGCAGGGAGGTGCGGAGTTCAATGATATGTTTTCCGACTTGTTTGGCCGCCGCCGTGGCGGCCAGATTAAGGGCCAAGATGTTACCTATTCAATGCGTGTTTCGTTTTTGGAAGGGATCAATGGCGTACGTCGGCGCATTCAACTTTATGATGGTAAAAAACTGGATGTGGATATTCCGCTGGGAACGCAAGAAGGGGATAGCTTGCGTCTGAGGAATAAGGGTATGGCGGGGGCAGGTGGAGGCCCTTCTGGTGATGCGTTCGTTGAGCTTCACGTCGATCCCCATCCCTTTTTTGAACGCGACGGCATGGATATTCATGTGGATGTTCCCATTACATTGCCGGAAGCGGTACTAGGTGCGAAAATCAACGTGCCCACGCCCCATGGGGCGGTGTCAGTGACCGTGCCGACGGGGACCAACACGGGCCGAAGCCTGCGGTTGAAGGGACGTGGCGTCATAAAGGGAACCGGGGAGAGCGCGCAAAAAGGAGATCAATATATCCGTCTGAAAATTATGTTGCCGGACAAGCCGGACAGTAAATTGGAGGAATTTGCGCGCGAATGGTTGGAAAGTGGAGATTATGACGTGCGCAAGAAAGCCGGACTGGAATAGTGCCCGCAGGAGAAATTAAGGTCGCAGTGCGCTTTGGTAATACTTGGATGGCGTCGCCAACTCTTGTAGTATGGTCTGCGCGGCATAGATTATTTAGTGACCATTAGGTTTAGGGGTTAAGGGCGGAAGTATGACGGATTCATCGACGATCATGGCGGGCAAACGAGGTCTGGTCATGGGGGTGGCGAACGTTCGTTCGATTGCCTGGGGCATAGCGGAAACCGTAGCCAAACATGGCGCGGAGGTGGCGTTCACCTTTCAAGGCGAAGCGTTGGAAAAACGGGTTCGCCCGTTGGCCGAATCGATTGGCTCTACGCATGTTATGCCGTGCGACGTAACCGACGACGCCAGCATTGACGCCGTGTTTGCCGAGTTGAAGGAAAGTTGGGGGTCGATCGATTTTGTCGTTCACGCCATTGCGTTTTCCGACAAGGACGAACTCAAGGGCAAATACATCGAAACGTCGCGAGATAATTTCGTCAAGACGTTGGACATATCCTGTTACTCCTTGACCGCCGTGGCGCAACGCGCCGCGCCGCTGATGACCGATGGCGGCAGCATCGTGACCTTGACCTATTACGGCGCTGAACGGGTCATGCCGCATTACAATGTGATGGGCGTGGCCAAGGCGGCGTTGGAAGCCAGCGTGCGCTATCTGGCGGTAGATCTTGGCGGGCAGGGCATTCGTGTTAATGCCATTTCGGCGGGGCCCATCAAAACCCTGGCGGCGTCCGGGATTGGCGATTTCCGCTATATCCTGAAATGGAACGAATTGAACTCGCCGTTGCGCCGCAATGTTGGTATTGATGAAGTTGGCGGGTCCGGGCTGTATTTGTTAAGCGATTTGGGTAGCGGCGTGACCGGAGAAGTCCACCATGTGGATTGCGGCTACCACGTTGTTGGTATGGTAGCTGTGGATGCGGCGGAAGAGGTCTCGGAGCTTCTATCGAGCATCAAGTCAAAAAATTAGAGCCCGATAAGGCTGGATATCTATGTCTCATAATAGTTTTGGTCATGAATTTCGCGTCACGACCTGGGGTGAAAGTCATGGCCCCGCCATCGGGTGCGTCGTGGACGGTGTGCCGCCGAAGTTGGCGTTGAGCGAGGCAGATATTCAGCATTTCCTGGATCGTCGTCGTCCCGGCCAAAATCGCTTTATGACGCAACGGCGCGAACCTGATCAAATCAAGATACTGTCCGGCGTGTTTGAAGGCGTGACCACGGGCACATCCATTGGAATGATGATCGAAAATGTCGATCAGAGATCTCGGGATTACAGTGAAATTCTGGACAAATTTCGGCCTGGACACGCCGATTACACATATTGGAGTAAATATGGCATCCGGGATTATCGTGGCGGCGGGCGGTCGTCGGCGAGGGAAACGGCCATGCGGGTGGCCGCAGGGGGCGTCGCGCGCAAAGTGTTGGGCGACGGAATCACCATTCGCGGCGCACTGGCGCAAGTCGGTCCGCACAAGGCGCCGCGCGACGAATGGGATTGGGATGTCGTGGAACAAAATCCGTTCTGGTGCCCCAACACGCAAACAGCCCAGGTATGGGAAAGTTATATCGACGACGTTCGCAAGGCTGGGTCATCGATCGGCGCCGTTATTGAAATTGTTGTTTCCGGCGTGCCCGCTGGGTTGGGCGCTCCGATCTATGGGAAATTGGATGCGGACCTTGCTGGCGCGCTGATGAGCATCAATGCGGTCAAGGGTGTCGAAATCGGTGCCGGGTTTGGCGCGGCTGAATTGAGCGGTGAGGAAAATGCGGATGAGATGTGCATCGGCGCCGATGGCGGCGTCGAGTTTACGTCAAATGAGGCCGGTGGCGTTCTGGGCGGCATTTCGACGGGGCAGGACTTGGTTGTGCGCTTCGCTGTCAAGCCGACCAGTTCCATTCTGACATCACGGCGAACGATCACTACGGACGGCAAGGAAGTGGAAATTTCCACCAAGGGACGGCACGACCCCTGTGTTGGCATTCGCGCCGTGCCGGTAGGCGAAGCGATGGTGGCGTGTGTCCTGGCTGATCATGTGTTGCGCCACCGGGCGCAAAACGGCTGACTTCTTCAAACGGTGGACATTTAAGTGTTCAAAGATGAACGTGGATTAGAATTGACGGCGGCGAGTGAAGCCGCCGTGACGCATTTCGACGCCACGATAAACGCGTATCTGGGGCTCCGCCTTGATACAGGCGATCACCTGAAGGCGTTGTTTGCGGCTGATTCATCGATGCCGATGGCGCATGTTGTAAATGGTTATTTCTTCAAGCTGTTTTGTACGCCGGTGCTGGAAGCCAAAGCTTTGGACCGTTTGGCGTCGGCGCGCGCGCTTGGCGGGGATATAACTGACCGGGAAGCTTTGCATGTTGAAGCGCTCGACGCGTGGTGCCGGAATGACCTTGTCGCCGCAACCGGGCGTTGGGAAGAAATCCTTCTCGATTATCCTCAAGATGTTCTGGCGCTTCGATTGGCGCATTTTACGCATTTCTATCTCGGTGCCGCAGACCAGATGCGCGATTCAATCGCCCGTGTTCTGCCCCATTGGGACGAAGCGACGCCGGGGTATTGGTATGTGCAGGGCTTCCATGCTTTCGGGTTGGAGGAAGCGGGTGACTATGCGGCGGCGGAAACTATTGGTCGCCAGGCGGTTGGGAAAAATCCTGAAGATATCTGGACCACTCACGCGGTGGCGCATGTCTACGAAATGCAGGGCCGCCATCGTGAGGGCGTCAAATGGCTAACGGATCTCAGTGCGAATTGGGGCGCGTGCAATAACTTCGCCTATCACACCTGGTGGCATTTGGCGCTGTACCATCTGGAGCTTGAACAATTTGATGCGGTCCTTGATCTCTATGACACCCGGTTTCGAAACGTGGAATCGGATGACTATCTGGACATTAGCAATGCGGTCGCGATGTTGTGGCGGCTGGGCGAACAGGGCGTGAATGTTGAAAACCGCTGGCGCGAATTGGCGGATAAATCCGAAACCAGGATAAATGATCACATTTTAGTGTTTGCCGATGCGCATTACGTTATGGCGCTCGCCGCTGACAATCGTTTCGATGTTGCGGAACGCCTCGTAGGATCGATGCCCGACAGGATATCTGCTCAAACAACTGAAGCGCCAATTTTTGAAGACATCGGGCGTCCGCTTTGCGAATCGGTCATTGCCTACGAAAACGGCGACTTCCTTAAGGTTATGGGGTTATTGGCACCGCTGCGTTACGAAATCCGACGGATAGGCGGCAGCAACGCGCAGCGGGATCTCTTTCAACGGCTGTTGATTTCCTCCGCCTTGAAGGCGGGCGAATTCCGATACGCACGCGCCTTGTTGTCCGAACGCACCACGTTAAACCCGAACGGTGTTTGGGGATGGAACCGCACGGCTGAGTCGTTGGATGGACTGGGTGAGCGGGAAGAAGCAGCGCGGGCGCGGCAAGCCGCTAACCAATTGTTAGCCAATTAAATGATGAGGGTATTTCGGTCCGTCGCGCGATTTTTTCTCTGGGTTTTTGCGTCTATTGGCGCTTCTGTGGTGGTTGGATGCGTTTCAACCGCGCTGATATTTATGTTCATGCCGGATGAGGGTTTGCCGCCACACATGGTTTTGACGCTCGATTTGCGCGGTGGTGTGGTGGACAATCGTTCCGACGATCCGTGGGAGGAGTTGCGCGGGAAGTCGTCTAATTATCTTCGTCAAATTGTGGAGGCGCTGGAGGCTGCGCGGGCGGATGATCGTGTCGAAGGGCTGGTTCTCCGCTTGCATGGAGATCGTTTGCGCCTGGCCCATGTCCAGGAGTTAAGCGACGCGATAGCTGCGTTTCGGAAAAGCGGAAAATGGACGGCGGCGCACGCCACGACATTTAGCGGGATTGCGGATTACGCCATCGCTGCTGCGACTGGTGAAGTTTGGATGCGTCCTTCGGGAACACTGAACACGACAGGCGTCGCCATTTCCTTTCCACATATCAAGGATGCCTTGGCGTTGTTTGGCGTCGAAGCTCAGATAGCACAACGTCATGAATTTAAATCGGCGGCGGAAACTTTCACCCGCAGTCAGATGAGCGAACCGGCGCGCACGTCCTGGCGGGTGATAGCGCAATCCTGGTTTGACCAAGTCACAAGAAGTGTGGCGGCAGTTCGGAGCATGACAGAAGATAAAGTTCACGCATTGATCGACGGAGCGCCGCATTTGGGGGCGGCGGCGTTGGACAATGGATTGGTTGATAAATTAGCGTATTGGGATAAATTCGCTACCGCCCAGCGCGCCCGAGCGGGTAAAGACATCACAGATGGCGCTGACGTGGCAACGGTGTCTATTCATGACTACGAGCAAACCCTTGCCGGGAAGCCGGAAACCCAAGCGGCGCAAATCGCCCTGATCCATGGTGTCGGCGCGGTCACGCCAACGGCGGCTTCGAGCCCGTATGGCGGCGATACGATGCCTGCGGACAGGACCGCCGCCGTTATTCGCAAGATTGCGAAAGATGATGAAATCGATGGAATAATCTTGCGCATTGATAGCCCTGGCGGTGCTTATGGCGCGTCGGATTCGGTATTCCGTGCGGTCAAATTCGCTCGGGAAAAAGGCAAGCGCGTGGTGGCATCACTGGGCGCGGTTGCGGCTTCGGGGGGTTATTTTATCGCCATGGGCGCGGACCGAATTGTCGCGCAGCCCGCAACGCTGACGGGTTCCATTGGCGTGTTTGGCGGCAAGGTTGTGGTGGCCGAATTGTGGCGCAAACTTGGCGTGAACTGGGCGCAAATCCGTGTTGGAGCGCAGGCCGGGATGTGGAGCCCGCACTGGCCGTTTGAACCTGGTGCCCAGGCCCGGCAAAACGCTATAATCGATCATATTTATCGCGATTTTACCGAAAAAGCCGCCACCGAACGGGGACTGGACGCCGTCGCCATCGACGCCGCCGCACGGGGGCGCGTTTGGACTGGCGTGGACGCGAAACGGCTTGGCCTTATAGACCGGTTAGGCGGGTTGACGACTGCGGTGGACGAGATGCGCAACCTGCTTAAGCTAGAGGAGACGGCGCCGGTTGAATTGCGGGTTCGTCCCGTCGCCTTGTCGCCCCTTGAACAGGCGTTGGAGGCGCTCAAGGCGGGGCAGTCGCCCTTCACGGCGGTTCGAATTTTTATCGCGGCGGTCACGCCAAATACGGGTTCAGAGGTGTGGGGGGTACGCCATTGGTTGGCAACTGTGACAGGCGGAATTCAAATTCCGGTCGAGCCACGCGGTATTTTGCAGCTACCGGCCTATCACGTAACATTGTAACGCGAGCTTTGATTTAGCCAGGCGCTTGGGCAACGATGAGGAATTCCTTGTTGCCCTTTGGGCCGGTGATGGGACTTTCGGCGACTCCAATCACCCGCCACGACAAATCAACCTCCAGCCAATGTTGGACAGATTCACAAACGGCTTGATGAATGTCGGGGTCCCGGACAACGCCGCCTTTACCGATCTGGTCCCGACCCGCCTGGAATTGCGGCTTTATGAGTGCTATTAAATAGGCACCGGGGAGGGCGCGTTGAAGCGGTGCCGGCAACACTTTTTCCAGACCGATGAAGCTGGCGTCACACACGACAATATTGACCAACTCGGGAACGTCGTCGGCGGTAAGATGACGGGCGTTTGTGCCTTCCAACGTAACGACTCTTGGGTCATTGCGCAGTTTCCAGGCCAATTGCCCCTTGCCAACGTCGACGGCATAGACTTTTGCAGCGCCATTGGTCAACAACACGTCGGTAAATCCACCGGTGGACGCGCCGACATCCAGGCATATCAAATTCGTGACGGAAATATCGAAATGCGCCATCGCGTGTTCCAATTTCAAACCACCGCGCGACACCCAGGGGTGATCGGGGCTGCGTAGGTCGAGGATGGACTCTGCAGGCAGCATTTCACCGGGCTTGTTTATCCGGCGTTCGCCTAAATAGACATTGCCCGCCATGATATGGGATTGCGCGCGAGTTCGACTGTCAGTGAGGCCCTGCGCCGCCAACAACGCATCCGCCCGCACTTTACCTTTCCCGCCTCTAGACTTCGAACCCTTGGTGGTCACCTGCTCTAGGCTCGTGCGGGTTGTTCCAAGTCATCCCGCCCCAGCGCCGACAGGGCGGTCGCAACGATGTGCTTGGCGTTCAATCTGGCGATATCATACTGCGCAGTTTGACTGGCATGATCGATGAAAAAGTCTGGCAAGCACATCGGCCTAATTTTAAGGCCGGAATCAAGCGCGCCGGTGGTCGCCAAATGCTGGAGGACAAAGCTACCAAACCCGCCAATCGAGCCTTCCTCGACAGTGATCAGGACTTCGTGCGACGCGGCGAGGCGGGTCACTAGATCTGTGTCCAGGGGCTTGGCGAACCGGGCGTCGGCGACAGTGGTGGACAGACCGCGGGAGGCCAATTCGTCTGCGGCGGCGCACGCTTCCTGTAAACGTGTGCCGAGCGAGAGAATGGCGACGGACGTCCCCTCGCGAATGATCCGGCCTTTGCCAATTTCCAAAGGAACGCCACGTTGCGGCATTTCGACGCCAACGCCGTCCCCGCGTGGGAATCGAAACGCGCTGGGCCTGTCGTCTATTTGAACGGCGGTGGTCACCATGTGGACGAGTTCGGCTTCGTCTGCCGCCGCCATGATGACGAAATTTGGCAGGCAGCCGAGATAAGTAATGTCATAGGAGCCAAAATGGGTCGTGCCATCGGCGCCGACGGCGCCCGCTCGGTCGATAGCAAAGCGGACTGGCAGGTTTTGGATGGCGACATCGTGGACGATTTGATCAAACCCGCGCTGCAGAAAGGTTGAATAGATCGCCGCGAAAGGCCGCATGCCTTCCGCCGCCAAGCCAGCGGCGAAGGTGACCCCATGCTGTTCTGCGATACCTACATCGAAGGTCCGCTCTGGAAACCTGTCCGCGAAAAGATTAACCCCGGTGCCCGACGGCATGGCGGCGGTTATGGTGCAGATTTTGTCATCTGTTTCCGCTTCTTTAATAAGGCTTTCCGCGAACACCTTGGTATAGGAGGGGGCGTTGGACGGGCCTTTTTCCTGTGCGCCTGTAATGACGTCGAATTTTGACACGCCATGGTATTTATCGGCGGATTCTTCCGCAGGCGCGTATCCTTTGCCCTTTTGTGTCACGCAGTGAATTAGGATGGGCCCGTTCTCTTCATCGTTGCGCACGTTTTTAAGAATCGGCAGTAAATGGTCAAGATTATGGCCATCGATGGGGCCTACATAGTAGAAACCGAATTCTTCAAACAACGTGCCGCCGGTGACCATGCCACGGGCGAATTCTTCCGCTCGCTTGGCGGCTTGTTCCATGGGTTTCGGGAGTTTTTGTGCGACGCGGCCGCCAAAATTGCGAAGCGACCGATAGGGTTTGGATGAAATGAGGCGTGACAGATACGCACTCATAGCGCCAACCGGTGGTGCGATTGACATATCGTTGTCGTTCAATATGACAATCAACCTGGCGTCCATCGACCCGGCGTTGTTCATCGCCTCATACGCCATGCCAGCGCTCATGGCGCCGTCGCCGATGACGCAAATGACGTTGCGGGATTCACCCTTCAGATCACTGGCGACTTTAAATCCCAGGCCGGATGAAATCGACGTGGAGCTATGCGCCGCGCCAAAGGGGTCGTATTCGCTTTCGGATCGTTTGGTGAAACCTGACAGTCCGCCGCCTTGGCGCAAAGTGCGGATCCTGTCACGGCGCCCGGTTAGAATTTTGTGTGGATAGCATTGATGTCCAACATCCCAAATCAAACGGTCATTCGGCGTGTCGAATACGTAGTGGATCGCCGCCGTCAGTTCGACCACGCCTAAGCCCGCGCCCAAATGGCCGCCGGTGATGGAAACTGCGTCAATCATTTCCTCTCGCAGCTCATCAGAGAGTTGCCGCAATTGTGATTCTTCAAGTTTCCGCAGATCCGCAGGAACGTTGACTGTGTCGAGTAAAGGGGTTTTTGGACTCACGCGTCCGTCTCCTTAAGTTTAATTTTTCCGGTCTACCGCAAACCGGGCGGCGGCTCGTAATTGATCGGCGGCTTCGTCAAAAACCGAGAGGTGTTCAATGGCTTGATCCGCCAGAAAGTGTGCCTGCGCGCGCGCGCGTTCAGCGCCAAGAATGGAGACGAAGGTCGCCTTTCCCGCCGCCTCATCCTTGCCTACGGCCTTGCCGGTTTCTTCCATTGTGCCTTCTACGTCCAATAAATCATCAGCGATCTGAAACGCCAGCCCCAAATCGTGGGCGTATCCGCGCAGAGCGTCGCGCGCCTGAATTGTTGCGTGGCCCAGTATCGCCCCCGCTTCACAAGAAAATGCAATCATCGCGCCGGTTTTCAACTGCTGCAGGCGCGTAATGCCACCAATCTCCAACATCGTGGTTTCTGCGGCAAGATCGATCATCTGGCCACCGACCATGCCATGGCCGCCCGAGGCTTTCGCCAGCCCCGTAATAAGTTCTGTGCGAACAGAGGCCATTTCATGGGTTGCCGGGTCGGCGATGACTTCAAAAGCGAGGGTCAATAAGCCGTCACCGGCGAGAATAGCCGTCGCGTCGTCAAATTTTTTGTGTACGGTCTGTTTACCGCGCCGAAGGCTATCGTTGTCCATGGCGGGCAAGTCGTCATGGACGAGTGAATAACAGTGGATGAGTTCAATCGCGGCACCGGCGCGCAAGGCATTGGATGAAGCAACGCCAAATAATCTGGCGGATTGCCGGGTCAAAAATGGGCGAAACCGCTTGCCGCCGCCTAACGTCGCGTATCGCATGGCGGTAAATAGCCGGGCTTCTGCGGTGTCCTCCAGCGTCAAAATCTGGTCAAGCACTTGTTCGACGGCAAGGGCTGTTTCCTGCAGGGCAGCTTCGAATGGTTGCATTTAGGTTAGCCGGTTTCCATAGGTTCAACAGAGGCTGCGCCGCTATCCGCAAACGAGATTTTTTCAACTCGAGTTTTTGCTTCCGCCAGTTGTAGTTCGCAGTGTTTCTTTAATTGTGCGCCCCGTTCATAGGCGTTCATTGCATCGTCGAGATTCCCTTGACCCAATTCTAAATTCCGCACGATTTTTTCAAGTTCTTCGAGCGCTTCTTCAAAACCGAGATTTTTCATATCATCTGGAACGCCGTTTTTGGACATGCCATGTCGTCCTTTTTATGCCGATGCGATACGCTAGGATTAGGAGTTTAATGCCGGGGCTACAAGCTGTCCAAGCCTATGTAGCCATGAGTTTAATTTTTGCAGAGAAAAAATAAGGTACTGTCCCAGATAACTAGTGCAAATACAATTTAACCCTTTGCCTAAATTGAGATAATTGATCTAACGGGTCACTGTTGTTAAATCGCCTGTTAAATCATCACTCGCATTCCTTTAAAAATAGCCTGAGATAAGCCCTTGGGATACCGTTGAATTTGCACATATGGCGCTTCGCCTAGCTCCAGAAATTCTTAATCCCGCTGATGTGGTTTTACTTGTCGGCAAATAATTCCGAATGCTTGATCCGGAAGCGATGGAAGTCCGACACATCAAGCACGTTGTAGCCTCATCAACCATCGCTATAGACGATGCTACCAGGTACAGTCTTGTGTGCCATGATCGGGAACAAAGTTGCCGATGACGCATCGGGAATGATCTTCGTGTAAACCTTCCCACCACGCTTGAGTAAGCTAAATACTGGTGTTTTCCCCGCGGCCCTCGTCCTCGACGGCCCTTGCGGTTACCGCCAAATAACGCCCCACCTTCGGCTTCGAGTTCAAGCGTCACAATCTCCCGCAGACGATGCCATTAACACCTCGTCGTTTTGCGAGTAACCCCACATAACGTCGCAGCCGTTAGCGCCGTCGTACCAGCAACAAAATACTCGGAAAGGTTGGACCGAGCGCGAAATTATGGCGCTTGAAAGGGAGTACAACGAGCGCGTCAAGGCGTCGTATAATAAGGGCGCGTGCATCAAATATCTCATGGTCAAAAAAATACAGCGGCAAAATGATTGCCGTATCTAAGAATTATATGAAATGCAGAATCAGCCATTGTGAGATTAGCTCGGGTAAGTTGGGCCTTCACGATTATCGGCGTTGTCGGTTCTAATGACATGGGCGTTGATTTAGTGCGAGGGTTGTTATTCAAGAAGCCGACGCCGAACTTCGGAAAGGTCGAAATTGACCGCGCGGTCAAAAGCTTTGTCCGAAGGATACGTGTATTTCACTCGACGAAAACGGTTACGAATATGATCGAGATATTTGTGAAAGCTGGCTGGCTATCAAAAATACAATAAATGAAAGCGGCGCTGTAGCATCGCCCGATTAAGCCGACATCAGGGTTTCGACGTGAATACCGGCGCAACGACCCAGTGCCGCAAGGTCATATCCACCTTCCAACATGGAAACAATGCGTCCTTCGCAGACATCGTTCGCGGCGTCCATGAGCGCGGTGGTAACCCAGCGATAATCTTCATCGTTCAACATCAAGGACGCCAGGGGATCGTCTGCATGAGCGTCGAAACCTGCTGAAATCATGATCAATTCGGGTTGAAACCCCCGCAATGCCGGTAAAATAGCGTTCGAGAAGGCATCCTGAAATTGCAAGGAGCCGCTCATTTGGGACAAAGGCGCATTGACAATATTGTCCGAAGCGCCGCGTTCGCTGGCACCGCCGCTGCCGGGATAGAACGGATATTGGTGGGTGGACGCATAAAACAAATCCGCTTTGTCCCAAAATATAGCTTGGGTGCCGTTGCCGTGGTGGACGTCGAAATCGACAACCGCCACACGGGTGAGGCCATGTTCGGCGCGGGCGTGTTCGGCGCCGACAGCGATGCTGTTGAACAGGCAAAACCCCATGGATTTGGCTTGTTCCGCATGATGCCCTGGCGGGCGAACGGCGCAAAATGCGTTATTCGCAGCGCCTGTTAAAACGGCGTCTACCGCCGTGCAGGCGGCCCCCGCAGCGCGAAGGGCGGCATCGCCTGAACCCGGTGAGGCGATGGTGTCGGGGTCTAATGCGCGGCGCCCTTCTGTAGGAATGGCGTCAAGAACGGCTTCAACATGGTCGCGCGGGTGAACGCGGGAGATTTGCTCGATTGAGCCCAACGGCGCTACGCGTCGGATGAGGTCGTTAAAGGTTTCCGCTTCCAGGGTCGATAAAACGGATTTCAACCGGTTTGGCGATTCCGGGTGCTCTTTGCCCGGCTCATGGCCGATGCAAGCGTAATGCGTGAGCATAAGGGTCGACATTTTTCTTCTTCCTCACCAGCAGAAATAATATATAGCGGGTGTATAGAGTATTTTGAGCTCGTTGCGAAGACTTGCATTGGCCCGTCTAGGTGATTGATTCTCAAGATCAAAATTATATGAAAATATGCATTAAAAATTGCATATAAAAGCGCCTGTAATAGTTTGCCGAAAATTGAAGTGAGTTAGGTATGAAGCGGTTCATTCTTGGGTTTTGCGTCGCTGCGTTGATGTGTTCCTTCGCAGTCGACGGTTATGCGCAGAAGAAGAAAAAACGAATAGCGGGCGTCCAGGTCGATAAAGTCATCATGGAGCCTTTGACGCAAACCATGCCGGTGTTGGGGCGGTTCGTGGCGCGGGAAAGTGGCGTTGTGGCGGCGCTGACCCGTGGACCCGTCGAATCAGTGTTAGTGGCTGTTGGCGACCGAGTGAAGAAAGGTGACGTCATCGCCCATCTGGTTGCGACGCGGATCAAAGCGGCGCGGGCGCTTCAGGCGGCGTTGGTGAGTGAACGAAAGGCGCAGGGTCGCACGGCGAAAGCGCAATTGTCGCTGACCCAAACGGAATTGAAACGACTTGCCAGTCTACGGGAATCGGTGGCATTTTCACGGGCGCGCCATGACGATAAGATCAGCGAAGTGGCAAAATTCGATAGTGAGGTGGGTGAAAAGAAAGCCGCTATCGCCAGCGCCCGCGCACAACTCCGCCTGGCGGATATCGATTTGTATAATGCAAAAATTCGCGCCCCCTATAATGGCGTGGTATCGCAAAAACACACTTCGCCGGGAGCTTTTTTGAACGTTGGGGACCCAGTGGTTACGCTGATCAACGATGACTTTCTAGAGATTGAAGCCGATGTCCCTTCGGATCGTCTGTCGGGACTGTCGATTGGCCGTGTGACCTCGGCGAAATTGGAGAATGGACAGGCGCTGAAGGTGACGGTGCGTGCTATTGTGCCAGAAGAAAATGGCCTGACGCGAACCCGACCGGTGCGTTTTACGCCCAAAATTTCTGCAAGCGCTGAAGAATCTGTTGCGGCAAACCAAAGTGTGACAGTGCTATTGCCGGTGGGCGTTCGGCGTGATGTTGTATCGGTACACAAGGACGCGGTTATCCCGCGTGGCGGGGAAAGCATCGTTTTTGTCGCGAAAGAAGGCAAGGCCGTGCGCCAGGCGTTACAATTAGGGGACGCCGTCGGCAATCGATTTGAAGTGCTGGACGGATTAAAGGCCGGCGATGTTGTCGTGGTGCGGGGAAACGAACGGTTACGCCCCGGGCAAAGCATAAAGTATAAGGGCATGAAGCCTGTGAAGGCGCTTGAAACAGAGGTGCCGGAAAAAGCTGGTTCGTAGGAATTACGCATGAATCTGATACGGCTCGCCATTGACCGACCGATCGCCATTATGGCGGCGGTGATTCTGGCTGTTCTGTTCGGCTTGGTTTCCCTGCAGCTTATCCCCATTCAGTTGGCACCGGATTTACGCCGCCCGGTTATTCAAATTTCGACCAACTGGCCCGGTGCCGCTCCGGCGGAAGTTGAACGTGAAATCCTGAACCGCCAGGAAGATGTTTTAAAAGGCATCGAAGAACTGAACCGGATGGTGGGGCGCGCGCAGGATGGGCGCGGACGAATTACGCTGGAATTCAATGTTGGCGCCAATATGGATAAGGCGTTGCTACTTGTCGCCAATCGCCTGGATCGGGTGAACGGGTATCCGGACGAAGCCAACGAACCCACCTTGCGGACGTCCGGCGCTGACGATAATGCCATCGCATGGTTTCGGCTGACGAGGACCCCTGACAACGACAAGCCGATCGCAACATTTGGTGATTTTGCCGAAGACGTGGTCAAGGAGCAAATGGAGCGCGTGCCGGGCGTCGCCCGCGTTGATGTCTATGGTGGCGGGGCCCGAGAATTGCGGATCGTTGTCGATCCGGCGAAGTTGGCGCGTTATGGGTTGACGGTGCCTTTGGTGGTGGACCGACTGCGCGCCGCCAATGCGTCGATTACCGGTGGTGACGTCGAAGAAGGCAAGCGGCGCTATATCGTCCGCACAGATAATGAATTTCAAAAACCCGGTGACGTACGCAAAGTGCTGTTACGGTCTGACGCCGACGCGCGGACTGGACGGGTGGGACGGGTCACGGTTGGCGATATTGCCACGGTCTATTTTGGCAACAAGAAGCCAGTGGCGCGCATTCGCACCCTGGGTGAAGAGGCAATCGCTCTGTCGGTAAAACGCGAAACCGGGGCCAATGTCATTAACACGATGGTGGGTTTACGTGCGGCGGCGAAAGAATTGGCGACGCATACCTTGCCGAATGTGGGGCTGACCATCGAACAGCTCTACGACGAAACGGTCTACATTGATTCCGCAATTGATCTGGTGGTTCAGAATATTTGGGTTGGCGGGTCTTTCGCTGTTATTATTTTGATGCTGTTTCTGCGGTCCAGCCGCGCCACGTTGGTTGTGGCCCTGGCCATTCCCGTTTCAGTTATCGCCTCCTTTGTTGCCATGGCAGCGTTGGGGCGGTCGTTGAACGTCATTTCCCTGGCAGGTATCGCCTTCGCGGTCGGCATGGTGGTCGATGCGGCGATTGTCGTCCTGGAAAACATCTATCGGTTTCGGGAATCTGGCATGCCCGCCAAAGAAGCCGCGTATCGTGGCGCGAAACAGGTGTGGGGCGCCATTCTGGTGTCGGCGTTGACCACGGTTATGGTGTTTATTCCAATTCTGATTATGCAACTGGATGTGGGGCAGTTGTTCCGCGATATAGCGGTTGCGATTTCAGTCGCTGTTATTTTGTCGCTGGTGGTGTCAATCACTGTCATTCCCGCCTTGTCGCAGCGCTTATTGCGCAACGCGGTTAAAGCGCCGGGCAGTGGCCTCCAGTTGCCGATTGTGGACAGATTTGGGCGGATGTTCGTGTCCGGTGCAACGGGGTTTGCGCGCGCTGTGGTGCAGAATAAGGTGCTGGCGCTCGTGATTGTCATCGTTCTAATCGTGACGACAGTCTCGTTGACCTGGGCATTCTTGCCAAAACTGGAATATTTGCCCAAGGGCAACCGGAATCTGATCATCGGCTATATCGTGCCGCCGCCCGGCTACAATTTGAAAACGACGTCTGCGATCGCCAGCCAATTGGAAACGGCGGTGCGGCCCCATTGGGAATCGGAAACGGGGCCGGAATCGAAACTGGGTGAGCCGCCGAAAATGAAGCATTTCTTTTTCGTAACGTTCCGCGACTGGACTATTGTTGGGGCTAGCTCCACCGAGCCTATGCGGGCGGGTGAGTTGATTCCGGTGTTGGCGAAGCCTGTGTTCCAGGAGCCCGGCACATTTGGTGTCATGTCGCAACGTTCTGTCTTTGGGCGCGGCGTGCGTGGCGCGCGGTCGATCGATCTGGATATCTCTGGGCCACAGTTGGAATCGGTGATTGCTGTTGCAAAACGAGCGGCAGAATTGATTGGGCAAGCGATGCCGCGCAAGGATGGTAATCAAATGCGGCCACGCCCCGGGTTGGAGCTTGGGGCACCTGAAGTGCGTATCAAGCCTGACGCCGTGCGTTTGGCTGATAATGGGATCAGCGCGCGGGACCTTGGCGTCACCGTGGATGCCTTCAATGATGGGTACCGGGTCGCCGAAATCACCATTGGCTCGGACCGCATGGATTTAATGCTGATGGGGCCTGATATCGGTATTGGTTACACCCAAGGCATCGGCGACTTGCCGGTGGTAACACAATCCGGCGCTATTCTGCCTTTGCGGTCCCTGGCGAATGTGCAGGTCACGTCGGGTCCGACGGCGATCCGTCATGTGGAGCGATCCCGGACGGTCACCTTGCAATTAAAACCTGCGGACTATATTGCGCTGGGCGAGGCCTTGGAAATTCTTAACCGTGAAGTCGTGGCAAAATTATATGCCGATGGCGTCCCAGAAGGTGTTACAATGCGGTTCTCCGGCGCTGCGGATAAGCTTGTGGAAACCTGGAATGAGATGCGGATCGATTTGCTGTTGGCCATGGCAATTGTCTACTTGGTGATGGCGGTTCTTTTCGAAAGCTTTTTTTATCCCTTCATCATCATGTTGTCGGTGCCCTTGGCGGCGGCGGGTGGTGTTGCCGGTTTGGCGGTTCTGAACATATATTTCTTCCAACCGTTGGACATGTTGACCCTGCTAGGCTTCGTTATCTTGATAGGCATTGTCGTGAACAATGCAATTCTGCTGGTGCATCAAACGCTGTACCACATTCGCGAAGAAGGTATGGCCCATGAAGATGCGATTGTTGAAGCGACCCGAAACCGAATTCGCCCAATCTTCATGTCGACCCTGACCAGTGTGTTCGGAATGTTGCCGCTGGTGGTTATTCCGGGCGCAGGGTCAGAAATTTATCGTGGATTGGGGTCGGTCGTCGTTGGGGGGTTGGCGCTGTCCGCCTTGCTGACACTGCTGATCATTCCGCCCTTGTTGGGACTTTTTGTTGATGTGCTTGAAGGACGACGTCGCAGCGCGCAAAATGCGGAGGCGCAGGCTGCCGAGTAATTGATCTATAAATTTGAAGAATTGATTTGTGGGTAAGGGAATTGCAAGATTTTCCGACAGATGTTTGACGAAGTCTTCTATACCTACGCCTACTTGATCGCCTTTCGGCCCGGCGGGGGGGCGCTTATCATCGATTTCGTTCTGGAAAAGGTGGATCGTTACAATTAATTGCTTGATGAATTGGATCTGAAGCTGGTCAAGGCCATCGACACCCATGTTCACGCCGACCATATCACCGGCCTTGGCGCGCTGCGAGACCGGACAAAATGTGTCACGATTTTGGCGAGCAAAGCGGCGATGATGTGGTGTCCATGCGCGTTGGTGATGGCGACACGATTGATATCGAAGGTGTTACCCTGATCTGCCTGTATACGCCGGGCCATACTGACGATTCCTACTGTTTCCTGTGGGGGGACAAAATGTTTGCCGGTGGCACGCTGTTTATTTTTGGCACCGGTCGCACTGATTTCCAGAATGGCGACGCTGGGGACCAATACAATTAATTTTCAATAGGCTACTGAAAATAAACAATAATACGTGGGCTACCCTGGTCACGATTATAAAGGGGACACGGTCAGTACGATTGTCGAGAAGCGCGCCTATAACCCCGACTACAAGTGCAGTCCATCGATTCGTATGAAGAACAAATAATAATATGAACCTCGCTAATCCGAAGATGATGGATGTCGCGGTGCCGGCTAACCCGAAAATAGGTCTCTTGCAGGGTGAACTTGAAGCGCGGGGGTGGTCGCTCAATATCGTAGAGGGCAAGGCGGCGCTTGGCGATGATGATATGTCGTTGATCGATTTGCGCAACCGGGGGCGAACGGGAGCGCCATGGGGCGATTGCTGCGGCTGGTCATGCGGCCTATATCGACCTCGCCAGAAATCTAAAGTCCGGTGGGTTATTGCAGGAAATGGTGGCGGCGAACGGCAAAGACTTTGTCTTTTATTGCGTGTTTGGGGAACGGTCCGCCATGGCGGCGTTGACGCGTGGGATAAAGAAAACGGTCCGCTGGGAATTCTGATCTGAAGCGACTGATTTAAATTTAGTGGACTGTTTTAGGCGAAGACGTAGATTATTTGTCCCAACGCTTGAGAGGCGTTGGACTGCGCTGTCTGCGTGTATTTCCGGTATTCTGGTTTGCCGCGGCGGTGCCGTCAGCATCGTCGTAGCTGGTCGACGTTGGGCTGGCGGCTGATTGGGCGGCGATGGTACCTTTGGCGGAAATTTCAACCTAATCTACCGGGGTAGATGTTTGGGTCTGGGTTGTTTGGATCGTCTGTGTTGGGGGCGAGGCGACCGTTACTTGTTCCGGATCGGTTTGATCGGCGTCCGTGCTGGGTTCCGTATCACCAACTTGAACCGTTGCAGTTTCGGTGTCGCCGGTCGCGCCGCTGGTTTCTAGTTGGACGATGGTTTGGTCATCCGAGCCGAGTTCCTATTTGATAGATTCGTCCGGCACCAGGGTTATTCCCTACACCCTGATTGTTGAAAATGTAATTACGCCAGCAACGTTGGCCATAACAGACCCAACTAACCATATTATACTTCGAAATAGCCCGTTATATGAATGTAGCCAAATAACATTGTTAATATTTACAAGGCCTTCGCCTAATCAAGCGCGCGCGGATCAAGCGCGTCTTGCAGGCCGTCGCCCAGAAAGTTAAATGCGATAACCGTGACGAAGATTAGCAAGCCCGGCCAAATGGCGAGCGTTGGGTTAGCCCAGATTAATTCCTGCGCGTTGGTCAACATCGCGCCCCAGCTGGCGGCGGGCGGTTGAATGCCGAGGCCCAGAAAGCTCAACACCGACTCAAGCAGGATGATATTGCCAATCGATAACGTTGTTGCAACGATAATAGGCGAGATCGCGTTGGGCAGAATGTGGACGCGCATGACCCGACCGGCCCCGGCGCCTTGCGATATGGCGGCGCGGATGAATTCACGGCGTTTCAAGGTCAGCGTTTCCGCCCGGACTAACCGTGCGACCGTTGTCCAACCGACGAACGAGATGATCAAAACGATCCGGTATAGACTAACGTTTTCGGACTCCGTCAGGACGGTGGGCAGACCAAGCTTTGTCAGATCAACGGCGGCGAGCACGATCAGTAGCGGCAGCAACGGCAATGCGATGACGCCATCTGTGACGCGCATTAGTATGGAATCGAGCCAGCCGCCATAATACCCCGCGAGCAAGCCGATAAAGGTGCCCGCAACCGCCGCGACGGCCGCCGCCGCCAAGCCGACGATCAGGGACACCCGGCCCCCATACAACAACCGTACCAGTAAATCGCGACCCAATTCGTCCGTGCCTAGCGGATGGTCGAGCGACGGTGTGGCGGAACGGTTGAACAAATTGGTCTTGTCCGCATCAACGCCCAGCGCGGCTTCAATCACCGGCGCGCCGAATGACGCCATGGCCAACAGAGCGATTAGGCACAGGCTGGCGACGGCCATGCGGTGGCGCATAAACCGCTTTCCCATGCGCCAACTCATGCTTTCAGGTGAGGTGACACTCATGTGCGCGCTTTCGACAGGGTGACTCGGGGATCGAGCCAGACATAGCCGATATCGGCTAAAAAATTGCCGATCAGGGTTAGGAGCGTGGCGAACATCAACCCGACCAGGGCCAGATTGTAGTCATTGCCCAAGATCGCGTCGTAGATCATCTTGCCCATGCCCAGCCAGGAAAACATCGTCTCCGTGATCAACGCGCCGGAAAACAAGCGGCCCAGACTGAGCGCGATAATGGTGACCATCGGCAACAACGCGTTGCGCAAAGCGTGATTGACGACCACCCGGGGTTGGCTGACGCCTTTCGCGCGCGCGGTGCGGATGAAATCCTGGCGCAGGGTCTGCAACATGCTGGCTCGCATAAAGCGTGTAAATTCGCCCACCGACGCTAAGGTTAGCGCCAGGACGGGCAACATCATATGATGCAGCCGGTCGAAAAACCCACCCTTACCAACCGTTTCCATGCCGCTCGCGGGCAACCAGCCCAGCGTGACGGAAAACAGGATAATTAGCAGTAGCGCCAACCAGAAGGGCGGGATGGAAATGCCTGCGAAGCAGAATAAATTCACCAGATAATCGGCGCGGGAATATGGTTTGAGCGCCGCGTAAACGCCAATGGGAATGGCGATGGTAAGCGACAGAATCAGGCTGAGGCCCAGCAACAACCCGGTGTTGGCGATCCGTGGGCCAATAACATCGGTGACCAATTGGCCGTGGTTGCGGGAATATCCAAACTCGCCCTGCACGGCGCCGCGCAACCAGGCGATGTAGCGATCCACAATGGGCTGGTCGAGCCCATGCAGCGCTTTCAGCCGCTTGGCGTCCGCCGGGCTCAAATTCGGGTCAGACTGGATCATCAAATCGATGGGGTCGCCTGGCATCAAACCGATTAGACCGTATATCGCAAACGATACGACCAACAGGACGATGAGGCTTTCGAGGACACGGCCTATGACATAGCGAAACATGAGCCGCTCAACAGTGGATTTGGGTAGATGTGAGGCCTTGGAATCATGTCGGTATTATGAACGCCTTGGCGTGAAAATACAGCGGCAGAACCGGTTGTTGTTTCCGGAATATTTTGGCTGTGCAATCACCCTGAGTTATCGGATCAAGTCCGATAATGACAGTTGGGTGTGAGGGTTGGGATTTCGCGGCGCTTTTGCCGCCCTGCCATCGTTACTTAATCGCAGTTTTTATAATTTGATTTCAGGCAAATTTTGGCGCGGCGTTGCGCTTCTTCAATGGCGTCTGGAGTCATTTTGCGCGCCAGGGCCTTCCGAAGCTGCTTTGCTTCCATATGCCACTGTTTTTCAGCGATGTTTGCCCACAAATGCGCTTTCACATAGTCACGCTTAACACCGCGCCCGTAGTGGTGCATTACGCCAAGGGTATACTGCGCATTTGAAAAGCCCTGATTTGCAGCCTTGCGATACCATTCCGCAGCTTCTGTATAGTCCTTTGATACGCCCTTACCTAGACGGTACATATGACCAAGATTGTACTGTGCATTCATATCGCCATTTTCGGCTAGCGGCGTCCACTCCCGCAACGCGGTCGAATAATCCCGTTTCTGGTATGCATTAAATCCCGATTTAAAATCACCGGCACTCACTGGGGTCGCGCCCAGTAACATCATCGTTGTTGTCATTGCCGCGAGTAAAAAATTCATATCGTCCCCTTGCAATCATGATGCTCATAATTGCGCTTGTATTATGACGCATAACTGCGCCGAGGCCAAGGAACCACACCCGCGCGCACGGGCACCTGTTACGGCACGTGATTATGGAATTTACTGTCCAGCCATGCTGACGCAATCAAAATACAACAACCCCACAAAGGTAAAACGGCAACCAGCTTTGTACCGATTACGGCGAACAACTGTATTTATAACGTCACCCTAGTCCGTAAAATTACAAATCTCCGTGATAACGGGGTACTGTCAGTGCGTTCGGCGGCGCAGAAAGCGTTCCGTTCATCGTTGCGCAATCCCTGGCGCAGGAACGCCGCCCCCTGGGAACCAAACTCAGCAGCGGCTTCATCCGCATCACGCCGTCAACCGCCCCCGCCAAATGTTTACCGGCGATTATAGACTTAAATATCAATTTTGAGCTGCAATGTGGCCTAATCGATAAGAAATTATAAGATGAGCACCGTTGTTCGCGCGCGGGTTGATGAAAAGACTAAAGATGAGGCCACGGCTCTTTTGGCGACGACTGGCCTGACGGTTTCCGACGCCTTTCGGTTAATGGTGGTGCAGATCGCCGCCGAACAAAAACTTGCCTTTGATCCGTTCGTGCCCAATGCCGAAACAATTGTGGCCATGAAAACGGCTCGCCGAGGCGATCTGGTTTCCCACGACAGCGTTGAAGACCTTATGGTCGATTTGAATACAGACGATTAAGCACACCGGAGCTTTCAAACGAGATTGCAAGCGAGAGAAAAAAGGGCGGCGTGGCAAAACGTCGGATATTGAACTTGTTCGCTTTAGGTGCCTCCGCGAACTTGGGCTGTAATTACGCTTTCCCCGACCTACGGCGCGGCGCGCCAATGTTCCACCCAGAGGGCGCTGGTGAATTGGTGTCCAGTTGGTGTCACGCCTTTGAGCCATTTGGGCATGATGAATGGGTTGGCGCGAAAATATAGTGGTAGTACTGGCAGTTCCTCGGCGTAGATGCGCTGCAGGTCGTGCCACAGCGCCTTATTGGGTTTGGGCGCGCAGACCACTTCTACCTCGTCCAGCACCTTGTCCATGGCCGCATTGGTGAAGCCGGGATAGTTCTGGCCGGACCAGCCATTATCCTTGGCGGGAATCTGGGTGGAGTGCAGGGTCGTGCGGGGCACGCCTCTGGGTGCTGAAATCCACGCATACATCGCCATATGTGGAAACTTCCGATAGCTGACTGTATCGCCAAAGAACACACGCGCAGGTTCGTTGCGAAGGCGGATATCCACGCCCACCTCGCGCCACTGGCTTTGCAGCACTTGTTGGATAAGTTCGCGCGATTTGTTGCCCGCCGTCGTCATCAAATCGAATTGTAGGCTGTCGCCTTTGGTGTTTCGGCGGAGGCCCTTGCCAACTGTGGTCCATCCGGCTTCAGTGAGGAGTCTGTGGGCGCGCGCCGGGTCGTACGCGTACTGCACGCCGCTGGGATCGTACACCGTGTCCAACGGGTTAGTCTGACTGTGCGCGACCGGTTGGCGGCCCTGGAACAATTGTTGACTGATGGCGGCGCGGTCGATGGCGTGCAACAGCGCTCGGCGCACGCGAATATCCGCCAGAATTGGGTTGTCCAGATTTAGGTCGATGTGTTCGTAGATCAGGCCAGATTTGTATTGGAACGTGAACGTCTCGCCATGGCGCTTTTCGAACGCCAGCGCCTGATCGACGGTTAATCCCAATTCGCCTGCGATGTAATCGATGTCGCCAGACAGCAGGTTGGCGGTCAAGGCGGCGGTGTTTTCGATGGCCTTGATGACGATACGTTTAAACGCAGGCACCTTGCCCCACCAGGTCGGATTGCGTTCCAGAACGATGTGCGAGCCCGTTGCGACCTCGGTGATTTTATAGGGGCCATACCAGAGGCCGGGATTCGTCGTGGCGGTTTCATAGGCGCTTTTGACCCGGTAGGTTTTGGGGTCCGTGGCGTGTGGCGTCTCAATATGCGCGGGCAACAAGTTCAACCCGCCCATGGCCGCGTATTCACAAGTGTATTTGTTAACGTGCAATGTGAATTTCTTGTCGTCATGTACGTCGATGCTGGTGATACGTTCGAACAGTTCCAGATTGCCAAAGCCGCTGTTCCGGTTGCGGCCCAGTTCCCAGGTAAAGACAACGTCGCGGGTGG
>Ga0302134_10000024_pt1 | contig 40453 bp, 42 predicted proteins | sample CB9_SCM_MG_FD_203123 | JGI IMG/M metagenome (GOLD analysis project Ga0302134, IMG submission 203123) | Marine microbial communities from Western Arctic Ocean, Canada - CB9_SCM | ecosystem: Environmental > Aquatic > Marine > Oceanic | place: Canada: Western Arctic Ocean | collected 2017-09-19
CGACAGTTCCGTAATTTAGTACTACGGCGCGGTCGGCGATCTCCATTGCATGCTCAACAATGTGCGTGGTCATTACGACCGTGCGGCCCAACGATTTGTAGTTGGCGATTATTCGATCAAGTTGTTCAACCGAACGACTATCGAGTCCTGATTCAGGTTCGTCGAGTAGCAACAATGGTGGTTCGTGCATCAGCGCCCGCGCCAAAGCGACTCTCTTTTGAAATCCATGCGACAGCGTTCGAACCCGATCATCGATTCTCGGTTCAATACCAACTTGGGCTGTCGTACTGGCTATTAGATCGTCAACCCCATCAAGCCGATACATCTCGGCGAAGAACATCAAGTTCTCACGAATGGTCATATCGGCGTAAAGCATAGGCGAATGCAGTACCGAACCAGTCAACGCACGAATAGCTGGTCCGTGTTGCGCCGCGTTTACTCCATGCAATGAAATGCTTCCAGAGTCGATCTGGGTGAGCATCGCGAGAATGCGTAAGAAGGTCGATTTACCCGCGCCATTAGTACCGAGCAAAACCGTTACTTCGCCTGCCGGTAGCTCAAGGTCAAGGCTGCGTAAAACAGCCGTCTCGCCGAAGTTCTTAACGACAGCTTCGGCTTTGACGGCGAGTTGGGTTGCTTGGCTTACCACGGTGCTAAGTCTGTTAGCTCTTTACTTTGAATCTGCGTTTGAAAGCATCAGGCTGCATCGAAGCGCTCTTGGCAATTTCGCCGAGTATCACTTCGTCATCAAGGTCTGATTGCTCAATACGAGTCATGTAGCGCCGAGCAACATCGTAGTAAAGGTTGTCGGTATCAACCATGCGAACAATCGTCTTGCCTGTTTTCGTGTCTCGCATGTCTTCGAACGGAACCGGTTGCAACCTGTTGTCGACAGTGCAAATCATCGCACCCTGTGCGGTGCGTGGATCTTCTGACGCATCTGTAAGCAAGAATCGAACCGCACCGTGACCCAATGTTCGGGTGTAGTCGATGTCGAACGGAATCGGAGGAGCAGATCGTAGCTCGTATCCGAGCGTTAGATCGACGATACCCATCGACTCACCTCGTTCCTCAAATCGGCGTTCGACTTCAGCACGCAGAATTCGAGCGAACGGCAAATCGGCAAGTCGGATATTCCCGTATTCGTCACGTGGAATCTCGACACCAGAAATATTTCGCAAGTCGTTGATGTTCAGCTTGCTAGCAACACCCTCAGCAATGATCGCAATACCGTCGGGTCGACCCAAAGCTCGTCGCTTGAGAATTGAGCCTTCAAGTACGTCACATACCTCTGAAAGACTTACAGTCTCACCAGGAAATTCTTCTGGAATTAACGTGATAGTCGAAGCTGAAGATTTACCGATTCCAAGCGCAAGGTGACCGGCGTGCCGGCCCATAGCGATGATGAAGTACCAGCGGTTCGTTGTTCGAGAGTCTTCCTTCAAGTTCATCACGATTTCAGAGCCAACGTGTCGGGCTGTTTCGTAGCCAAACGTCGGCATTCCACCCGGCAGAGGCAAATCGTTATCAATGGTTTTAGGAACGTGAGCAACACGAATATCACCATTCGCAGCCCGGGCAATTTCCGAAGCACCGAACGAAGTGTCATCCCCGCCAATAGTGATCAGATTCTTGATGTCGAGCTTCTTGAGAGTGGCAACACAAGTTTCGAGATCTTCGGCGCGCTTGGTTGGATTCGTTCGCGATGTGTGAAGAATCGAGCCGCCGCGGGTGTGAATGGTTGCGACATCATCGATAGTCAGATCGACAGTCTGCGTCGTGTCACCTTTTACGAGATATTCGTAACCGTTCTTGATGCCAACAGCTTCGTAACCGGAATGAACCGCTTCGATAACCGCTGCTGATATCACGCTGTTGATGCCCGGTGCAGGACCACCACCAACTAAGATTCCGATTCGTCCGTTCTTGTTCGCCATCCGTCGTTCTCCCGGTCATCTGAATTCGTCTGACCGAATTATGTGCCATATCTAAGACTGTATGCATCCAAGAATATGCGAACCTACGGGAAGTTGCGTGAGATTGACGTAAATGGATAGATGAATAATCGCATTTCGGCATAGACTCACGGACAACACACGCGAACTAACGAGAAACAAGTGCTGCATACCAATGACCGAACATAATCACGATGAAGCTGCTACCACCGAAATGTGGCGGCAAACCTTAGTTGAGGGACATGAAGACAAGCCGTCTTCACTCTTACCCGGTAGCCATCGATGTTCATTCTGTCTCGTCCCAATGAACGGGTTCTCAGGTGCACTGATGAAGCTGTTGAGAAACCGTACAGCGTCACGGAAAAATCCTGAGATGTGCAATTTCTGAGACGATATTCTTCCCACCGATGGTGCGGAAATTGAAACGACGATCATATTTGCTGACGTGCGCGGCTCTACTTCGATCGCTGAGAAAATCGGCCCCGTTGCTTTTGCGACGTTGCTAAATCGTTTTTATGACGTGGCAACTAAAGCTCTCATTCCCAATCGAGCTGTCGTAGACAAAATGATTGGTGATGAGGTGATGGCGTTCTTTGTTCCTGCGATGAAAAAACACATGCAGGATGCCGCTGTCGACTCTGCTTTGAAAATACTCAAAGGTGTTGGATATGGCACAGATAGTGAACCCTGGTTGCCGGTAGGAATCGGAATTAATCACGGCAATGCGTATGTCGGTAAGGTCGGTACAGGAGATGTGAACGACTTTACCGCACTTGGAGATACGGTGAACACAGCTGCACGCCTTCAGAGTGAAGCGAAAGCCGGGCAGATCGTTGTGTCGGAAAGTGTGTACACGGAAATCAGCATGAAATTCCCGGGCGTTCCTGTACAGCAAATCGACGTTCGTGGAAAAGAAGACAAATTCGGCGTGCACGTAATAACACCGTTCGAATAGGCAAAATCCAGTGCCAGAGATTCAACTTGACCAAGTTGCACATCGATTCGCTTTGGATGGATCTCTCGAACGCGCCGCCGGCCAAAAGGCATATCTGAAATCGGAACTCGATTTTTTCGGAGTTTCCGTGCCGGTCGTTCGCGCTGCGCTAAAGCGAGAGATGAGCCAGAATCCGATCACTCAACGCTCGGTGCTGCTTACAACATCGCTCAAATGCTTCGAGTGGTCTCATTTCGAAATGCAGCTCTTTGGAGTTCTGATTCTCGATAAATACTCAGATCTACTGAAACCTCAAGACTTGAACTTCATCGCCGATCTAATAGGCCGATGCAATACGTGGGCACTCGTTGATCCTCTAAGTGGGCCCGGTGCGAGACTCGTCGACCGAGGTTTACCAGACATCGGTCCAATTCTCGATTCGTGGAGTACCGACGAAAACTTTTGGCTTCGAAGATTTTCGCTACTCGTCCTGATGCGAAATCTTAGAGAAAACGACTCCCAGTGGTCCCGGTTTGTCACATATGCAGACTCGATGATCGAAGAGAAGGAATTCTTCGTCCGTAAAGCAATCGGCTGGGTGCTTCGTGACCTTTCGAAAATACGACCCGATCCTGTTGCCGAATACGTACGCCGCCACATGCCGGTGATTTCAGGCGTTACTTTTCGAGAGGCTGTGAAGTATTTACCCGAACCTGAGCAATCCGAACTACGTGCAGCGTACAAGGTGCGATGACAATAATGTGCCTGCTCAGAAAGTCCTCTCCATTAGAGAGAGGATTTAGGTGAGGGGGGATGCGGAGGTGGGCAGCGTCGCCCTACAGCGCCTAGTGTTTGTGCGGATGACCAACTAGATTCGGATGAGCAGAATGCTGCGGATTAAACCGGCGTCCTTTTCGGAGCGTCTCAACCGGTAGCATTAGCTGATTACCAGCGCGTTCATTGCCGTCAGCATCAGTAAATGTTACCGGACACTCTCGGTGCTGAATCACTGCAATATCGGCATCGGCTCCCAGCTTCAGAGTGCCGATGTGATCCGGCAAGTTCACCGCTGCCGCAGGCTTCATAGTTCCAAGAGCAATCGCATCGTCGATCGAGTAACCAAGATGCACGTATTTAGACAACGTAGTCATAAGGTCGAATACGGGGCCACGGATGTTGTAGCGATGGACATCGGAAGAAACCGTGCCAGGGCCAATACCCTGCTCAAGACATGCCTCGGCCACCGGGAACGAGAACGAACCCGCACCGTGACCAACGTCGAAAATTACACCGCGCTTGATGGCATCCCAAGCCGCATCGACAACCTTATTGTTGTTGTCGAGAATCCCGTGAGGACGACCAGTAAATGAGTGCGTCACAATATCGCCGGGGCGAAGTTTTTCCATGAACTGTTCGAACTGGTTCACCGATCCACCAACGTGAATCATCACCGGCTTCTGAAGTTCTTCACCAGCTTCAAGCGCACGATCAAGTGCGACCAGATCGTTCGGTCCAACAATGTTGTCGGTAAGCCGAACCTTGATACCCACGATTCGATCGGCATGAAGTTTTGCAGCTTCAACAGCTTTCTCAACACGAGCCCAGCGAATGTCTTCGAGCTCTCCAATGTCGTTATCGAGCTGACCCATTCCCGATATGTGAAGAAACGCCAGCACTCTAGTGGCAGCCGTATCCATTACGTAGCGGTGGAATCCAGCGATTGTGTTGGCACCCGAAGATCCCGCATCGATCGCTGTAGTAACACCACGGTGAACACAAGCAGGGTCGGCTTCAACGGCAAGATGAGCAACTCCCCACCAAACGTGAACGTGAAGATCCACCAAGCCGGGAGTTACCAGTAGTCCTTCGGCCTCAATTACGTCGTGAGTATCGCCATCGGAAATATAGTCTTCGATTGCAGCAATTTTGCCGCCAGCAACGGCGATATCTTTCTTGGCATGTACGCCCTGTGCAGGGTCGATAACTGTGCCGTTCTTGATCACGAGGTCGTAGGTCATTTGAGAGCCTTCGGGCTGGTGGAATACGTTTCGAAGGCGATACTAAACTTCACGGAAGAAAGATGCGAGTGTTTTAATCTTTTAACGCTGGCTAACAGTGCGTATGACAGACTCGTAATAGAGATGAAAAAACGACTTCACAAAATACTCGCTTCCGCTGGCATCGCATCACTTCGTAAATCAGAGCAAATGATTGTTGAAGGACGCGTAAAAGTTAACGGTGTGGTTGCCAAAATCGGCGATCAGGCTGACCTTGATACCGACGACATAGTTGCGGACGGTAACCAAGTTTCCGTTGAACAAAAACGCTACATAATGCTGAACAAGCCAACCGGGTATGTGACCACCGTTACCGATCCGCACGATCGTCCAACCGTGATGGATTTGGTTAAAGTCCGAGAGCGTATTTATCCAATCGGGCGACTAGACGTCGACACCGAAGGCCTGCTGTTGCTGACCAACGACGGTGATTTCTCACAGAAGATGGCGCACCCAAGCTTCGAGATTGAAAAGACCTACTTGGCTGAGCTTTCGACCGCGCTTACTGAAGAAAGCCAACAAATTCTCGAACGCGGAATTATGTTGGAAGACGGTCCAACCGCTCCCGCCAAGATCAAAATGGTTTCAAATCGACGCCGCAAAGTTGAGATAACGATTCACGAAGGTCGCAACCGCATTGTTCGACGCATGTTTGAATCTGTCGAATCGCCTGTTATTCGCCTAAGACGAATTAAATTTGGCACCGTCGCTCTAGACGATATGCCAAAACGTGGTGTTCGAGAACTTAGCGGCAGGGAAGTAGCTTCTTTGATGGATCTCGCCATCGAATCGAAGAAAGTCGCCAAGCCAGTGACTCCGTGGAAGAAACCTCAAGAAGAAACGCGGAACGACCGACGTTTGGCATTTCAGGCAAACCGACCTGTTAGGCGCGCCGGATCTGAAGACCGTCGAGCTACGTTCGACTCAGGTGATTCACGCAGGCCCGGATCGAAGTCCAAACGACGTCCCGGTGCACGACGAGGTGGCGCATCAGGCGGCCGTTCGTCACAACGCTCAGGCCAGCGCTCAGGGCGATAATTTCGACTCCAACGATTAGGGAATCTAATCGTCCAGCGAACGCATAACTCTTCCCGGCAGCTCACCATTCGGCTTCCCGTCTTCTAATGCCGGCTTGCCGTTGACGAACACGTAGTCCATTCCGGTCGAGTAAACGTGCGGATTCACAAAATCATTATGCTGTTTAACGTTCGCAGGATCGAACACCAACACATCGGCGATTTGACCCGGCGCTAATCTGCCCCGACGTGAAAGATTCAACCGAGAAGCGGGTAGGGCGGTCATCTTGAAAATTGACTCTTCAAGAGTGAACAATCCACGCTGTTCCACGAACTGCTCGATGATCACTGAATTCGTCGCGTAGCTTCGAGGGTGCGGTTTACCCGACGAAAGCGGACCTTCATCACGCAATGATGACCCATCCGAAGCTATCGACATCAGCGACCACTTTGCGATCGAATCAATATCCTGAAGTTCCATCGAATGAAGTACGTACGAACCTTCCGACTGCTCGTAAAGGCGAAGCGCCGCCTCCTCAGGTTCAAAACCCCATTCATCGGCAATGTCCTGAAGTGAACGTCCTTCAAGTGATTGATCAGGCGGGAAGCTCGCGATAACGCAGCCTGATGCCGAGTGATTACGGTTGATGTAGTAAGTCACATCAGCTCGAACTTGAGCACGTGTGTCGGAATCAGCAAGACGATCGAGCGTTTTCTGTCGACCACCCTCCAACGCCCATCGAGCAAACATAGCTCCCGAGAAACCGGTGGAAGACCACTCGTACGGATACTGATCGCCAGCCACATCGATGCCTTCGGCACGGGCACGCTCCATACCTTCGATAAGTTCGTGACCTCGGCCCCAGAACTTCGGACCGACAGCCTTTACGTGCGAAATTTGAATACGTGCGCCGGTGCGTCGACCAATCTCGATTGCCTCTGCGTGCGCAGGGAATAGTCCGCTTAGATCGTCAGCTTCAGATCGAATGTGTGACGAGTAAAGCTTGCCTCGATCAGCCGCCGGTTGAGTTACAGCGATTATTTCGTCAGCCAGTGAATATGAACCGGGGCCGTACCAAAGTCCTGTCGACATCCCGAGCGCCCCAGCATCGAGAGATTCGGCAAACAACCCAGTCATTTGATCAAGCTCTTCGGGCGTAGGCATTCGGGCTTCCATACCCATCACCGCACCACGCACAGTGCCGTGACCTACTTGGGCTGCGATATTTATGGTTGAACCGACGCCCTCAAGCGCACTCAGGTAGCCGTCCATCGTCGACCAGCGCGGCTGATAGTCGGGATCGTACTTGTCGGTACGATCTTTGAAGCCTGGAATCGTGTTCTCGTTCAGTGGGGCGCAGTAGCTCATACCGCAATTTCCCATGAGCTCGAACGTAACACCCTGCGTGAGCTTCGAATCAGCATGCGGATCAATGAGGAACGAGTTGTCGGAGTGAGTGTGTAGATCGATGAACCCGGGTGTCACGACTTTGCCTGTAGCGTCGATCTCACGTGCCGCATCACCGATTATCTCGCCAACCGCCACGACGGTATCGCCCTTTATGGCGACGTCAGCTTTGTATCGAGCAGACCCTGTCCCGTCGACGACCGTTCCGTTCCTAATGATGAGATCGAACAAAAAAATTCTCCTGAGATCGCTAGATTCCCTGAACACAACCGAGTCGGGCATGAGCATACCGCGGATACGGGAGTAATATGTTTCCGCTCAATATCAGATCTCTCCAGAGTTTCGTTGTGATTCACACGGAATGTCGGGACGCTGGCGAGCACTGAACCTATATCAAGTTTTGAACGGGCACCCGGAAAGAATAAGAAATGAAATTTGTAAGATTTTCAAACGGCGGCGACGCAGCATACGGCGTAGTCGAAGGCGATACAGTAAAAGAGATTTCTAACTCGCCAATTGGCCAGGACTACTCCGAAACAGGTGCTACTCACGACCTGAACGAAGTGAAAATCCTCGCTCCAAACCCAAACCCAAGCAAAATGCTTTGCCTGGCGTTGAACTACGGATCACACCTTCTTGGTGCCGACCGACCAACCCGTCCTCAGCCGTTCTACAAGAACACCAACGCAATCATTGGTCCTGGCGACCCGATCAAGCTTCCTGCCGACGCTGGTCTTGTTGTTTGTGAATCAGAACTGATCGCAATCATCGGAAAAGAAGCCAGTAAGGTTTCTGAAGCCGACGCTCTCGACTACGTTTTCGGCTACACAGCCGGTAACGACGTTAGTGCACGAGAATGGCAGTCCGGTGCGAACGCTGACATTCAGTGGTGGCGCGCCAAGTCGTCCGACACGTTCGGTCCTACAGGTCCGTTCATCGTTACCGACATCGACCCACAGGATGTAGCCATTCGTGGATTGGTAAACGGTGTTGAAGGACAGAAGTGTCACTCATCCGAAATGATCTTCACTACAGCTCAGGCGATTTCGTACCTAAGCACGTACGTGACTCTCTACCCAGGCGACATGATCTGGACCGGTACCTCAGGCACCACTCCTCCGATCAACGTCGGTGGTGATGTAACTGTTGAGCTAGAGCACATCGGTGTGCTGCATAACCCAGTCATCGCTGGATAATTGCGGTAGACACGTTCTCTGTCAGCTCGACTGTTAGTAGCTAAATAAAAAAGCCCGTTCGCCTAATTATTGGCGAGCGGGCTTTTTGTTGTTTGCGAGGTTGGGATTCGTCCCCCAAACGGCCATCAATAAATTTCCCTAGTGCATCCGAGGGATCTGGGGAGGGGGAGCGTGTTGTACGTTATTAGCCGACGTACGATTGATCCTGAAAATGAATTCAGGATGACAGTTTCAATCTTGAACGTGCTTCTGCAGAAAAGTCTTCTCACGGGGGAGAGGATTTAGGGGAGGGTGGAATCGGTAGTCGCAGCTTGCTTGGATTTCTCCCTCAACCCAACCTTCTCCCCAAGGAGAAGGGGCTGTATAAGGCTTGCTTACGAATGCGCCAGCTCGAACAGCGGCTTCCTGCCCTTGGCGTTCTCACGGAGTATCTCTGCTTCATCAGGCGTAATCGGTGTGAAATCTTGCGCAATCTCAACCGCCATCTGCCACAGCTCTGGATCGCCAGGTGGAATGGCCGCCGTGATTGGCTGTGAGAGCGTCCAGCGTAGGGCAAGCTTCATCAAATCACGATCTTCGATCGGAGCGTACCAAGTCTTTTCTCTCACTCGGGGATTGCGGTCTTCAAGAGCATGATGTGCTGCACCCTTGAGAGCCAATCGAGCCACGCCGCGCCGTTCGGCTTCATCCATAATTTGTGAACCAAATCCCGCTTCGAACCAAGTTGTGAAATTCACCGGGAACAGCACTGAATCAAAGTCGAATCTGCTCATCAATTCGACGGCTAATTCCGCAGAATGAACTGAAAAACCAACGTGCTTCACAAGCCCTTCGTTACGGGCCTTATCGATAACTTCCAACGCTCCACCGGGGCCTGAGGCAACTTCAAGATCTTCCTCAGTCGTCATCGCATGCATCTGGTAGAGATCGAAGTGATCGGTACGAAGTAGTTTTAGCGAATTTTCCAGATCGGCGCGTGCTTCGGGACCGGTACGAAATTTGGTTTTGCAGGCGAGGAATACGTCGTTGCGATACTGCTCAAGAGCAGGCCCAAGCATGTTCTGCGCATTGCCGTAACCGGGAGCCACATCGAAATAATTGATGCCCTGATCAATCGCCCACGACACGTATCGTGACGAATCCTCTGCAGACTCTTCCTTTACGACAATGCCAGCAAAGGCGACTATCGAAAGCTGTTGACCGGTATTGCCGTATTCACGTGTCTGCAAATTGATGTTCCTCAAGATCGCAGCGGGTAAGGAATCATCGTACTACGGCTGAGAGCTAGCAGTTCAAGTCCTCTCCCGGGGGAGAGGATTTAGGCGAGGGTGAAATCTAAGGCTGGCAAGCTCTAAAGATTTCGGCCTGCGTGTCGTCCTTCGAGAACCTCAGGATGGCACTTGCTCGCCTCAAAAATCCGAATCACCCGGCGTAAGGTCGATCCCTATCAGCCGCCGTTGACCAAACTGCCAGAAAAAGTGACTTGTCACCCAATACCGAAGTTTCGGCTTACTTCGCCTTCAGTGAGCCAGTAGAAGATCAGGTATCCACCAACAAGAATCAGTACACCAGCTGAAATTGGGTGAACGTACGGCATGATTCTTCGAATCTGATTCACCATCGCACCCTTGAATACCGCAATTCCAATCGTGAGCACCGTAATCACGAACGTCATTCCAAGCGCATAAGCCAGGAACTGACCTGTCGCTTCCGCAACGCCACCCGAAGCCAACGAACTACTGATGAGTCCTAAAAATATTGGAAGTGTGCAGCTTAGCGAAGCAACCGCATAGGAAACTCCAAACAAGAAGTAACCCTTCACACTCGTGTCGGAAGCCTTACCGATTTTCGATGCTGCCGACTGCGCTCGGTTGTTGTAGAGCTTGCCACCAGCGAACAAATACGCACCCAAACCAGCCATGATGAATCCGAGGAAAAATCCTACCCACGGGAAGATCGTGATGAACGAACGTGCGCCAGTAGATATAGCGAGTCCAACCCCACCGAACAACAGCACAAATCCTGCCCCGAGCGCAGCGCTAACGTACAACGCCTTGATCAGCGACTGAGACAAACTTCGCGTTGAACCGTCAGAGCTCGAATCACCTTGTTGATCGGTCAGATACATCGTCAAAAAAGCTGGGAGCATTACAAATCCGCAAGGATTCACCGTCGCAACCATTCCGGCCGCAAAAGCGAATCCCAATGGTAGGAACGATCCGATATTTCCGACCAGTCCGGCGCTGTCGGACGAATAGCTCAATGCTCCACCAATGAAGCCGTTAGCGCCCGGTCCAACGATCAGCCCTGCGACTAACGCTACGACTGCGACGGCTGCCGCTATGGTGGCTGGAATGGGTAGATTCTTCGGATTGAATCCGATCTCGTCGGTAGAAAATCCCGTGCTGGATGTTGTCATATTTCGGACTAAAACTTCCTGATGTAGTTATCGATCGAATCTCGTTCTCGCACAAGACTCGATCAAAGCATTTCCCAACAACTATGGGAAACAACTTTTGCAATCTAGTCAACCTGCTACTTATTCGGATGCTTGTTCCGTGAGATAGATTCACGATAAGCCCTTCAACCTGAATTGTGGGTGTCGAATTTGTGTCGGCTGGTTGCAGGTTAATACGCCAACTATGATGACTCGGATTGCGCGTCTTTGCTGCAATCGATTCCGGCCGTCGCACGATTCAAGACTCCTTCGAATTGGCACTCAAGTTCGATAACACACAACCTCTACTGATCCCGCTGACCCAAGACACTGTCGCTCAAGATGTGCTGCGTATAACTGTGCACCTCGCAATATCTGATATCGATCTTGAAAACGCCATGCTAAGCCTGCTGGGGCGTGATGCCAGGTTCTCGGTTGTGAAGGGCAGTATCGGCTACGCTGCCGAATCAGATGTTCGACTGATCGATGAAGTGCCAGATCCAGACCAGATACGTGAACTGGGTGAACTCCAGCCGCCAAAGTTAGTGTTTATCGGAATCGACAATTCTGATGAATCGCTTATAGAGGCTGCGCGAGCAGGAGCGTGGGCACATGTAAGTGAAGGGGCCGACTCGACCGATTTGGAAGCAGCAATCTGCAGTCTTGTCGAAACCAAAGGCAGCCCACTACTGAAGCAAATCGCATCGAGCGAAAGTGGCTCAGCTGTCCTACTCCATGAACTTTCCGCCCAAATCAAAGATTCAGAAGACATCACCTCAGAAATCAATCCGCTTTCAGACTACGAAATTCGTATACTCGAACTGATCGCTCGAGGTGAGCCGAGCAAAAACATCGGCGTTATCGTTGGTTTGGCAGAGCAAACAGTCAAAAACTACGTCGTAAGAATTCTCGATAAAACCCATACTCACAATCGAGCCCACGCCGCCGCACTCGCAGCACAGCGCGGCTGGTTATCGCCCCTCGACGGCATGTAAATATCAGCCCCCAAAAGACCCGTAATTTGACTCTGGTTTTGAACTAGAGCTGTGATAGTATTTAGGTCGATTCGTTGCACGATAGTTCGGCGCAGGCAAGTCCTGCGTCTATTTGTGTGCGGCGATATTTTTTATACAAGGCCGGTTCTAAAGTTGTTGAACCGGAAGTAGAGGCAAGTAATTGACGACTTCAGAGACCCCACAAGTTGCTGCAGTAACTACTGAGCAAGAGGAGACTCTGGCGCCTCTCGACCTGCGTTCGCTTTTCGTCGCTGGTGTTCACTTCGGACACCCATCTAAGCGGTGGAACCCAAAGATGGCTGAATACATCTTTGGTAAGCGCTCGCGTGCACACATCATCGACCTTTCCAAGACTATTACTTCACTGAAAGCCGCTAAGGAATTCGTGGAAAAGATAGTTGGACAGGGCGGCGAGTGTCTGATGGTCGGGACTAAGGCCCAGGCTCAGAGCCCCATCAAGGAGCAGGCCATCAAGGCCGGCGCCATGTACATCAACCAGCGTTGGCTGGGTGGAATGATGACGAACTTCCAGACTATCCAACGTCGTATCGAACGACTGGTATTTCTTGAAGATGCATTCGCCAAAGACACGATCGTAGCTCAGACCAAGCGTGAGTCACTCATGCTTGCAGCTGAAGTTGTGCGATTGAACAAGTTCTTCGGTGGCATCAAGGAAATGGAAAAGCTGCCGCAGGTTCTGTTTATCGTTGATATTGAAAAAGAGAAAATCGCTATTGCTGAAGCAAAACGACTGGGTATCCCGGTTGTTGCGATTGTTGACACGAACTGCGACCCGACGGAAGTTGACTACGCAATTCCTGGTAACGACGACTCTGTACGATCGATCACATTGATCACTCGGCACATAACTGAAGCTATTGCTTCAGGTAAGGCTTCCGCCAAGCTTGCTCGTGAAGAGCGAATGGCTGCAGAAGCTGAACTCGAAGCGCAGGAAGCTGCTGCTCGAGCCGCTGCACAGGCGAAAGCCGCTGAACGTGCTGCTAAGGCTGCCGCAGAGAAGAAAGCCGCTGATGCCAAGAAGGCCGCTGAAGCCGCAAAGCCAGCAGCTGAAAAAGAAGAAAAAGCCGCTGAACCAGTAGCCGACGCGAAAGCAGAAGCTAAGCCAACTGAAGCCAAGACCGAAGCAAAAGCAAAGCCTGCCGCCAAGCCTACTGAAGCGAAAGCCGAAGCTAAGCCAGCCGAAGGCAAGACCGAAGCAAAAGCAAAGCCTGCCGCCAAGCCTGCTGAAGCGAAAGCCGAAGCTAAGCCAGCCGAAGGCAAGACTGAAGAAAAGCCTGCTGCGAAAGCAAAGGCCGCTCCGAAGAAGGCTGAAGCAAAGCCTGCCGCAAAAGCCGAAGCTAAAAAAGCTGACGCCCCTGCTGCCGATGCAAAAGCTTCAGACTCCAGCGACTCCAAGTAGTCGACAGAGTCAACGTAAGTAAATAGAAATTAGTAAGGCGACCGTAGACATTAATTGCTGCGGTTGCCGATCGAGGATAAAGACGTGCCAGTATCAGCTGCACAGGTAAAAGAACTCCGAGACAAGACCGGCGCAGGAATCATGGATTCCAAGCGTGCCCTTGAAGAAGCCGATGGCGATCTCGTAAAAGCAGAAGCACTCCTTAACGAAAAGGGATTGGCTTCAGCTGCGAAGAAAGCTGGTCGAGAGACTTCAGAAGGACTCGTTGTTTCGTACATTCACACCGGTGGTCGTGTCGGTTCGCTAGTAGAACTGAACTGCGAAACCGACTTCGTTGCTCGAACTGAAGAGTTCGAAGCACTTGGCAGAAACCTTGCAATGCAAGTTGCTGCCATGACTCCTCTCCATGTCGACCGTGAGTCGGTTCCAGATGGTGTCGAGGACGTAAAAGACGAACAACTTTTACTTGAACAGGAATACATCCGAGATTCAAGCATGAAGATCGCAGACCTCGTAAAAGAGGCGATCGGCAAGCTCGGCGAGAATATTCGTATAAGGCGATTCTCTCGTTTCGAACTTGGTGGATAATTGATCAACTGAATGCCCGGCCAACTGGCCGGGCATTTTTGTAAGTGTTGTATTTGAAGGGAAGAGATAGATGGCGAAACCGACATATTCACGAGTGATTTTGAAAATGTCTGGTGAATCCTTTAAAGGGGATGGCGATTTCGGATTAGACGCCGACACGCTGCAATATGTCTCTCACCAGCTCAAAGAAATCGTAGAGATGGGCACGGAAGTCGGCGTAGTTGTCGGCGGTGGCAACTTCTGGCGCGGTGCTGACTACGAACAAACCGGCATGGATCGTTCAACCGCCGATTTCGCAGGAATGCTCGCCACCATCATGAACGCTCTCGCGTTGCAGGATGCACTCGAGCGAGCTGGCGTAACCGTCCGCACACAGTCGGCAATTTCAATGCCGTCGGTTGCCGAGCCATACATACGCCGTCGAGCGGTCCGTCACCTCGAAAAGGGTCGCGTAGTTATCTTTGCCGGCGGAACCGGTAATCCATTTATGACTACCGACACCGCCGCTGCGCTCCGAGCACTAGAAATCGGTGCGACAGCAATGATCATGGCAAAGAACGGAATCGATGGTGTGTATGATTCTGATCCGAAGAAGAACCCTTCAGCGAAGAAGTACGAACACATCACACACTACGAGGCACTTTCGCAGCGACTAGGAGCCTTGGACAGCACGGCACTATCGCTGTGCATGGACAACGCTCTGCCGATAGTGGTGTTTGATATCTTCAAGCCCGGCAACTTGGCTTCGATTCTTTCAGGCGAACATGTCGGAACACTAATCAGCGCCGAAGCTGAATAATTTTCACGTTATTTGTCATGGCTTGCAGGTGGCAATCATCTGCTGCCAGTTGTAACTTTTGTGTCAGTAGATGGAAGTCTTATCCATCTGCACAGCTAGGTTCGGGGGAACTACGATGCTGGATGAAACTCTCTCCGACGCTAAAAAGCGTATGACGGACACGGTCGACGCCCTAAAGAGGGAAATGGCCGGAATCCGAACTGGTCGGGCTGCGACCGGATTGGTCGACAACTTAAAGGTCGAGTACTTCGGCAGTGAAATGCCGCTCAACCAGCTAGCACAGATCAACGTCGGCGACGCGCGATTGCTCGTAATCCAGCCGTGGGACAAAAACGCCATCGATCCCATCGCAAAGGCAATCCAGAACTCCGATCTGAGCATCTCTCCCAACATCGATGGCGCAATTATTCGCCTAAACCTTCCTCCACTTACGGAAGAACGTCGTCGAGATTTAGTGAAAACCGTCAAGGCTCGGGGCGAAGAGAGCAAAGTCTCAATCCGCAGCGTACGTCGTGACGCTCAAGAGACCATCCGAATGATCGAAAAAGATGGTGATGCGTCCCAAGACGACTGCCAGCGAGCGCAGAAAGATCTTCAAAAACTGACCGACGATTCAGTCGCCGTTATTGAAGCGGAATCCGCAGCAAAATCCGAAGAGGTTATGCAGGTTTAGTCCACTTCAATGGCACGCTAGTGACTAGCGCCTCAGTGATCAGTTTTAGCGACTGATCTAAACTATCCAGAATATGACCGCAAACCCCGAAGCATCCAAACGCAGCAAGAACGCTAATAAAGGCGTTCCTCTTCACGTTGCAATAATCATGGATGGAAACGGTCGCTGGGCAGAATCTCGTGGTCTCGATGTCTCGGAAGGGCACCACGCTGGATTCGAAAACTTGCAACGAGTGGTGTCCGATTTCTCCAAACGTGGCGTAAGTTACCTCACCATGTACGCATTCTCAACCGAGAACTGGGACCGCCCTGAATCGGAAGTGAACGGCATTCTTGAGCTTGCGATCGCAGTGATCGCCCACGAAGCGCAGCAGCTCAACGAAAACGGCGTACGCATCAAGCACCTCGGCAGAGTCGATCGGCTTTCACCAGAATTACGTGACGAACTCGAACAAGCCGTTGAAATGACAGCGAACAATACCGGACTCACTCTCGGAATCGCGTTTGACTACGGTGGGCGCGCTGAAATCGCCAATGCTGCTAGGAAAATGATCGAGGATGGCGTAGCCACCAGTGACATTGACGAGAAGAAATTCTCCGAATACCTCTACACAACCGATATGCCCGACGTCGATCTACTGATTCGCACAGGCGGCGATTTCCGTATCAGCAACTTCCTGCTGTGGCAGACTGCATATTCCGAGTTCTATTCATCCGAAATCTTGTGGCCCGATTTCTACGGCGAACATATCGATGAAGCTTTCGAGTCGTTCAACGAACGTCAGCGTCGATTCGGCAAACGACTTTAGATTGTCTCAGGTCGTCATCAGCACTACCTCAGACAGCGTCGTAAACCTCAACAGGAACATCAATTGCGGATTCGTATAGCCAGCGCAAGTGTCGGAATCCCCGTCGTACTATTCGCCATCTGGTTGGGCTTGCCAGGAATCGCAATACTGACGATAGCCGCGGGCGCAATCGGCGGATTCGAGCTGGATCGCATGATGCGACCAGGCGGCACTCGATCTGGCAGCGTGCGAATGGTCTCGTTAGTAATGGGCCCCGCCATACTCGCAACCGCCGCTACGTGGATGCTGTCAGATGGTCGTATAAGCGGTGATCTGCTCCCGATCACGATAGCGATCATATTCGCCCTCGCATTGTTACTACGAGGCACCGCAACTCTTGGCCGTTCGTCATCGAATCGGAAAGCAAGCGACTGGCCCTACTGGTTATTTGCAGCATACGTCGGGCTTGCCTTAGCCCACGCACCAGCATTGGTTGAAGTGAATCAGGGGCGCGAACTGATTCTGCTGGCGATTCTCACAACGTTCGCCATCGATTCGGTGGCGCTGTTCGTAGGTGTATCGATAGGACGAAGACGTCTCGCACCAAAAATCAGTCCCAAGAAATCGTGGGAAGGTGCAATTGGTGGCGTCGTTGGCGGTGTTATCGCCGCAATAGCTATCGATGCCGCCTTTGATATTCCATTTACTATGCTAACAGCGGGCATCCTTGGCGCTATTTTAGGCGTATCAGGAGTCGTCGGCGATCTCTACGAATCGTGGATCAAGCGACGAGCAGAAGTAAAAGACAGCGGTACTTTGATACCCGGACATGGCGGGATTCTGGACCGTTTGGATAGCGTGATACCGAACCTCGCGGTCGTATACTGGGTGGCAGTATGGAGCCAACTATAAAAAAGATAGTAATTCTGGGGTCGACCGGATCGGTCGGAACCCAGACACTCGAAATCGTTCGAGCATTCCCTGATCGGTTCGAAATTGTAGGACTTTGCAACGGCTACAACACGCCGTTGTTTAAGCAGCAACTCGATGAATTCAAGCCGAAATATTTCAACACTCTCGGCGAAATCGAATCAGGATATGCCGGATCCAAGTTCGCACCAGCAGAAGAAATCGCTTCACTCCCTGAAGTTGATCTCGTTGTAGCCGCAACAGTCGGTTGCGCAGGAATGCCACCAGCCATAGCTGCTCTCGAAGCTGGAAAATCACTCGGACTTGCCAACAAAGAAGTGATTGTCATGGCTGGCGAAAAGATGATGGAAGCGGCTCGCACTAGCGGGTCAGCCATACTGCCCATCGACAGCGAACCATCTGCGTTATGGCAGTGCCTAGAAGGTGAAGTCAGCGATCCCGCTCGACTGATAATAACCGCCTCAGGTGGAGCGTTCAGAGATCGCACTTGGGATTCACTTGGCGACGTCACTCCCGAACAAGCCCTAAATCATCCGACCTGGACTATGGGCCCGAAAATTACAGTGGATGCCGCAACGCTGATGAACAAAGCGTTCGAAGTCATTGAATCTCGATGGCTGTTTGATATTCCGTTCGATCGTATCGATGTCACGATTCACCGTCAAAGTATCGTCCACTCAATGGTCGAATTCTCCGACGGCACGTTGAAAGCACAGCTTGGTCCAACAAGCATGTTGCAACCCATTCAGCACGCACTATTTCATCCCGAACGACAAGCGAACAATAATCTTCCGAAATTAAACGCTGTGACGATGGGATCGCTTACATTTGAAGAAATGGACCAATCGCTCTACCCGTGCTTCGAGTTAGCGCTCGATTACGGCAAGCGGGGCGGCACCTATCCAGCAGCGTTGGCTGGAGCCGATGAAGCAGCAGTGCAGCTGTTCCTAACAAAGAAAATCAAGTTCACCCAGATACCCGATATCGTTGCGAAAACACTCGCAGCACACGAATCAATCTCGAAGCCTTCAGTTGCAGATACTATTGAAGCTGCACAGTGGGCAACCGAAACCACACTAGCCCGCCACAATCACTCCACGATTCTGAGCTAGCATTAAGAAATATGCCAGAAACAGTATTTTTCGGCGTCGTCACGTTCCTACTCGTGCTCGGCCCCCTCGTAATCCTCCACGAACTTGGTCACCTATACACAGCTCGACGCTTCGGCGTTAAGACGCTCGAATTCGGATTTGGATATCCGCCTCGAGCCGGTGGAATATGGAGTGGCAAAACTCCGGTCATCGTCGACGAAGAAACCGGATACGAAATCGATAAAGAATCGCTTGTCGGTAAGACAGTCACGATTCGAACGATGCGAGACGATCAAGGTAAGACCATTGCCGTAAGCGTTCGCCCCCGAGCCAAAGGCGATGATTCCGAGGCTTCCGGCGGCGGTCAGATTGTCACCGGTAAGGTCAAATCTGTAGATGGCAACCAGATCGTCGTAGCCGACATGCTGTGGTCATTCAACTGGCTACCACTCGGCGGATTCGTGCGCATGGTAGGTGAAGAAAGCAGCGACGCTGTTGGATCACTTGGTAGTAAGCCTCGTTGGCAACGTATCGTCGTAATGGCCGCTGGTGCGGTCGTAAACGCAATAATTCCATTTATTCTGCTCCCGCTTGTTCTGATGATTCCAGCCGAGAAGCCAGTCGGTGATGTCACCATCATGACCGTGTTCCCCGGATCACCAGCCGAACTCGCAGGCATCCAACCGGGCGACAAAATTGTTCGCGTTGACGGTCGTAAGATCGATAATATCTCCGAACTCCAGCAAGCCGTAACCGTGAAGCTCGGTGCTGAAAGCACTTGGGAACTCCAATCAGGTGTTCCAAACATCTTCGCCCGACCTGCCGAACCGCAGTATCAGTACACAGGCGATATAGAAAAAGCCACGCTTATCCCTCGATGGAAGCCGCCTAGTCGCAACGTTGTAGCGGTCGTCTCTGACCCCACAACTGAAATGGCTCTCTCACGAGCACGAGTGTTCGATGTGACAGTAGGTCTGAACACATCTCTGACAGTCGTCGATGAACCTGCCGACACGCTCTACGAAATATCAAATGAAGACGCCGCACGTCTCGATCCACCAGCGTCACTCGGTGATGTTCTTCAAGTTGTAGCAGTCGCAGAAGAGCCCGGAAAACAGATTTCCCTTGACGACGCTCGATCGCACGACAACTCGCTCGGAATGCAAACCACTGTGCAAGAAGGTGCTACCGGAGTTCAGATTTCGACTGAGAACAGCGAAATTGTGAACGAAGGACTAAGCATTTTCGAGGCGTTCCCAACCGGCTGGCAGCACGCTATAGACACCATCGTTCTGACACGTAACGCACTGACAACGACAATCATCGGAAGCTCGAACCCGCAGTTTGAAGGACCATCGACCGTCGGACCAATTGGTATCGGTCAGCTAACTGGTGAAATCGCAGTTGCCGATGCTGGCATTGGCGCAAAGATCATTACGTTCGCAACACTAGCGGCTACACTGAGCCTCTCGCTCGCAATCCTGAACATACTGCCGATTCCAGCCTTGGATGGCGGTCGTATCTTCTTCGTATTCGTCGAGATCGCACGACGTGGAAAGCGCATCTCGCCCGAACGAGAAGGGCTTGTTCACCTCGTCGGCTTCGCACTTTTGATCGGTTTGATCGCCGTGATATCGGTTCAAGACGTAACACGTATCATCAAGGGCGAATCGTTCTTCTAAACGATTCTTTAGATGATGCTCGTAATCTGAGGTAGCGTCCGAATTGACCCTGTCGCAGGCACGCCGAAACCAGCTAATCATTGCTGCAATATCGTCGGTACTTCTCGCCACTCTATGGGCAATCGGCGACATGACACGCTCGATGTCCATTGCGCTGCCGTTCGTTATTGCTGCGCTCTGGATACCCGCAATCCTCGCTAACAAACAACGTGACGGCGGCATAGTGTGGAACTCGTTCTTCGGCATATTGGGACTCGCTGTAGTTAGCGTCATCGTTCGTGCCGTATGGATTATCGGCAGAGGCTGACCGGCAGATTCGTTCGATTGCTGCTGAAAATTCAGCCATTTGACCGGTAAAATCGTTTTGTGTGAATTTATTCGTTGATATCAAATGGAGCGACTGAACTGGCGGCAAGAGACAACACCCACCCTGTGAGCGTTGGCGGTGTGATGATTGGCGGAGGCAACACGATTGTCGTGCAGTCGATGACCGACACCGACACAGCCGATATCGCAGCGACAGTTGCCCAAGTTAAGCTTTTGGCCGATGCCGGAAGTGAAATCGTGCGCATCACGGTCAACAACGCCGCAGCTGCCAATGCCGTACCCGAAGTCAGCAAGCGACTCGCCGATCTCGGATGCAATGTCCCACTAGTAGGCGATTTTCACTTCATCGGACATCGTCTGCTCAAGGACTCTCCCGATCTCGCTAAAACTCTTGCCAAATTCCGGATTAATCCAGGCAACGTAGGGCGAGGCGTTCGTCACGACGAAAACTTCACCCAGTTCATCGAAATTGCCAAAGAGCTCGGAAAGCCAGTTCGAATTGGCGTAAACGCTGGAAGCCTAGATCCTGACGTAATGGCTGCGAAAATGGACGAAAACTCCCGCAGTGACAATCCATTGAATTCCGAACAGGTTGAGAACAAGGCGCTCGTAGAAAGCGCACTTACCAGCGCAGAAGCCGCCCTCGATATCGGACTCACACCGAACCAAATCATCATCTCTTGCAAAGTCTCACGACTACCGCAAATGGTCGCTGTGTACCGTGAACTGTCAGAAAAATCTGACCTGGCACTTCACCTCGGATTAACCGAAGCTGGCATGGGTCAAAAAGGCGTCGTAACCACTACTGCCGCACTCAGTACTCTGCTTGAACAGGGCATTGGTGACACGATCCGAGCATCGCTGACCCCTGAGGTTGGTGGAGATCGCTCGAAAGAAGTTCGACTCTGCCAGGATATTTTGCAAGCAATAGGGCTACGCCGATTCAGGCCGTCAGTAACTGCATGCCCCGGCTGTGGGCGAACTACATCGACTCTGTTCCGAGAGTTAGCTCAGGATATTCAAACTCTCATCGACGCCAAACTGCCAGAATGGCAAGCACGTCACGCTGGCTCTGAATCACTTCAGGTAGCTGTAATGGGCTGTGTAGTAAACGGCCCCGGTGAATCGAGAGCCGCAAATATTGGTATCTCATTGCCGGGCGCAGGTGAAGACCCACGCGCACCTGTCTTCGTCGATGGGCAGCGCGTAAAGTTTCTGTCAGGTCCGAATATTGCAACCGACTTCATCGACATGGTCGAGACCTACGTCGAAACCACTTACAACGGGTAAACGTTGTTTAGCTAAGCTTCACAGCTGTGCCGTAAGCCAGAATCTCTGATGCTCCAGTGGCGATCATCGATGTGGTGTATCGAACGCCAACAACAGCGTCGGCACCGATCGATGTGGCGAACTCTTCCATCCGTCGAGTAGCCATCTCCCGCGTCTCAGCCTGAAGCCGAGCGTACTCAGTTATTTCGCCTCCGATAAGATTTCGGAATGACGCCATAATGTCGCGCCCAGCGTGGCGAGCGCGTACTGAGTTTCCACGAGCTAATCCCAAAACTTCGGTGATTGCTCGTCCGGGAATGTCTTGTGTAGTAGATATGATCACGCCGCGCCTCATTTCGTTTTGCGTCGGTATCGACACGTTATTTTGAGCACTGCTTACTACTATTCAGTGTACCAAATCCCGTTCACAAATCTGGTGAAATCGTATGGAGAGATAGTAAGGATTACTAACCCTGAGGTTAGGCAGTTACCCGTAAGATACTGCCCTTGCCCGTTCCTATTCATCAACTGAACCGAGCGGCGAATCGACTGACCACATATGCAGGTGAATTAATTGGAAATGAACTGGCACGAAATCGATCGTTTTTTGATGGGCGAAGCATGGTCAGGCTCATTGGTCAAGCAGCACCTAACCGAACTTGCTGATGTGATCGGCCCTCGCTGGGGAGGATCTCCAGAAGATCACCGTGCCGCCGCATACATTAGAGATCAAATGGCAGCAGCTGGTTTAGATACCGCCGAGATCGAACCGTTCACGCTGGAGTCGTGGAACCACGGTGAAGTGTCTATCACTCTGCCCGACGATAACAATCGTCCAATAGCAGCCCTGCCATTTCTGCGCTGCAAGCCTATCGACGTAATCACGCCACTCATCGATGCCGGCTACGCCTCCCCGCATGAAGTCGACGCCCTTGGATCACGAATCAAAGGCTCAGTCGTATTAGCTTCAATCTCACCTGAACCGTTCACCGCAGCTGAACCGTTTTCTGCGCGCATCGTTCGATTAGCAAAAGCGGGCGCTGCCTGTGTGATAGCGATCGAACCGAAAACAGGCGGACGAATGGAATACGCCAACTCGGATGAATGGCTCAACCTCGGCCCACAAAAAGATGCAATTGCAGTCGTAAAAACCAGCTCTGAAGATGGTGCATATCTCCGAAGAATCTCAGCAAGCTCGCCCCAAGTCCACGTTTCAGTTGAATCCGAATACTTCGATACCGAAGCCCACAACACTGTCGCTGAAATCAAAGGATCAACCCATCCTGAGCGTCACCTGATTTTGGCAGGGCACCACGATACCGTGCTAAATACACCTGGCGGAAATGACAACACCTCAGGAACCATCGGAGTCATGGAGACTGCCCGCGTGATGGCAGCACTGGTGAAGGAAATGGGCGTTCGTCCGGGAATGTCGATTCGATTCGCCACCTGGAGCGGTGAAGAACAACACCTCCAAGGTGCAAAGGCGTACGTGGCACGACATTACTCGGAAGGCGCCGCTAATCGAGATGCAAAGCCGCTACTGAATATCAATCTGGACGAACTTTCGACAGGTCACATGAAAGGCATTGTTCTTGCCTTCCCTCATCTGCGTAAGTTCATGCAGTCGCAGCTCGACACGATGAACGACGGCCTCAAGTGTCACGTCCTCGCTCATATGGATGCACATTCCGATCACTTCCCGTTCGTGCAGCAAGCAATAGATGCTTCGATCACTTGGCGATGGCGATTCTGGGGCAGACACGAAGATGCCAACTTCCATCACGAAACCGCTGACGCAGCGAACAAGTTGAACGTACGCGAACTAAAGGAATACGCGGGTCAGCTTGCACGATTACTGCTCAGGTTGTCTCACGTCTCACCTGATGACTGGCCAACGAACCCGCTGACAATATCCGATGTAAATCAGATGATCGAACGTGACGCTGGCGGACATCACCCGGCGTTCCACTAACTGGTGGAAGTCACGATTTCGTCAAGGTGATCGGTTTCCCAATAGCCGGGGAAGTGCGGTGCGTTCGACTCGGTATCTACCGTGATCAACGCACCGTACGGCATGCCTTCTCGCCGGTGCGGTTCAAACAGCGTTCGTCCTTCAAGGTGATCAACAATCGTCCCGATCACACCTTCATGTAAGAACGCCGCAATCCGGGCAAAACCACCCGAAGCACCTGCATGGAGCAACTGAGCAAATCCACCGATCGCACGTTCACTGAACTCTGCAACGGTTTCACCGCCCATGCTTTTGAAATCAACGTGATAGTCGCCGCTCGTAATGCGTTTCTTTGTAGCGTCTGAAGCGCCCCAGATATTGCCAGTTTTCAACTCTGCGAGATCGGCAATCTGACTAACCGCCTGATTCGATATCTCGGCAAAGTGTTCCGCTGTTTCAATCACTCTAGGCACATCGCTAGTGAACGAAGCTTCCGGATTCAGCGTTGCAACACGTTCCGCGGCCTGAATCGCCTGTCTACGTCCAAGCTCGGTCAAACCAGCGTTTGGCACGTTGAGTCCGTCATGACCCATCTGAGGCTGTCCGTGGCGTATGAGGTGAATGATCATTACTAGATTCTACGAGCCGCAACGCCTTCCCGGCGTAACTTGTATCACAACATCACCAAGTCGCCTCATCAAAAGAGAAGTTCTAATAGAATCTCCCACATGAAAGAACGCCACCATCGCTCAGATACTAAGCACCCGAAGACCTGCACCTGCACAACTTGTCAGGCACGTCGAATCGAAGCTGCCCGCCCCAAAGTGAAAAAGAAGCGAAAGCCTAAATCACAAAGAGGCAAGGGATCGAAGAAGCAAGTAACTGATTCGGCCCTAAGCGACGTTATGGACATGCTTGGATTTAGCGGAAAAGACGAGGGCTAACGGGAATCGATTTACCGAGCGAAGGCTCTGCGAAGCCGAGGGATCTGGTGTGGGGTGCAGCGCCGTTCGTTTTCGGCCTTCAACATTCCATGTGGCTCACCAGCAGCTAGAAATTGTTCGGACTCCATATCCGATTTCAAAGGTACAAACATAGATGTCAACAAAATCGAAAATTGGGCTCATCGGCGCGGGTTGGTGGGCGACTGCGAATCATCTGCCGGTATTGATCGATCGTGACGATATCGAACTTGCTAGTGTATGCCGACTCGGTGCTGACGAACTCCAACAAGTGAAAGACAAGTTCGGGTTCACACACGCTACAGAGGATTACAAAGAGCTTCTCGATACACCCGGACTCAAAGGCGTTGTAATTGCATCACCTCACACTCTTCACTACGAACACGCTCTCGCCGCGCTAAAACGTGGATTACACGTGCTTTGCGAAAAGCCGTTAACCACAAAAGCCAGCGAAGCGCGTGAACTTGTTGAAGAAGCTGAACGCCAAGGCGTTGAGCTAATGATTCCATACGGCTGGCACTACGGTGAGTTCATTCAAGAAGCAAAACGTCGAATGGATGAAGGCGCAGTGGGCAAAATCGAATTCGTAATGTGCCACATGGCATCACCTGTACGATCGCTCCTTGAAGGAAAGCAATTTTTATCCACAGGCGGTGGTGCAGGAGAAAACATGTTTGCTCCCGCTGCCGATACTTGGGCCGATCCTGTTATCGCAGGAGGCGGATACGCCCTGGCTCAGATGTCACACTCAGCCGGATTAGCATATTGGCTCACCGGTTTGAAAGCAGAATCCGTATCGGCTCTCACATCCGCGCCCACCAGCAAGGTCGAGTTATACGACGCGTTCTCCGTTCGGTTCGACGGTGGAGCGATCGGCTCATTCAGTGGGGCAGGGACACTGCCTGACAACCAGCAGTTCCAGTTGGATGTACGAATCTTTGGTTCAGAAGGCGTAATGAGTATCGATGTCGATCGCGCCAGATTAGAAGTACTGCGCCACGACGGAAATAATTTCGACATGGAATTGAAACCGGATGCCGGCGAGTATTTCGGTGGCGGCCCGACAGCAAACTTCGCCGATATCGTCAGCGGCAAAGGCTCAACGAACTGGGCACCGGGGTGGGCAGGTATGCGAGCCGTTGAGATGATCGACGCCGCATACCGATCTGTCGAAACAGGTCGATCTGCATCCGTGTAATACGGATCAATAGGCGTGTGTGTATTACCACCCATACGCTAACCGCAATGAGCCTGTGGGATCTTCGTATGAGCCAGTAGTTCTACCTAGTGAATCCGACTGGTCATAGCCGCGACCCGCTGTTGGGCTGAATACTGAACTTATGCCAGTTCAACAGCATTGGTGTTTTCTCAGTATAAGTACGGATTAGACCAACCCCAATGGCAAACGCCACTTCGACATACCCCACTGACCAGGGCCAACCCGGTCGGCTGAAAAGCTGGCTGACAAAGGTTGCAACTCTTGGATCGGGTCGAGACGGTCAAGCCGAACTACTACTAGAAACAGGACAAATTCTCGGAGATAACTTCGAGTCCCCAAACCACCAGGAGCGGTTTGCCAAGCAATTGTCGAAGCTGATCGATTTCGATTACTTCAGCCTTGCTCAGGTAGATCACACCGAGTGGACCGTCGATAACCTACTTCAATGCGGAGTACGAATCAGCGGAATGTCCGATTCATGGTCGGTTAGCCTCGACGCTGTGCCCCAGCCAGAGGTGTTCTCGACCAAAACAGCAGCGATGTGCGAGGTTGAACAGGCCGCCCATGATGGGAAGTCTCCAGCCTGGTGGATGTATAGAGCAGGCCTCCGTTCGATGATCACTGCCCCGATCATCGCCGACGGAACTGTTATAGGTGTGTTGATGGTGGCAAGTAAATTGCCAAAATCCTTCGACATCGCCAACGTTTACACCGCACAAATGCTGGCTGATGCAGTTGCAGGTTCGTTCGCTAATCTACGTTTACACAAGCGACTGCGTCGTGAGCTAGTCGAACGCGAAACGGTCTCCGCCCTCGCCAAGACAATTAGCTCATCGCTGGACATCGAGAGTTCAATGCCCGATTTCGCGCATGATCTCTGGAAAATAATTCCAGCAAATGGTGTTTCAATTTCGTTGGCAACAGGAGTCAATGACGACACTGAGGACAAATGGTCCTACGGTGTGACTCCTGTTGCCGGCGATACACCTAACCAGCGCAAACTTACTTCGACAATGAAAGTCGGAGGAGCTATGGTCGGAACAATAACCGTAGTAGGCGCACCTCGGCAGCGTTACGCTCGCCACCATTTATCTTTGCTAAACACCGTTGCCTCCAGCATTGCTGGAGCTATCGCGACGTCCGAAATGCACGCCAAATCTATGCAGTTGGCAGAAGCACGACTCGAATGGCAGTAAACTGAAGCTGAAAGACGCGAACTGCAGCGGGTCGCAGCTGCCAAATCTGATTTCCTAACAACCGTTTCACATGAGCTTCGCACACCGCTAACAAGCATCTTGGCTTTCGCAGATGTACTCACACGAAACAGACCCGGAAATCTGGTCGAAAAGCAGACTCGCCACCTGAACATCATTCAGCGTAGTGGTCGACGTCTCGCCGTATTGATCGATGACTTGCTCGACGCAACTCACATCGAACAGAGCAAATTTGAACTAATGCCTGTCCGTTTCGATCTCGGAGAAATGATCGAAGATCTTACAGAGTCATTCATTCCAATTCTTCGAGAGAAGAACCAGAAATTTGTAATCAATACGCCTGAAACTCCGGTTGAACTATTTGCCGACCAAATTCGACTCACCCAAGTTGTGTCGAACCTAGTGACCAACGCCTCGAAGTATTCTGGAGAAAATAGCGAAGTCACCATCGACATCCGTAGTGAGGACAACGAAGTAGTAATCGCTGTCAAAGATCAAGGCATCGGTATCGAACAGCAAGACCTATCTCACGTATTCGGAGCATTCTTCCGTGCCGATAACGAAAGCACGCGTGCGCAGTCAGGCACTGGCATAGGCCTTTATTTCTGCAGAATGATTGTTGAGTACCACAACGGTAATATCTCAGCTCACAGTTAACCTGACCAAGGCTCGACAATCACAATGCGCATGCCGCTTGAATACGTGTCCAGCACCGAAGAAGAAGTAGCGCTAGTCGCCTAGAATCTCGTAGGTCCGTGCGAGAATCTCTTCTGATTTGTAGACCAGTGAACGTATACTCCTATTCGAAACGCATCAATTTCGATGAATGTTCGCTCCGGAGTTCACTCGCTTGGCAGTCACACCGTCAACAGATCGCAAATTTAAAGTCCTTGTCGTCGAAGACGATCGAACGCTACGAGAAGCCCTGCGCTACAACCTAGTCGCCGATGGCTATGACGTAGTCGTCGCCGATGACGGAAGCGAAGGACTCATAAGCGCACGCCAAGATGATCCTGACGTGATTCTCCTCGACCTTATGTTGCCGACTTTGAGCGGAATGGAAGTGTGTAAGGCACTACGTCGTGACGGTTCTATCGTCCCTGTAATCATGTTGACTGCTCGTGATTCCGAAATGGATCGCATTGGCGGACTCGAATCAGGTGCCGACGATTACGTCACCAAACCGTTCAGCATGCGTGAACTACTCGCACGTGTTGGCGCACAAATTCGACGTATGGATATGTTGAAGTCCGTTTCTCTAACATCAGGCGATCAAATAATCGATCTCGGTGACCTCGTTATTAATCGAGGATCACGAGCCGTAACTCTCGGCGGTAAACAGCTTGATCTTCGCCCACGTGAATTCGATCTCCTGGCACATCTAGCTGCAAATCCGGGTCGCGTTTACACTCGTGACCAACTGCTTCAGGACGTCTGGGGCTTCGAGTACTCTGGCGACACTCGCACTGTCGACGTTCACGTAAGGTGGCTTCGACTGAAGATCGAGAAAGATCCTTCCAAACCAACGTTGCTTGGCACAGTGCGTGGTGTTGGATATCGAATAAGCGTGTGAACCGAATCGGTAATCGGCCCCTCGGTTAATTAATGAAAGTTGGCGTGGTAGTTGAGTAACGTTTCCCTCAGATGGCGAATGTTGATCGAGACCAATGGTCTTGTAGTACTCGTCGCAGCGGGAACACTACTATTCGGCGTGATAGGCACGATACTCGCCGGCATCATCGCTGTAATAACCGTCGTATTTCTTTCTCTCAGGCTAACCGCTCAATTTTCCGAGCTAACGGAAGACGTTATTAGAACAACGTCAATCGACCGTACACACCGTCTCGATCCCACCGGACCTGCTGAATTAACCCGCCTGGCGCGCGCCGTAAACCGACTCGTTGATCGTGTCGACAGCGATATTTCTGAAGATACAGCAGAACGCATTCGCCTTGCCTCGATATTGAATTCAATGCGAGAAGGAGTAGTGGTAGTCGACGATCAAGGCGTGATCGAATCGGCAAACCCTGCTTCCGGCGAAATGCTCTCTTCCATCGGCACTGTCGAACCAGGAATGCAACTAACTTCGCTAACGAACCACCCAGACGTCATCGCCGTCGTAAATCGTTCTATCGAAAGCGAAACTCCAGTCTCTGCTGAAATCGAACTGTTCGACAACCAACGAACTCTGATGGCTGTTTCGACGCCATTCCCACGACCCGATTCAGACGTCGTTAGGGCATTGTTGCTACTCACAGATCTAACCGATCTCCGCCGACTCGACACAACACGCCGTGAGTTCGTGTCCAACGCCTCGCACGAACTTCGAACGCCATTAGCGGGCATACGGGCATCCGCAGAAACGCTCCACCGTGGAGCCATGGATGACCCTGAAAGCCGTAAACAGTTCCTGAGAATGATCCGTGAAGATGTCGATCGCATGGATCAGTTGATAGCTGAAATGCTTGAACTTTCCCGACTCGAATCTGGCGAGTCGCCTATGGAGTTAGAAAATGTCGAGCCAAAGAAATTGGTCGATACGGCAATCAAACAGTTTTCGGCGGTTGCTGTCGATGCAGAAATCGAACTAAAAACAAGCTTCTCAGCCGAACTACCGCAAGTTTCTGTCGATGCCAAAAAGATCGATCATGTATTCACCAATCTGATCAGCAACGCAGTCAAATGGACTCCCGCTGGCGGAACGGTCACGGTCAAAGGCTGGATCGACGACGAAACGGTCTGGTTCAGCATTGCCGATACTGGGCAAGGTATCGAACCCGAACACATGCCTCATATATTTGAACGTTTCTTCAAGACTGATGCGGCACGCTCACAACCGGGAACCGGCCTCGGGCTTTCGATAGCCCGCCACATAGTTGAAGCGCACGGTGGCGTTATTTCAGCCACCAGCAGTGTTGGTGAAGGCAGTGAATTCGCTTTCACCGTCCTTGCTGCAACACCTGAATAACCCGGACTAATTCTCTACGGGCCGATTCTGATTCGTTCAATCATGCGATCAGTGCAAATCCTCACGATCTAGTTAACGTCGAGTTAATGGTGATCGTTGAGTCTGTTAATCAGCACGTTGTGCAGTGGGTACGGCAGTGCTGAATAGCTCACAGATTTATTTCAGTTACTTTGATCAAAAAATACCAAATGACTATATGTAATCGCTCGAAGACCGCACGCATTGCAGCCGTGTTCTTATTGATCCTTGTGATTTCTGGCTGTGCCGGCGGTGCCTCGAAAGAGATCACGATAGACGGATCCTCAACGGTGTTTCCAATTGCTGAGGTAGTTGCCGAAGAGTTTCGAAAAGAAAATCCAGGCGTACAGATCCCAATCGGAATCTCAGGAACTGGTGGCGGATTCAAACGATTCGTGAACGGCGAGACTGATATCTCTGGCGCCTCTAGGGCAATCAAAGATTCCGAACGTGAAGAAGCCGCAAAAAACGGCATCGAATTTACCGAATTCACGATCGCATACGACGGCCTTTCCGTGGTGATGCATCCCTCCAATAAGTTCGCGACCTGCCTTACCGTCAAGGAGCTCAAGAAAATCTGGGAACCCGATTCGGAAATCGATAATTGGAGTCAGGTGCGAGAAGGCTTTCCTGACAAGCGCTTGCGACTTTACGGTCCCGATACCGATTCAGGAACTTTTGACTACTTCACGAAGGCCATCAACGGAAAAGAAGATTCCAGTCGGTCCGACTACACAGCATCGTCGGACGATAACGTGCTGGTGCAGGGAGTATCGGGCGATCAAGCCTCAATGGGCTACTTTGGCTTTGCCTACTACACATTCAACAAAGATTCGCTGAATGTCCTCGCGGTTGACGATGGTTCAGGTTGTATCCCCCCCTCTGTGGATTCGATCAATGACGGTAGTTACAAGCCCCTCTCTCGGCCAATGTTTATCTACGTGAATAACGCTTCAATGGAAAATGAAGATATGAAGGATTTCATAACGTATTTCTTGAAGAATGCGGGCGAACTTTCCGAACTTGTTGGGTACGTTGGGCTACCTGAAGAAGATTATCTTTCACAGCTAGATCTCATTAACTGAACGTCCTAAAACAACGCGTATACATCGACGATAACTGACCCGAAATCAATAACCTTGAGTTAACAATGTGCCCGCAAGCTAGAACTAGTTCCTAATAGGAATTAGTGTCCATCCGACCGTTTGTGCGACCAAAGTTTTCACGTCTGATACCGAATTAGATTTTGTCCACCACTCTCAACGAAACGAGCCAAGAGCAACTAGAACGAGTTGCCCGTCGTCGTCGTCGTCAACACAACGAACAGAAGATCGTCACTGTTCTATTGATGGCAGCCGCACTGATCTCGATTCTCACGACAGTCGGCGTAGTGATCCTTCTCGTATCTCAAAGCGTCGGCTTCTTCGAAGAAGTGTCTATCTGGAACTTCTTGACCGGAACCGAGTGGGCTCCCCACATCTCTCCAGAACAGTCGGGTGTTCTAGAACTCGTCAGCGGCACATTGCTCGTAGCAGCAATCGCCGGAATTGTTTCGCTTACACTCGGGCTCGGCGCTGCGATATTCCTTTCAGAGTACGCACCTGAACGATTGCGCCGAATTTTGAAGCCAATCCTTGAGGTGCTAGCCGGAATTCCAACTGTTGTGTACGGCTATTTCGCGCTGACGTTCGTGACACCAATATTCCAAGGCATTTTTGGTCCTGAACAAGTCAGCGTATTCAATGCACTATCAGCAGGAATCGTGATGGGCTTGATGATCATGCCGATGGTTTCCACCCTCAGTGAAGATGCGATGGTCGCCGTACCACGTTCGCTGCGTGACGCAGCATACGCACTAGGCGCAACCCGGTTTGAAGTTGCAACTAAAGTTGTGATGCCTGCGGCGTTATCTGGAATCGTCGCCTCGTTCATCCTTGGTCTGTCTCGAGCGATCGGCGAGACGATGATCGTGAAGATCGCTGCGGGTGCGACACCTAATCTGACACTCAATCCGCTTGAAAGTATTCAGGCTATGACTGCCTACATAGTTCAGATCAGCGGTGGTGAAGCTGCTCAAGGCTCGTTCGAGTACAAAACGATCTTCGCGGTTGGTCTTCTTCTGTTCATTATGACACTCGGAATGAACATCGTAGGTCGATGGGTTATATCTCGATTCAGGCAGCGGTACGAATAGCCATGAACGACATCTCAACTAAAACCAAAATACAAGGCAGCTCACATTCGGTACGCCTATGGCGCGATCGAGTGTTCGTTGCTGGATTCGTCATGGCAGTGGTCATCGGAGTCGCAGGACTCCTAGCGTTGATGCTGGATGTGCTTATCGACGGTTTGCCGTTTCTAGATTTCCAGTTCTTGACCAACTACTCGTCTTGGGAACCTCATAAGGCCGGAATTCTAGGTCCATTGGGTGGAACACTGTGGATCGTAAGTCTGACCGCGTTGTTCACGATTCCTATCGGCGTAGGCACCGCAATATATCTTGAAGAATTTGCAAGCAAGAGCAAGTTGAATCGACTCATCGAACTCAACATCGCCAACCTTGCCGGGGTTCCAAGCGTTATCTATGGCCTACTGGGATTGGCAATGTTTGTTCAGTTCTTGTTCAACGGATCACGCAATGTGACTGCCGGTGCGCTGACGATGACCTTGCTCGTGTTACCCATCGTGGTTATAGCTTCACAGGAAGCCATCCGGGCAGTTCCATCAAGCTATCGGGATGCCGCCTACGCAATGGGCGCAAATCGTTGGCAGGTCGTGAAATCAGTAGTGTTACCGCAAGCGATGCCCGGCATGATGAGCGGCATCATTCTGGCACTTTCACGAGCAATCGGTGAATCGGCGCCGATTTTGATTATCTCGTCACTAGTGGTCGTAGCGTTTATACCTACCTCACCAGATTCGGCTTTCACAGTTCTTCCACTTCAGATCTTTACGTGGATCGGTCACCAGAACCCCGAATTCCGTGGCATTGCAGCCGCTGCTATCGTCGTGCTCCTTATCGTCCTGCTCAGCATGAATGGTGTGGCAATCTGGATTCGCAGCAAGTACCAGTCTCGCCCCGAGCAGTAACCACTTGCGCAGGGCATGGCGTTATCATCTCGTCATGCCAAACCCGTCCCGCAAATCTGCATACCTTGATCGTCTTTCACAAGCGCTTTCGAAAGCCGTCGACGAAGAACGAATCGGAATACCACGTTTCCTTCGTTGGCTAGACCGCCTCGACACAGAGACCTCAGTAAACGAATCGCTCAACTCTGCACTCGAATCGTGCAATCAGATATTCGATGGCGAACCGATTCGTCAACATCGTAGTGGCGACAACGAATTGCACGGCACGATCCACGCCACTTGGCTGAACGGTTCAAGCGCAATAATTTCTGCCGGACCAAACCGATCAGGCAGCGGCGGTGTTAGCAACGGCCCTGAAATCATGCTCCTAGGATCCTCAGGATCGATATTTTTCGATGGCATAAACGCCGGAATTCCAACAGTCGAGCAAGTAGGCCGAGTATGAAATCGCTCGGAGTACTTTGCATCGGCGGATTACAGACCCATCAAGAAAACCACGCAGCAGGCTTCAATGCAGGCGAGCGATCGCACATCGTCGCTGTCGCCGATGAAGCAGATATCGACGAACGTCGACGCGCATTAAACATTCGCTTAGCTGAGCAATATGATGTGCCCTACGTCGAAGGCATTGAGAAAGCAGTGGCGCTACCCGGCATCGACATCGTCAGCATGTGCGCAGATGTCGAACGACGACATCGCGTCGCTGTCGCCTGCGCCAACGCTGGCAAAATCTTGTATCTCGATAAACCTCTAGCTTCGACCGGTGAATTGGCTACCTCAATAGTTGAAGCTGTAGCCAGCAACGACGTTGTGTCGCAGATGTACTCGTTCGTCCACACACCGTGGGCAAAAGCAGCGAAGGCATGCGTCGATTCAGGCCGACTCGGAAAGCTTCTCGCTGTCCACACCGACATCCTTTTCGCAAAAGGACGCGGTGGAACTGAAACGAGCGCCAGCGTACGCCAGGAAAGTCCCGAACCAACACAATTCACCTACGTGGAATCAAAACGAGAGTTCTTCGACCTCGGCGTGTATCCAATCGGACTATGCCTGTGGCTAACCGACGCTGAACCAGTCGAGGTCACAGCAATCACCGGCAACTACTTTTTCGAGCAACACAAACGAAACGACACTGAAGATTTCGGATCGGTTGCTATGACTTTTGCGGGCGGAGTAGTAGCCACTGCCACCGGCGGACGTATCGGCTGGAACAGTCATCCTGCAGGCGGGCCACATCGAATAACGATCGTTGGCGAACTCGGCACGGAACGCTTCGATGCATGGGAACCGCGGCTCGAAATCTACTCGACAGCCGAGCCGCCCAAACTCCCGTCACCGCATCCGCAGGACCCTATGGGAATGTGGCGTTCGACTCAACAAGCAGCGGGAATTCCAAAGAAAACCACTTACGTCCCACTCGCTGATGAAACCAGCTGGTATCCAGACGACATCACAGCGTTCCTAGATTGCCTAGAGCAGGGCAGAGCGCCCGTTATGTCGGCTGACCGAGCATTGGGGCCATCGAAGGTAATATCCGCCGCTTATCGATCAGCAGCTACTGGACAACCAGAACCGATCTAGAGCTACTCGCCTGCCAGTCCTTCGACAATTTTTGCATTGGGAACGGAATGGAATATCTCGGGCGAGATTTTGATTTTTAGAGATCGACTCCCGCCACCCAAGATGATGTATTCGAGATTCATCAAGCCGTGGTCGACGTAAATCGGCACTTCAGTAGGCAGAGCCAGCGCGGTCACGCCACCAATCATCATTCCCGTCAACTCCGCAGTTTCTTCGGCTCTAGCAAACGACACTTTTCCAACATTCATCATTGGTTTCACCACGTGATTCACATCGATGCGGTGAGTAGCTCGAACAACTGAAGCCGTAAACGATTTCGGCTTCTTCTTCGAAGCAACCACGATCGTATTCGCCGAATTCACAAGTGGGAAACCATACTTCTCACAAAACTCAGCAGTGTCGGCAAATGAGGGATCGATCTCGACAACGTCGTATGGCACGCCCGTTGAATCTAAGAACGCGGTTACGCTGTGTTCGATATTGTTTTGTGTTGAAGAATCAGTCATGAATTTAGATGCTACTAGTGTTTGATCGAACCGCAGTGTAGCAATTACTTCACACTTGTATCGCTACTTGAAATATCATTGTGCGAATTAGCGCTGATACGAGTGATCGGGAATAATCAAAATAATGGGCAAAACCTACTGGATGCTTGTGACGACTCAGGAAAACCTGGACATCACTCGCGCTCGTGGTTTTTCGATGCAGGGCGTCGATACCAAGAACCGTAAGAAAGCGGTTCGAATGGGACCCGAAGATCGAGTTCTCTACTACGTCTCAGATAAAAAAGGTTTCGCAGCGACAGCGACCGTCACTTCCGACAGCTTCGAAGATGACGAACGCATCTGGAAGCATCACCGCGAGAAAGAAACGTTCCCACACCGAGTCGAGCTAAATGCCGACGTAGTCCTCGAACAATCGAACTACATCGATGGCTATCAGGTCGGTCCCACACTCGAATACGTGAAAAAATGGCCGCCGCACCTCTGGCCACACGCATTCTTCGGAATGCTTCACATCATTCCACAGCGAGATTTCAACTACATCGAAGGTGAACTACGGCGGGCCAATGGAGAAGCGCCGACTCCGCCTCCAGTAGAAGCAGTAGAGCCAGCAACCATCGAATTTATTGCTGAAGCAAGTACGACAGCTTCCACTGAAGATATCTCGACCGGCTGGGCATACTCGCCCAAGTCAAAATTCCCGGTTGGCCGAAAGAGCCGAAAAAGCTCCCATCGCCGCCGCACGCAAAAGCGCCGCTAGAGAATTATTCTCCGGGAACCATCAACTTGCGATCGAATGGCTTGCCATTGTGATCGATCCAGCCCGTACCTGAAGTACTCGACTTCTGCGGGTCGGGATCGCCAACACCAAAGTTGTCTTCGTAAAGCGGTGCCAATTTGTCGAGTTCGTCCTGCGGAATGTCATCAACGTCACAGGCCGCCGCGTATTCATCGATTTCTTCAACCGATGTCATCGTCGGCAAGCACGAAGCCATAATCTGTGGCATCAAAGTGAACTTGATAGCAATCTGACCAACCGTAGCTGGCTTGCCTGCGATCATGTAATCGATCTGCTTCAGCTTCTTAATAGAATTCTTCAACCAATGCATACGTCGGTACGCACGGTGATCTGAAGGATCGAACGGGCTCTCATCAAGAATCGTGTCCTTGGTGTACTTACCGTCGAGCATTCCAGAAGCGTGCGGCACTCGTGAATATAGTCCCACACCCTGTTTTTCAGCAGCCTCGATCATCACGTCAGCGGGGTCCTGCTCAAGGATCGAATAGATCACTTCGGCAGGAACCTTCATGTCATTGATCGTGTACATGCCCTCTTCGAGCCAACCGATGTCTGGGCCTACAGCAACTGCGTAGTTCCGAATCTTTCCTTCAGCCTTTAGCTCTTCCAGTGCAGCGACAGTATCGTCACGCTGTAGAGCCTCAAGCCGTGGGTTGTGGTACTGGTAAATATCGATGTAATCGGTCTGTAGTCGTCGTAGGCTGTTCTCACAGGCACGCTTTACAAAGTCAGCTTCCCAAATCTGTGGACGCTCTTTGTGACCCTCACGAGGTGTCTCGATGTCGTAGCCGAATTTTGTGCCAATCACGATATCTTTGCGTCGGTCGGCCAAAGCTTTCGGAATAATTTCTTCACCATAGCCAGCACCGTAAGTGTCGGCAGTATCAAAAAACGTGATTCCCTTGTCGGCGGCCTTCTGAAGAAGATTTATTCCATCCTCTTCTTTTACCTCGCCCCACCAGTTCATGCTCACACTCCAAACACCGAATCCAATTTCGGAAACGGTGAGGTCAGTCGACTGTATCTGGCGGTATTTCAACGTGCTATTCCTGAGTGATTACTAGTTGAGTAGCTGAAGCTACTAGGCGTTAATTGGTTCTGCTGCGAGAGCTTCGTGGATATTTGATATCTGAGCATCAAATTCAGTGTCAGACAATGCCGGTGTTACGTCGCTCAAATCGATTTCATTTATGAGATCTACCCACGACTTGCAACCGGCGTACGTCTCATCAACCGTCATGGTCACAGGACTGTTGATGAGATAGGCCCGAACAATCATCAACCTGAGCGGATGACGAGGCTTCCAACTGAAACGTTTTACTGGGAACTCTTCCGACCAAATGTGAAACGCATCGAGCGCCCTCACCTGGTGCTCTTCGGATATTTCAATGGTTTCCACAAGCTCGCAGAAAACTGAAAATGTGATCTCTTTACTGAAATCAGCATTAGCTGTTTCAGCCAAAAGTCCCTGCTTTTCCTTCTTCAGGAGAAGCTCGCCCTCGTGAAACAAACCCGGGTACAAAAAGAACTGTTCATGCTCAATTTTGAAGTGACGCCCGTCTTCACGGATGCCACCTTTTCGGAGCATGAAAATCTGTTCGCCGCGACCGAGTGCGCTGGACGTTACCGCCCATTCTTTGAGGCCTATGTTTGAAGATTTTGAAAGCATAAAACGTATCTTGACTGTTTTATTAGGTTGTATCACTCGGGTGATGCTTACCTGTGAGTAACAACGCGTCGTCAGCAAATTTTATAGTGAAATCACTTGCGTGCGTTCACGGATACTGCGCTTGTTAGATAACCGACTCAACAATCTTAGCTCTGGAGCCAAGCATTCCAAGGGCGTTTCTAGTAGTCGCTTCTCGGATTTCTTCGACTGATGTTCCTCTGATACTCGCCAATTTTTCCGCCACTATCGGAATGTCACGAGGCTCAGTCCACTTCGCTCGATTCTTCTTGAACGTTTGCGGATAGGCATCTGTTTCAACAAGGATTCGATCTGTTGGGGTCTGTAACGCTGTTTCTTCAAGATCTTTAATACGAGTAAGCGTTTTTGCGAACGAGATGTTGAACCCGAGATCGAGAAGCTCTTTAGCGAAGTCCCACCGACCCTGAAAGTAGTGAGCCGTTCCGCCCAGTTCGCCTGCATTGGTTTCTTTCAATATCGAAAGCGCAGCGTCACGAGCCGAATGAGCGTCGTAATCATCGCCTTGTTCCCGTATGTGAAATACGATCGGCAGGGAGTGATCACGAGCGATATTTATCTGTGAGTGAAACGCTTCTGCTTGCCACTCTTTATCGGGCGATTTGTCCTGATGGTCAACACCGATTTCGCTCATCACAATCACCTGTGGCGATGCCGCCAGCACACCAAGCTTCGCAAAGTCATCGGTAGTCAATCGGTGCTTGATATCAGTCGGATGCACACCCACTCCCGCGAAGACACGTGAGTGCGAGTTCGCCATGTCGATCGCTAGCTGCGAGTCTTCGATCGTTGTGCCTGCTGTGATAATCGCTCCAACATTGGCAGCAACCGCTCGTGACACAATGTCGGCTGATTCATCAAAAGGGTGTTGATGTATATGTGCGTGGGTATCTATGAACATCTACTGAATGGTAGTTGAGCAGGCTGTGAATCCGCTCACCCATACTGGCGTAATTCAGCTTCAATGCCATCCCGAGGCTTTCGAAGGACGGCAAACAAGCACGAATCCAATGATTCAGGAAAACGTGCACACGCTCAGCCATTGAACTTGTTTGCTAAAGAACCTGCCCACGATTGAATCGACGACCAATCACGATGATCGCCCTGAGGTGTCGGAGCAAACCGATCAGCTATTCTCAAATACCATGGCAAGTTCGCTCGTTCGAAATATCCATTGAACACGGCGTCACTCACAACGTTCAGCTTCGGCGCAACCTCAGTCAGCTTTGCCACAAAATCCCGATGCTCGGCGTTCCCTGCAGCTTCGTTGCTAACTCCAAGCGTGCCAATCGAAAATAGAGCAACGGGTTTACCGTCGATACGCTCCGAGGTAATTGCAGCGAACATGCCCGCAGCACCCAACCATTTACTACCGTAAATCGGCGACCCGATGACGAAAGCATCGTATTCGTCAGGATCCAATGAACTCGTCGTTTCCGCAGCGTGAGCATCGAGCCCCGCTGCATTAAGTTCGTGAACAATCGCCGCGGCTATTTCACGAGTCGACCCGAAGCGAGTGGCATATGCGACCAGAACTCTTGTCAATTACAGCTCCACATAAGTGCGATCTAAATGGTTTCGACTGGCGATGTCGATCTATTAAGAAAGTATCGCGTACGCAGCTCGATGGATGCTGCACAAATAACGATAGCGAACGGTGTTGATGACGAATTCTCGATCCAAGCATTTTATTCCCCTCGTGATCGTCATCGACTTCAGATAGTAATTTGGCCGAAATTGCCGAGGAAGCCATACCTGTCATATCGCTTTGATAAACAAGGTGTGGACGATCACTAGTGCCAGACTATTGCTGCACGAAGTGGGGAAAGGGTTTCCAACGTGGGCTTATCGGTTGTATTTCAAACAACATCAAAAAAGCGTTCAAGAAGGCGTGAATAACGCCATCCTGAACGCTTTGATTTCAACCATTTAGCAAAAACTAATCTAGAGAGAACGGAGGATATTTGTCAGTGGTCAGCAGTACAGCGTATGCCTCGACACGAATCGTCCAGCGGGTGAGTCCGACGATGAAATTGTGAATTCCTCTTGGAAACTTTCCTGTGAAAATAATCGCTAACCAACCGAGAATCAGAAGCACAAAAGCGACCATGAACAAGAGACTCAAAACTATGTAGTGCGGTATCGCCAAGAACCATTTCACCAGCGGCAGCCACCGATTCAGTTTCGTAGCATCAGGGTATTCGAGCGTCAGGTGCACACCTTGCTCTTCGTCAGTTGACGGATATTCATCAGTCAACAGCCCCATGTATGCACCGACTCTCGTCGAGAATTTCAACAACTCAAAATTGAAATCGAACCACCAGCGTGGGTATTTTTGGCGGAACACAATCATTAGCAATATAGGCATGAAGAGAAGCGCAACACTCCCGGCAGTGTAATCGCCGAATGAGGTATAGCTCTGATCGTAGTAGTTGGCAAAAGAACCGCCAACCATTCCAATAACGATGGTGATTGGGATGATCATGAAGATTCTGAAAAACACCGCTAGCCGATTACGCTCGGTGTCGACGTAATCAATGCTCAACGTCGCAGGAAACTCATCTGATGGTCCCGTTGGTGGAATATCCGGAGAGTAAGTCGTCATAGTTCAGGAATACCTTCCGCAAGCAATTGCCAGAGATTAGTTCAAGTTTCGATAAACGGCAGCCTATGACACTTCACGCCCACACCGCAACGTAACTCCGCTACAACTCTTGGCGATGACTACCGCTCATGGCTCACGGGGTGTAAATTTGCGGGCAGCAAATTGCGGACACAATTACCCGCAACAAATCATCCGCAAATCAGGAGATACCCGAAAATATGCGCGCAGGACTCGGACAAATCAGACAAGC
>Ga0302134_10000028_pt1 | contig 38472 bp, 33 predicted proteins | sample CB9_SCM_MG_FD_203123 | JGI IMG/M metagenome (GOLD analysis project Ga0302134, IMG submission 203123) | Marine microbial communities from Western Arctic Ocean, Canada - CB9_SCM | ecosystem: Environmental > Aquatic > Marine > Oceanic | place: Canada: Western Arctic Ocean | collected 2017-09-19
TGCGACGCGGAGCCGAGTCATCCGATGACGACCGCGACTAACGATATTGCGACGTGCGACCAAGTCGTTCGACGACGCCCGGAGCAAATAACGCCAGACGCGCAAATGCCCTTCTCGCCGGGTGAGAAGGGCATTTGTAATCTTCGGACCACCCGCTCAATGCCTACTGAGGGGGGGGAAAGCCTGATGCGCTGTACGGCTGGCCTGAAGATGGCCTGTGTCCGAGAGGTTTCCGGCCGGGGAATACTCTCAGTTGCACTACATAAGGGCTCTTGTAACTAACCTGATTTTTTTAGTTCAGGTTCATTACGTTCCGGAGGCCAGGCGGGATTGCACGCTGAACCGTCAGCGGCGCACCGAGCTGTACTGTAATTTCAGCTTTTTCACCGTCTTCGAGCAAATCGTCACCGTTGTTTGTCCCAATGAAGGTCTGTGACCATGCAAGGTCGGACATACGCTGGTTCTCATCTGCATACGAAATGATCGTTGCAGTGCTCGCTCCTGAAGCGACGTCTGGGTCAGTACCAGAACCGTCTGCCGTGTAAGGCGCAGTCAGGTCGACTGGCTCACCAGCAAGTGAGTTCGAGACAATGAAGACGATCTTGTAGACCGTTTGTGTGCTTCCTGCATGACCAGCGAAAGCGAAGGCAGAACCCTGCTGTGCTAGTCGAGTGCGGGTCTCTTTAAGACCAGCGTGGATCGTCTGCTTTTTGGCTTCTGACGAGAAAACACCCGCCGAAAGAATCGTGAAAGCGAACACGGAAGCTACAACCACGAATGCGATAAGCACGATGGCTGTTTCAAGACCGGTAATACCCTTTTGGTTTCGGGCTACAGTCGTAGGTGCAAAGTTGCTCCTAAACATAATTCATTCCCCTTTACCTGCTCAGACTGCATGGCTAATTGACGCTCCCACCGACATGGTGGATTTCCCTCTAAGCGTCAGGTCTGCTGTGGTGAATGATTCGGCCGGGAATCGATTCGCTTGGCAGACCGGCTGTCTGTGCTGATAACCATTACGATGCCGTGTCTACACCACCGAAACATCGCGGTTTGTACGGGCTTATATCCGTGATCGTACCTAAAGACCTACACGCAAACTAAGCTGGGTTATGTACCTATTGGGCACTAGAGCACACTCTCATCTTGAGAACGAATCGTTCTCAACCAGAAGCCTAGAAAACGAGCGTTAATCACCGCTGGGAGCAGAAACACCATGTTTTCGATTTCGGGCAATCGGGGTTAAAGAAAAATACCCCCTGAGTAAATGCACTCAGGCGGTATTGTCTTCTTACGAAAGCGTCACACGGCGATAACCGAAAGGGCTATATGGCCTCTTACGAAGTCACTCGTGGATAGAAGACGACTACGAATGTAGTGACTTCTCCACCCGTTCAAGAGTCAGCTCAATGTCGGCATCCGTGTGCGCAGTCGACACAAACCATGCCTCGAACTGCGAAGGCGGCAGGTACACGCCGTTATCTACCATTCCGTGGAAAAACTTCCCGAACGCATCTCTGTCGGTCGCAGAGGCACTAGTCATATCTGTCACAGCGTTATTGGTGAAGAACACTGTCATCAGCCCGCAAGCACGATTCACGACAGCAGGCACACCGGCTTTTCCGAACACATCAAGAACACCGTCTGCGAGTTTGTCTGTCTTCGCTTGAAGTCCCTCGTAAACACCAGGCTTCGCCAGCTCATCCAAAGTAGCAATACCGGCTGCCATTGCAACAGGATTACCTGAGAGAGTGCCCGCCTGATACATCGGGCCTAGTGGGGACACTATGCTCATGATTTCTGCACTTGCACCGTATGCCCCAACAGGAAATCCGCCACCTACGATTTTTCCGAGACACGTAATGTCGGGGGCAATACCGTAAACCGACTGTGCGCCGCCGAGTGCGACTCGGAATCCTGAAATAACTTCATCGAATATTAGTAGAGTGCCGTGCTCAGTCGTTAAGTCACGCAAACCTTCGAGGAATCCTGGCTCAGGTGTTACAACACCCATATTGCCGCCGATGGGTTCAACGATCACCGCAGCAACTTCACCCTTGTTGGCTTCAAGAAGAACCCGAACCGATTCAATATTGTTGTAATCGGCAACAATCGTTGCGGCAGCATAGTCGGGATGCACACCGGAGGAAGAAGCTATTCCCTGGTTTGCCAATCCCGATCCGGCAGCAACCAATAGCGCATCTTCGTGACCGTGATATCCGCCATCAAACTTCAATATCTTGTTGCGACCGGTCTTGGCACGCGCCAATCGCAATGCCGACATCGTTGCTTCAGTACCTGAGCTAACGAATCGCACAACCTCAATTGAAGGAACGGCATCGACAACACGTCGAGCCATCTCAACTTCTAGTTCAGTTGGAGCGCCGAACGAAGTACCCATACGAGCAGCATCGATAGCCGCTTCGATCACAATGGGATTCGTGTGACCGAGGATCATAGGACCCCAAGAACATACGTAGTCGATCAGTTCGTTATCGTCAGCATCCCAAACTCGTGAACCTGAAGCCTTCTTGAAGAAGATCGGCTCACCACCCACAGAACCCCACGCACGCGCGGGACTGTTTACTCCACCAGGAATAAGAGCTTGTGCGTCTTTGAATAGCTGTGCTGACTTTGCACGAGACAAAATGGGCCTCCGAATATCGAACCGAACGTGATCAAAAATGTGTCACACGTATTTTGGCGCGAAAAGGGGCACTATAAACAGTGCCCCTTATACATATTTAGCCCAATCTAGGCGATTACCCTAAATTATTCGAGTTCGTCTTCGTTCTTCTCGGCAAGTGCAAAGACCTTCTGAACTGCCTCAGCAGCGCTGTCTTCCTCACTTCGCAGGAAGCTAATCGGGTCTGCAAGAATCCGACGTACGAGTGACCGAGTCATCTTCTCGACAGATACAGCCTGCTTATCAGTCAACCCATCGAGTCGACTCAAAGTCTGCTCAACTTCTTCACGTCTCATCTGCTCAACACGAGCACCAAGCGTTCGGATAACAGGTTCGCTGTCGATGCCAGTCAACCGTTCTTTGAACCGGCGAACACCATCATCGATAATGCCCTGCGCCTCGGCAGCAGCCTCCGCACGTAGTTCCCAGCTCTCAGCAGATCGTGCCTGAAGCTCAGTGAGGCTGATCAAGTTCACGCCATCAATGTCGCCTGAAGTCGATTCAACGTCACGCGGCATTCCTAAGTCCAAAATGCTCAGTAGTCGTGTAGTTCGTGAATCGATAACACGCTGAACCACTTCAGCAGTAATAACTGAATCGGTTGCGGCGGTACAGGTAATCAGCACGTCGGCTTCGACAAGTGCTTTTTCAATATCTTCGAATGCAACCTGAGGAGCACTCAACTCGTCGGCAAGAATCTTGCCACGGTTCATCGATCGGCTAGAAACGACAATGTCGTCGGCACCGTAGCGCCTCAAAGCTCGAGCCGTCAGTTTGCCCACCTCACCGGCACCAACTAGAAGTACTCGCAATCCCTTGAGATCGCCAAGCGTGTTCTGCAGTTCCTGAACACCTAACGAAGAAACGGAAACTCGGTTTTTACCAAGATCAGTCTCTTTGCGAATCTTTCGACTCGTACGTAGAGCAGCGTGGAACAAGCGTGAAAGCATTGGGTCGACAGTTCCGGCTTCGCCAGCCGCCTGCATAGCCCGAGTAACTTGCCCAATAATCTGAGCTTCACCAAGTGCGACAGATTGCAAACCAGCAGCGACACCAAATAGGTGCTCAGCCACTTCGTCACCACTAATCGTGTAGATGTACTCGCTGATACCAGTAACACCGGCGTGTTCAGGAACAGCGTCGATGTATTCCTTTAGTTGGCGTACTCCAACTTCAACATCTTCAGCGACCGAATAGATTTCGGTGCGATTGCAAGTTGAAAGGATTACCCCTCCACCTGCATGTGTTGCAAGTCGTCCAAGGTGTTCCTTGAGCGAATGAGTCGGTACAGCCACACATTCCAATACTTCTACTGGAGCCCGATCAATATTTAGTCCTGCGAGTATGAAATTCAATATATTTGAACCTGCCGAAGTGCCCCCGAGCCGGGTAATTCTCAACCCCGAGAATTCCAGCCCTTATACACAAGGTAGGTCAGTACTTCTAAACGTTCGACTGTAAAACTTATCATGCTTAATTGCGTGTTTTACCTAGTAACGTGAAGAGTTCATGATGGTTGGTGTAGCATCAGCTAACCGAAGTTAAAGGTATCAACCAATCGGAAGATTTTCAGCCCCCCATATGAGTATTCCATCGATAATCCCACCTGCAGAACGCGGTTATTCCATACCTGATGTATTTGTAACCACCGACTGGCTCGCCGAGCATATTTCAGATCCCAACGTCAGAGTGGTCGACACCGACGTACCCGAAAATTACGCAGCATGTCACATTCCCGGTGCGGTAAGCCCCGTAGATCACTACTACAAAACCTCGCTCGAAGAACGAACTCACATTCAAGAGCCCTCGCAGTTCGCGCAGACAATGTCTTATCTCGGCATCGGTGATGAAACCACTGTTATCGGATACAACCGAGGCGGAGGTGTTTACTCCTTCAGGCTAATGTGGGCACTACACTACTACGGTCACACCAACGTCAAAATCCTCGATGGCGGATTAGAAAAGTGGGAAGCCGAAGGTCGAGAAACTACGACATCACCGACGTCAGCAGCAGGATCAGCAGCGGTATTCACCCCGAAAGCCAATGCTGAAATCTTTGCATCTCGTGATCGCGTGCTCAGCGCAATCGACGATGATTCAACAATTATTCTTGATGTAAGAACCGACGACGAATGGACTGGTGCCAACAAACGTGGTGGTCCACGTGGCGGGCGAATTCCAGGTGCAGTTCACTTTGAATGGACGAATTTCCACACTGGTGGCGACGTTCCGGTACTGAGAACAGCAGAAGAAATTCGCAAAATGCTCGCCGATGTCGGAGTAACGCCCGATAAAAACGTCATAACCTACTGACAGGGTGGCATCCGTGCGGCGCACGGATTCTGGACCTTGAAGCTAGCCGGCTTTGAGAACGTTCGTGACTACGACGGATCATGGCGAGAATGGGCAGAGATTTCTTCCTGCCCCATTGAAGCACTAACCTAAACACGAATTCGTTTGCACGCCGATATTTCGTTCTAAGCAAACTGAAATATCGGCGTGCAAACGAATCACCTAACGTAATACAACTCACTATGGTTATCGATCAAATCTGTCGGTAACCACTAAATACGTTTGGCACACAGCAACCGTACATACTTGTGACGGATCGCCAATTTCAGCCCGTTGTGCTGAATTCCTTAATCCCTGTGCCAAAGCACACTACCTAATCTATTACGTATGAAATCTCCAAAATATTCACTAGTTATTTCCGGACTAATTGCGATTACTGCCATTGCGATAATCGCGTGTGGCGGCGATCTCGATCCAGCCAACGCACCTACCCAAGTAGTAGTTCACGCCACTTCAACTTTTGCTGATGACTCGGAAGCTCCGCTGCCTACCAACACACCGGTAGTCAGCCCAACGAATCCTCTGCCACTCCGTACATATCCAGATGGAGCGCTCGAAGTTCATGGCGGAACCGGGTGGTTGAATTCTGAAGAATTCAAGATCGCCGATAAGACAGCAGAAAACAAAATCGTGCTGGTCGATTTTTGGACTTACACCTGCGTCAACTGTTTACGAACTCTTCCGTTCTTAAGAGAGTGGCACAGGAAGTACGCTGATCACGGACTCGTCATTCTCGGAGTACATGCGCCTGAATTCGAGTTCGAAAAAGACTTCGACAACGTTCAAGCAGCTGTAATCAGGGAAGACATTGGTTGGCCTGTCGTTCTCGATAACGATATGGAAACCTGGCAATCGTTCGGCAATCGATATTGGCCAGCTAAGTACATCATCGGTCTTGATGGTCAGCTGACTTATCGACATTTTGGTGAAGGATCGTATGTCGAGACGGAACAAGAAATCCGAGAAGCCCTCACCGAGGCAGGTTGGGATGTATCGGATATTCCGATCGGAATCATCAACAACGCCAACCGAGACCCGGCAGCAGACCGGATAACTCGCGAACTGTACGGCGGGTACGAACGGAACTACACCCAATCAGGTCTCTACGCTGGTCAAGAGGGCTACTACATCGCCCCTGATTCAACTCGTGAATACCTCGACGACGGGAACTACACTCCTCAGCAGTGGTATCTCCAAGGACTTTGGACGAACGGTCCAGAGTCGATCACGCACGCACGGTCAACCGAAAATCTCGAAGACCACATAGCGATGCAGTTCGTCGGGCGCAGTGCAAACGTAGTGGTCAACCCTGAGGGAACCGAACCCTTCGACGTATTCGTCGAGATAGACAACCGTCAATTGAATACGGATGAGGCAGGGCTCGACATCATGTTCGACGACGACGGCCGTTCGTATTTCACCGTAGATAGACCGCGCCTGTATGCATTTTTAGAAACACCTCAGTTTGGTGAACACATAATTAAGCTCGCTTCTAACTCAGATGATTTCGCCATCTTCGCCTTCACGTTCGGCGTAAACGAAGGCGGAATTTAGTGTCATTCCTATCGGGAGCAAAGTTCGTAATTGCCGCCCTGGCTCTAACCAGCGTTGCGTTCGTAGCGTGCGCATCTGATGATTCACCAGAAGTCCCCTCCTACACAGGAACACAAACTTCAGTTCAAGTCGGTGGTCAACCAACAGCTCTATCTCAGTTCGCAGAGCTAGAACCTAGTTGGACGGTCATTTCAGAAGATATCGATCTTGAACTAGCGACTCCTGATCTTGGCGTTGGAGTTCAACGGTTCGGAGTTGTTCTCAGCGACCAAACCGGATTGATCAAATTTCCGATCGTGAAGCTGACAGCGAATCACTTCCCTGACGGATACGACTCTGAACCAAACGCTGAAATATCAACTTCAGGGCTGGGTCGTTATTACGAATTCCCGTTCGGCACTCGCGGAATCCACTCAACTGATATCGAATTCGACCGTTCGGGTCTGTGGTCGGCATTCGCCGACATTCCTCGTCCCGACGGAACGACAGCGCACGTGGAAGTTCGTTTTCCTGTCGCCGAAAAAGCCCGCTCGATAACGGTCGGACAAAACGCTCCGGCCAGCGAAAGTCGCACGCTTGCGAGCGTAGGAAACATTGCCAAGTTAACCACCGGCAGCCTTCGAGTACCCGCGCTATATGAATACTCGATTGCCGAAGCGCTCGAACGCGAACGACCGTTGCTAATCGTCTTCGCAAGCCCGGCATTCTGCACTAACGCTGTTTGCGGACCTCAGGTTGAAGTGGCGAGCGAGTTACAAGAGGTCTACGGCGACAAAGTCGATTTCGTGCACATTGACCTCTACACAAATCCGCACGAAATCCAAGGTAATCTCGACGCTGCACAACTCACCCCACTGCTCGACGAATGGGGTTTGTCTTCTCAGGAATGGACATTCATTGTCGATTCAGAGGGCATCGTCACGCACAGGTTCGAAAACTTCGCACCTAAGCCAGAACTAATCGTTGCGCTCGATCAAGCTATATCGAACAGCTGATCAATCGCAACAAGCGACCCACCGCCAGCCATCTCGACCTACAATCCGTTCAACTAAACGCACATCGTTGTACAGGAACGTAATTTGACCGACTGGCTATCTCTCGCTAAATCCAACGAATCAGATCTTTTCGAACTCATCGAAAAGCTCGTACTCATAGAAACGCCAACCAGCGATAAAGCGGCGAACGATCACATCGCTTCGGTTGTCGCCGACCTGTTGAGATCACTTGGTGGTGATGTAAAAGTTCACCAGCAAGCAGACTTTGGCGATCACATCACTGCCGATTGGCCAGCGAACAATGGCAGCACAGATCAGCACGCACTCGTAGTTGGGCACCTCGACACCGTATGGCCGTTCGGCACGCTTGAACGCATGGGCTATTACGAAGAAGATGGCCGAATGTACGGACCCGGCGTACTCGATATGAAAGCCGGAATTGCAACGACGATCATCGGACTTCGCACCTTAAAAGAACAAGGGCTATGGCCTGATCGACCGATAAAAATTCTGTTCAATACCGATGAAGAGGTTGGCAGCCCTTCATCCCGACCATTGGTCGAAGAATCGGCTAAAGGCGCAGCGTATGCACTCGTCATGGAACCCGGCCAAGCCGGCGCGGGTGCGCTAAAGACTCAGCGAAAGGGTTTGGGAGAATTCAAGATTTTCGTCGAAGGCAAAGCGAGTCACGCTGGCGCATTCCCTGAACGAGGAGCATCGGCAATTCATCAGCTCGCCCTCACTATTATTGAACTTCAGAAACTGAATGACTGGCCGAATGACATCACCGTAAACTCGGGAATAGTGTCTGGTGGATCAGCTCGCAATACCATTCCTGCTTACGCAGAAGTCACTGTCGATGTGCGAGTCCGAACCACCGATCAGGCTGAACATCTCGAGACCAAGCTTCAAGCGCTCAAGCCAACTATCGAGGGAACGACTCTCAAGATCGAAGGCCATTTTCATCGACCGCCTATGGAACGAACTCCTGAGCTTGCAGAACTTGCCGGAAAACTAATCAACTGGTCGAACGAAATCGGATTCGAACTTACCGAAGAATCGACCGGTGGTGGCAGCGATGCGAACCTCACAGCCGCTATGGGCGTTCCGTCTGCCGACGGACTTGGCTCTAAGGGCCTAAACCCGCACGCTGAGGGCGAAAACATCCAAATCTGCGAACAAGTCAATCGTCTTGCATTGTTCATGAAGGCGATAAACTCGCTTTAATAGAGGAACGATGACTCAACAGCTCGATACAACTTCACGGACTCAAGATGAGATCCGACGCTTGGCCGTCGGCCGTGGAAACTCGCTCAATCTCGACCGAGTTCTCGTACCCCTGAACGGCTATCGACGATCCGAACAGGTACTGCCGTTCGTTTCTATGCTGGCAGACTGGTTTGGAGGCGAAATGACCTTATTTCACAGCCTCCCACCAACCCACCCTGCACGTGGAGCACGACCGGGACAGGTTCACTACCCTGATGCCCCGCATGATCGTGGAACATCGCTTGCAGCAGCCTACTTGGAAGAAGTTGTTAGCCGGCTCGGACCTCACGGAGTGAAGTCACGCTGGGGCATCGCAACAGGCAATGCTGCAGCGATGATTACTTCACGTTCAGCAACCAGCTCGTTCGGAATGGTCGCAGTAGCGACAACAGCTCGATCCCGAGCGCACCGATTGATTGCTCATGGTTTACTCGATGATCTGTGGCGTACTACGTCAGTACCGTTGCTGCTCGTCAATCCTCATCACGCCACGCTAAACGGGGCACCACCTTTAGCACCGAAAACGATCATCGTTCCGTGCACTCGCGGATCTTCTGACTATGCACTGCCGATCGCCAGTGCTATCGCGGGAGCAAGCCGATCCAAGGTGAAAGTTGTTCTTGCTCGATCTGCTTCATCCGGTGCTGCCGAGGATGAACTGATCAACATGTTTACCGCTGACGATATTGATGTAGAAATCGAACAGGGCTCAAAAGATATCGTGAAGCAAGTTCTGAATCTACAATCGGAGAATCCAGGTTCGTGGATTGTTTCAGGATCAAAAATGCGCTCAGGGTTACGCCGTTCACTCCTCGGAAGTGTCAGCGACAGCATCGCACGTCAGGCGATCGGATCAATCGTTGTGGTCCCCGATCCTAAACTGACTCGCCAGCGAAAACGCGCGGCTCACCAAGCAACTCGCGATTTGGCAACTTCGCTCTAACCTGCGTTTGCCTGAATTTGTTCGAGCTAAATGCTACTTACGAAGTTGAATCTTCTTCTGACTCTTGCTCTTGGTTCTTGCGAATGTAGTAGCCGCCCATCGCACCAACCGTAGTGCCAAACCACGTGTACGGCACGAGCGCTGCAGTTACCCACACACCGAGCATGGTGGGTATGCCAATTACTTCGTCGACACCCAGAGCGAACTTGATGATTAACATCACTATCGTCGGAACAAGCATTAGTCCGGCCATCATGGCACCGAACTTTATGATGCCGTCCTGATCGATCTTGGCAATGCCGCCACCGATGAATCCTGCGATGAACGGGCTAAGGGGAACCGCTACGTAGTGAACAATCGGAATCACCATCGACGCGATCATTATTCCGAATCCGACCAGTACTCCATTGAGCATCGAAGTTCCCTTAATTAATCAAATTATTGCGACGAGATAACTACTATCTCTTCAGAGTACGGCGAGGAATCCCTCTCGCAAAGAGCCGTCACTAACGAACATTCGCTATCCGGCTAGTTTGGCAGTGTGGTGAAACACATGAGTTCCAGCAAGCGTTTTTCGCACGGGACACCTAGTGGAGATATCTGAAAGCCGTTCCACCTGAGCATCGTCGAGATCGCCGTGAAGAACTAAATCGATCTTGAAATGCTCAACCATCCCGCCCGACTTTTCTACATTGGCGGCATCTTCGGCATGAACTCGATCGTGCTGAATATCGACTTCGACTCGTTCTAGCGGCCATTCTTTGCGACGAGCGTACAAAAGCAACGTCATGGTCATGCACGACCCAAGAGCACCCAACAGCAAATCGTACGGACCGGGACCTGCTCCGTCGCCAATCCCAAGTGGTTCGTCGGCGATCCAATTATGATCGCCCGCTTCTACTCGAACCTGAACATTTTTTACGCTTTCGACAGAAACTCTAGCCACAAACGTACTCCCGAATTAATTGCAATCTGTCATCTTCGCTAGCAGTAGTATCTTCCAATATCGCTCAACACCTCGTACGGTATCCAACACCACTAATCTCAACTATTAGCGGGTTTACCTTCGCAGCCTATATTTCGAACTTATACGAAGCATGCCAAATCAAGACGGATCGCTGACCGGCTCCGACACAGTTACGCTAATCCGAGTCCTCAATCGAATCATTCCGAGCGAAAGCCCAGAGCTAGGCGCAGGAACGATTGGGATTCTTGACGATGTCGAAGAACGATCTTCCAACTCCCCTGCTTTACGATCTGCTTTTCTTCGAATCGTCGAGGCACTATCGCTCGACATGATGTCGCACGCAGTTGGCGGTTTCGCCGCTCTGACGGCTGAAGAACAAACAGCATCTATCCAGAACGTCGAAGCCACTCTTCCCGAAGAATTCTCGGTAGTACTTGGTTTGGCTCGTGACGTTTACTACGAGCGCGAACAAACACCGGAACGACCTACGACATTCGATGACGAAACTGAAATCTTCGGCAAGGTCAAGGTTGAAGTCGAGCCGGTAAAAAAGAGACCTGTACGTCGACGTATCCGCAGATAACCCACTTCGTTTTCCGATGATTTGCCACCGAGGGCGATTTGAACCAACCAAGCAACGACACAATAAAAGTTATCTTGGACACCGACATCGGATCCGATATCGACGATGCGGTTGCTCTCGCATATCTACTCGCACAGCCACGCTGCGATCTACTCGGCATAACAACCGTCTCGGGGCAGCCAGTCGAGCGTGCAAAGCTCGCAAGTGCCATCTGCAAAACCGCAGGACGAGATGTTCCGATCATCCCCGGTTACGAAGATCGACTCAATGGTCCGACTCGTCAACCAGAAGTTCCTCAAACTTCGGTGCTGCCCAACTGGGATCATGACACAGAGTTCGGCGATCAAGACGCTGTCGAATTCATGGCAGAAACTATTCGCAACAACCCTCACGAAGTTGCGTTGCTCGCCGTTGGCCCCATGACTAACGTCGCTCGACTATTTACCAAGCATCCAGACACAGCCTCACTTCTGAAATCGTTGCACATGATGATCGGACGATTCTCCGATGATTCAGGATTGCCAACATCCGAGTGGAACGCGCATTGCGACCCAGCGGCAGCCGATGTGATCTACAAGATCGCCGCACCTCATCACACTTCCATCGGACTCGATGTGACGCACCAAGTCGTTATGGACTCATCACAGGTGAAAGAGCATTTCCAGCACCCGCTGCTCAAGCCGGTTTACGAAATGTCAGAAGTTTGGTTTTCCGCTCGTGATGAATTGAAATTCCACGATCCGCTGGCAGCCGTGGCGTTGTTTGACGATTCCGTTTGCGAATACGAAAGCGGCACCGCGATCGTAAAAAGAACGTCGGATCGTGATGATGGCGAAACAGTATGGTCGCCCCACGCGAAAGGACCGCATCGTGTCGGTAAGACAGTCGATGCGGCCCGTTTCTTCGATTCATATTTCGGCGTGTTCAGCTAACCGCCTACACACCCTCACATTTACGCCAGATTAAAGTCAATCTCGAACTCGCCGCAAATGTCTCGGAACCAATCGACAACCTCAGGGTGCAAAGGCACACCGTTGGCACGTCGTTCGATCCGAGTTTCGTGCTCAGGCAAACCAGCGTAGAGAACACGCTCTTCACCCGGCATTGGCTTGGTAGCAGCTAATCCGCTCACCATGCCATCCATGTTTTCCTTGAACTCATCGACATCACCGAACGCATCTACCGAGTAAGCGGCAACGAAATGCGCACGTCGCTTCTGAGCCAGCGAATTAAATCCAGGAGCAAACGAAAGCTGCCCACAAAGAATGTCGACCATCACACCCAGGCCGTAACCCTTGTGCGATCCCAGTTCTCTAGTCGAACCCAAAGGCAACTGCATTCGCATTGAATTTGCTTCGAAATTGGCAGGATCGCCGCCCTCCATGTCAGGCATACCGTCTTCCTTGGCAACCCAACCCGGCGACATACCTTTACCCATGCGGTTCGCAAGACCAATCTTGTTGCCAGCGATAGAAGTCATCGCTGCATCGAACATAAACGTTGGCTCGTTCTTACCGGGTGCAGCGAAAGCGATTGGGTTCGTTCCAAGCTGAGGTTCTGCGCCAAACGTTGGAACCATCGACTTACCACCGGCAGTCATGCACCAGCCGATCATGTCTTGATCAGCCGCCATCATGGCGTGGTACCCGGCGGCACCGAGGTGACCAGAGTTTCTAATGGCAACTACACCGGTTCCTACTGCCTTCGCCTTTGCGATAGCAATTTCCATCGCCTTAGGAGCGATCATGCAACCAAGTCCACCGTCACCGTCGATAGTCGCGGTAGAAGGTGTTTCTTTCACGATTGTCATGCTGGGCGTTGGGTTCGACGCACTGGTGTTGTAGCCAGCGACGTAGGCTCGCAGCATGTTCGACACTCCGTGAGTATCGATTCCGCTTTCATCAGCGAACAACAGCACATCGGCACCGAGTTTGGCTTCCGATTCTGGAACGCCACATTTCATAAATACCTGTTCAGTAACAGACCGTAGTTTGTCTACGTCTACACGAACAGCGATGTCATCCGGCACCTGAAAGTGCTTAAGCAAATCGAACCTCGCAATATGATCAATAGAGCGTCTTGGGTAGCTTCCAGCTCTGGAGCTTGTATAGACGCTTGATTCCTGTCGAACCGGCAAAATACTAGCACCATATTCACCGAAGGTTCACACGAGGTTGAGATTTCCGACTACCTATTTGCTAGTCTGGCATTGTTCCAAGTTCGATTTGCCACGGCAATTACTACGAATACAGGGCTGTAGCTCAGTTGGTAGAGCGCGTCGTTCGCAATGACGAGGTCCGGGGTTCGATTCCCCGCAGCTCCACCATATAAATAAAAAGCGCCGACTCAGAAATGAGCCGGCGCTTTTGTTTATTCGGGGTTTGGAAGCTGGGGCGCGGGAAAAGCCGTTCGCACAGGTGAACGGATTTTTTGTTGATATTTGGATTTTGTTTGCCGGCTTTTCGGCTTTCTGAGGGCGAGTTTTAGCGTTCAACCTGCCTGGTTGCAGTAGTTCGCATTTGCGGAGCGCTTTTTTTGTGCTGCGCTCGTGGGATGTCGATTGAGGTGCTCGATTGCCTGTTTTATTGGGGCGATCGGTGCTCGCACGATTATTGGACATGCTTTCCGTTTTTATCCCTTTTTTGGTGGATTTTTTGGAAAGTGCTCTGGCTGGTAAGGTCGATGCCGGTGTGGGTTTTAGTCACCTCGGTTATCGACTTGTTTGGGCGCTGATTCGCTTAGTCTTCAGCGCACGGGAACGTTCGCCATAAGGGCCGAACTGGTATGGAAGTGCGTGTTTACTGCACTTGAGAAACGGTGATTGAGATTTTGGTCTCGTTCACCTGGTAGGGCCGAGCGTTGCTCGGACGGGAAACGCAGCGGGTGGTTTCGTTTTGTTTGCGGGTGTGATTCCGCTTCTGGTTCGGAGTTTTTACTTCCGGTTCGCTTTTGTATATTACGAATCGGGAGTTACTGGTTACGGCTGACGATTCCGCTGCTGGTATTGCGATTACTGCTGAGGATTACCGTTTTGCTATTCGCTTTTTTTAGTTCGCTTGGAACGTGCGGGTTTGTTCAGGACTGTCCGAGTTCTGGGTATGTCCGCATGGTTTTAGTTTCGGTGGTTTGGGTGGGGGAGGTCAAGGGGTGGATGGCACGGTGAGCAAGTCCGAAGTTTGCCACTTGGTTGTCGGTGATTGTCATTGAAGTTCGGGTTTTGAACTGTAAACCGGTATCATCGACAGGTCATGACACCTTCACAAGTTCAACCGTCTTTTCCAACATCGGCACCGTATTCGGCACCAATCCTTCATAAAGACGGTGACCAGCTTTCGCCATTTTGCCAACTGTTGACAAAGGCGTTTCCAGACCGCGTATCCTTTCCTCGTGGCTGTTCTATCGTTGAGGGATTCGAGGTGAATCAGGATGATCTACGCTCTGAAATAGCGACTTTGGTCAGCTTCGAAGCTGACGGTGAACTTATCGATCGCTTAAAGCGTCAACACCCAACAAGGAAAGTTCACCACCCCGAGCACGACAATAATTTTTGGAGAGCCTGGAACGAGGCTGCCGCCTTTTGTTGGGCAGTCTCGTCCATCGATGCGGTAACTCCTAAATTCGTAGGTGATGAAACTGGACTACCAGATATCGAGTGGGGAAACGAACGGTGGTTGGAAGTTAAAACAGTCGACAACTCGCCTAAAGAGATCGTTATTCTCAATCAACAGGCGATGGCGGGGTTCGGGATGAGGCTATTCAGTGATCTTTCATCTCCTAATCCGAACGTCCTCCGTAAGTTTGAATATCATCTTCAAGACACATTGCTCAAGGCAGCACGCACCAAATGCGGAGAACTGGTTTTGTTCTTCTCAATGCGAATAGACGGCGGAACCAGTCATCGGAAGATCCGCGAGGCAGTGACAACATGGGCTGTTGCCTCCGCTTCGCACTGGGGTGTTCGTATTGTTGTTGCGAACGGTCTCAGATGGGATCAACCATTCGTTGATACGGGGCCTACGGAAGGCAAACGTCCAACCACTCATGATGGATCTGAGTCACCACAGTCTTGATACTGTCGCCCTTGGCAACGAATAGGAACGACTGTCCTACTTTCGGCGCCACTCCGCAGACTACGCACTCCCAACCAGTGACTTCTTGACTGAGTTCTCCGGTTCAAAATGTCGTGAACCAATGCTTTTAAGGTATGGTTTGCCACCTTTACCCCAATAGATCAGGGAATCCAGAAAAAGATGAAATCGTTGAATTACGAAGTACGTCACCAGTTGATAGTCGTTGGAATCACGATCGCCCTAATCGTGGTCATGGGTTGTACTAGTGAGCAGCCGTCTGAATCCGAACACGCAAAAGCTCTACCCTCGACGGTCGAACCTGCAGTGGAAGTAAAACATTCCCTGGTTCTGCCCGGTAGATCAGATGAACTCATTGCCAACGATGCAACCGAAAATCCTGCACATGCATAAGCCGTCGAGGTCACCAATACAATCGGTGATGACCGTCTCAGCGGCAGCCAAGTCACAGATGAAAATAAAACTCGGATCGAGAATATCTCAATAGAAATTACCGATATTGAGAGTCGACGCTCACAACTCATCAAGGAGAGTGCATCGTTCTTAAGTTTTGGAGCAGATGCACTAGCATTTAGCCAAGGGTCGAACCAAGTAAACCTCACCGATCTACTGTTGGAACTTGCGATGCTCGCTGTGCCAACTGAATTACAGCCGGTCAAAGACGGATTACTCGAAGCCTACCGTTTGGAAATAATGGCGGCGTACCTACACAGCGAATGTACATGGTGGGAATTGAATCCTTACGGTTCAGGTTTGAGTAACTTTGATGAAGTTGTTTGCACAGGCAAACGTGTTTCAGTTTTACAGAACGTCACCGCTGAGAATGTGATCGATACGATAAATCAGGCAGAATCTGACGGGAGGCTGCACTGGGCTACAGCCCGGAGCCCGTGGACAGCTGCACAAAAAATAAGGCGGAACGTATACCAGTTCTGGCTAAAGTCGTTAGATATTCTAGGAACTGACACCACAGAATCTATCTGGCGTTCGCTTTTCACTGCGTAATCTCAAAAACCTAGGGTGACTTTCACTCTCACCGGTCTACGAGTGAAATCGGATTCTCAATAACAGGTGTTATTGAGAATCAGTAATAGAAAAGCCCTGTATTCATATTGAAGGCAGCGCTGGTTAGAGCCCCGCCCCCCCTCGGGACGATTTCGTCGGCTAGGTATTCTGGGACTTCGTCGGAGGCGAAGTTGCCTAGTTTGTCGACTACTTCATTAGTAAGCCCGACTATCCAGTTACCTTTGGTGGCTTTCGCTTCACGGTAGGCGGCTGGCGATCCGGTGGCTCCGCTTTGGTTCATGTGGAATCTTGTGAACCTATCCAACGTGCGTTAGTCGTTTGCCATGAATCCGAATGCCATCATCGATTGGTGAACAGTCGAGATATCACGGCCTATGTCGTTACAGCGATCGGTAAGAACGTTCAGCTTGTGCTGGTACGTTTCGGGCTGCATGTTCACGCAGTTCCACTCGTCGGCATACTTCGCCACCAGCGGCAGCGTTCGCCTTTCGCCCGAACCACCGATAAGAATCGGCGTATCGGCTCCGAAAACCGGCTTAGGCAGGCTAATCGACATCTTTCACACTGAAGTGCGTGCCTTCGAACGAAGCAGGACCGGGACCCCACAACGTCTTGATCACATTGATCGCTTCTTCGAGTCGTTCAGCCCGCACTCGTTCGGAGTAGAACGGTATGCCGTAAGCATCGTGCTCAGGCTTGTGCCAACCTACGCCGACGCCAAGTATCAGACGTCCGTTGCTGAGCTGGTTGATTTGAGCCGACATGCGCCCAACGTCGACTGGCGACCTGAATGTCATCGGGCTTACCAATGATCCAAACCGAATATTTTCGGTTTCGCGGGCGGCGATCATGAACGATAGGAAGAGGTCGAGCGAACTTTTGTATTCGCCGATGACGTAGTGGTCGGATCGGAACACGGAGGGGAAGCCGAGTCGCTCTGCGGTGTGAAGGATGTGAATCCAGCGTTCCCAGGTGAGGTTCTCTTGTCCTTCGACCATTAGTCCGATGCGCATGTTTTTGTGTCATGATTGATAGTTGTGCGGCGAGCGTCAGGGTACATGATGGGGATGGCTTGGTTTGTTTTTTCGTTAGTCGCGCTCGTCATCGAATGACTCGGCTCAGCGTCGCAATCTCCCCCTCTAACTCCCCCGATCCGGGGGGAGGTGCGTTATAGCTCCGGGCGTCGTCAGATGACTTGGTCGCGCGTCGCAGCTACGTTAGTCGCGCTCGTCACCGGATGACTCGGCTCAGCGTCGCAATCTCCCCCTCTAACTCCCCCTATCCTGGGGAGGACCGTTGGCTCCTGGGGGGCGTTTTATTTTCGTTTGTAGACCTGTGGTTCGGGCGTGAATTTTACGTCTTCGTCTAGCGGGAACATTGGGCGGGCGCAGATTGTGTGGCCTAGTGATGGTAGGTCGGCGGAAGTAGAGCCGGGTGCATCGACGTTTAGGTTGACTTCGCACCAATCGTCGAAGAATTCAGGCTCGCAGAACGGCGACTTCACAATGATCGAATGGAACTTTTTAGGATCGAGTCCGTTTTCGTAGAACGGCGCACGGTCGACGAGGTTGATGGGTCGTGAGAACACTACGAACGTGATATTGCCAGCTTCCAAAACAACCGTCGGACCTGCGTGCTCGGTGGACGCCCACTTCTCAAGCGGGAACGTGCCGTCGGATGCGGATATGACTGTGGCTTTCACTTCTATAGGAGTGAATCGCCGGTCGAGGTTTCCTCCGAGCTTGGCGGTAATTCTGCCGCCAATACCCTTCTCAACCGCACGCACTACTGCCGATGCATCGACGATTGGCACGAGTACGGTGTGCGGGTAATCCTGACGAATCATTTCGGCGACAATTGCGTTGCTGTCGCCCGAAGCGCCCGAGCTTGGAGCGTCGGCGGCGTCGGTGAACATCACCGGACCTTTGAGCTTGGCGGCTTTGGCGACCGATGCTTCCAGCGGGACGAGATCGGCATGCATCTCGAGTCGGTTGTCCCAGAATTCGTTGGCTGCTTTTAGTGCAACTTCTTTGCCGAATTCTTCGTCGTTGTCGGTTACGACAATTACCTGACTACACAGTTCTGGGACGTCGGTAAACGGATTTCCAATCTGGAATCCTGCGTTCAATATTCGGGGATCGTCGTGAAGCTCCTTTAGGTAGCTGACCTGATTTCCAAACAAGCCACCATCAGTAATTAGCTGCTCGCCACGCACCAACGCCGGAATGGTAACGCGAACCGTAACTGGCTTTGCGCCTTCGTTGAGCTGTCGCAGCAATTGCTTCGCAGCACGTGCTCCGGTGTCAGCGAAGTCGACGTGCGGATACGTGTGATAAACGGCGACGCCATCGGCGTGCTTCAGCATTTTGGCGGTCGTTACGCCGTGGATGTCTTGGGTGTAAACGATAGGAATATTGTCGCCGAGAATTTTGCGTGACTCTTCAAGTAAGTAGCCTTCAGGGTCGAGCTCGTTCTCGGCACTCATCGATCCGTGCATGGCGAACACTGCACCGGCGATCTCACCAGCGAAAGGTTTCAGTGCTTCAAGAAATTCGCTTGCGATTCGTTCCCATGACTCCTGATCGAGCGGGCCTGCGCTGGTCGCACCAGCCAAGTACGACGAAACAATTTCTATATCGCTATCGCTTTTAAGAACATCGACCATTCCGGCGATTTCAGAGTTTTTACCGATTTTGTTTTCTATGACTTCTTCACCGACCGCAATGTTGAAATCTTCGTATCTGCTGAACACCGGGTTAAAAGTCGAAACTTCCTGTGCCGCACCTGCAATCAATATCCGCTTCGTCAACTCTGGGGCTCCTGTGAACTGCCTGAATAACCGTTCAATTCGTAATACTCAACTGCAGATTTCCATTCGCACTAAAAGAGCCACGCCCCGACGCATTCCGAAAGTTCTTAAAAACTTTCGTGCGGTATTGACTAGTTCAGCCTCCCGAAGGAGGGAGGACCGGACGTTGGATCCGAAGACTCCACTCGGGAAGTGGGAGGGCGTTGGGTTCTGGATCTAGCTAGCTCACCTGTGAACTAGGAATGGCCGTTGAAGGCTGCAGCCTGCTTGCTCATTCGTGCTCCGTGATCGTCAGCGAATCGCTTCACTGCGTTGAAGATCGAATCCTTGTCGAGATGAGCTTCCTTGATCACGTCGTCTTCTGTACCACCGCTCAACCACTGGTCATCCCAGTCGGAAGTCAGTGAGTACTCGTCAGTCAACGGTCCAACACCAGTCACAGGCCATACTCGGCGAGTTCCTGTGGTTACGACCATCAAGTTGAACTTCTCAGCATCTGAGATAACGCTCTGCTTGTACTCTTCCGGCTGTCGATCGAACAGTTCTTCACTGATCGCAGCAACAACCTTCACGTTCACGCCAGCGTCTTCGAGCTTGGCCAGAGAGTCAACCAAGTTCACAGTCGAACTTGAACCCTGCGAAAGTACAACACCGTGCTTAGGCTTGCTCTCATCGTAATCACGGATCAAGTAGAAGCCCTTGGCGGCAGCGTTGATGTCGGTGTCAGCAAACTTCGTACGGTCTGCAACGGCGAAGTCAGGTCGTGCAACTTCCATAACGATCACGCCGACCTTCGGGTCTCGTGCAGCAATTTCAGCGGCAGCGAAGTATCCCGGAGCAACGTCGTTGTAATCCCAGAAGCTAAGAACGATTACCTGCCCCTTAGGGAACAGCTTCCAAACCTGAGGTGAGAAGATTCCGAAGTGAGTTCGTGCATCGGCAGCGGTTTCAGGACCCGAGTGCCCGGCAAGAATGTGTGCAACACCCATGCGGAACGGTGAATCCTGGTTTTGCTGGCTCCAAACACGAAGCGGTAGGTACATAAGAGGCGTGAAAGCACCGTAAGTACCTGAAATCGACCAGACTCCGTTGAACTTCTTAGGGTCCTTCGAAAGTGACTGGCTAGTAAATCCAACAGCGGTAAGAGCGTTTCCGGCTTCCTGAATCGGAGCCTTCAGACGAGTGCCAGCCTGGTTGGTGATCGGGTCGTAGTGTCCCCACAACGAACCAGCGTTTACGTTGATAGATTCAGCAAGGTCGGCTGCAACAATCACGAAACGGTTTTCCGTAACGTAGTTCGCCCACTTGATGATTTCAGAAATCGCTCGACGAGTTCCCTTGACCTGACCCGGCTCTTCGTAGAGCTTGATCGCAACGTCCTTGGTCTCGCCAGTAATGTGATTCTTAGCTGTAACCGTCGTTGGCTCAACTGGGAGGTTCTTTACGCGAAGTCGGTCGTCCTGGAAAGGATCAACGTCTTTCTTCACGCTAAGCGGCATGTCGTCGTTGACTTTGTCGCCAATTTCAACAAGCTTGTCGGCAAGCCAGTCGCCAAGACCGTGTGATTCAAGAACCGACATCGCAATATCGATGTTTGTCTTCAGCTGAACAAGGTTTTCCTTCGGGTCGCTTATTGCGCCGTCTCGGATGCCTTCGAACTTCACGCCGAATTTTTCTTCAAATGTAGTTGCCAGACCCTGGAAGTAATCGCCGTTCATTGGCATACCGTAGGCATGGCTCGAGTGGTCTTTTATCTGAGGAATGCCGCCCGGAAGGTCTTCTCCATCCGGAGCACCAGGCCAGTAACCCTTGACTGTCTTACCGATAACGATGATCGGTCGGCGGTCCGACTCATCAGCGTCTTCCATCGTCTTCAAAGCAGCAACAACCTGATCGTAATCAGTTGCGTTGTCGACTCGAATAACGTTCCAGCCGTACGACGACCACTGGTTCTCGATGTCGTAAGTATCTTCCTTCACAACACTGCCGATGAGTTCGTCGTCGATACCGGCGTTGTTGTAAGACATCAGCACACGTAGTCGCTTACCAACTCGGTTGGCAACAGCCTGAGTCTTGAACTCCTGCGAGTGACCAGAGGTAAGAGCGAACTCACCCTCAAGTGCAAATATCTTCAGTGAAGGGTCGGCGCCCATCATGTCCCAGAACGCAGCTTTACCAGCAGCGGTGGCAATACCAACACCAGAAGGTCCACCGTTCACGTCGTTCGTGAGGTCGGTAGATTCTGAGTGACCCGATAGCGCACGAATGCCGCGAATTTTTGCCTGTGCAAATGCAGGATGATCGGTAAGACCGTTCTCTTCGAGAATATTCGCAAGCGCACCAGCACCTCGGCGGAAGCCAAGAGCATCGATGGCAAGCATTGAAGCTTCAGCGTCGGCCTTGTACTTATCGTCGCCAGTCGCCTTGTGCTTGCGATCAAGGGCTTCACCCATGAGCATCCACATTGCGTACGTGACGGGAGCGTTGTGACCGCCAGCAAGCATGAACTTGTCGGAGAACGGGTGCTTAGGCACTCGATAGTCGAACGTCATGCCACCGTTTTCAGGTCCGGCGAGGTGAGTAGAAATCACGTAAGGCGTATAAGCCGTACCACCACCGAAGTGACCCGTCTGATGATAGTTACACATCAAAACGAAGGTCATGTTTGTCAGGAACCCAAGCTGTTCCAGACGTTCCTTGTCGTAGTCAGGAACCTGAACCGCATTATCGGTTATGACCTGATCGGTTGACGACGTGTGGATTGTGACGGTTGAACTACCGGCTGGTGACATACGTTCAATTACTCCAGATAAAACACTAAATTATGCAAAAAGGGCGCGCAAAACCTAACAGGCGTGCGCGAAATATTCGCGGCGTCAGAATATCTGCGATTTGGCTCCTACGCCAGCCCCAAAGGGTCGTATCGGGTACTATCCCTTCGAGATATTTGTGAATATCTGGCGTGGCTGGAATCGACAATCATAAAAACGACTTACCTGAGACCATCAAAATGACCGATAACTCATCAGCGAAAACCCACCAGAATTTCATTGGTGGAAAATGGCAAGACTCTGTTTCGGGTCAGGTATACCTGGTTTCGAATCCAGCTCACACCTCGCAAGTCGTAGGAAAATTCCAGTCGAGTCTGCCGCAGGACGCCGAAAACGCCATTGCAGCAGCCGACGCAGCTGCCAAAGACTGGGCAAGCATGCCCGCTCCGCAGCGTGGAGCAATTCTTTACAAAGCACTCGCTATATTTGCTAGACGTGCTCAAGAGCTGGCTGAGTCGATAACCCTCGAAGAGGGCAAGCCGATCGCCGATTCGATGGGCGAAGTAAAGCGAGCGATGAACATCATCGAATACGCAGCGGGCGAAGGACGTCGACTCTTCGGTTACACAACTCCATCTGAACTACCCGACACCGTCGCCTACACCGTGAAACGACCGCTGGGCGTCGTTGCTTTGATTACTCCCTGGAACTTCCCGCTGGCGATTCCAGTTTGGAAGCTTGCTCCGTGTCTTATCGCCGGTAATACCGTCGTCTACAAGCCAGCTTCAGCGACTCCTATGACAGCGGTTAAGACCGTTGAAATATTCGAAGAAGCTGGTCTTCCGCCGGGCGTGTTGAACTTCATAACGGGTCCGGGCGGATCGGTTGGTAACACTCTGGTTGAAGATCCACGTGTTGCTGGCATTTCGTTCACAGGCTCGACTGAAGTTGGCACTGCGATAACTGCTCGGGGATCTGAACTTCTGAAGAAGATGCAGTGCGAAATGGGTGGCAAGAATGCAGCCATCATCATGAACGATGCCGATCTCGAAAAAGCTGTTCCCGGTGTCGTTCAGGGAGCGTTCGGTTCGACGGGTCAACGTTGCACCGCTACTTCACGGGCCATCGTTGAAGACGGTATTTACGACGATTTTATGTCCGAGTTATTGAAGCAAACTTCTGCTCTGACTATCGGCGATGGCATGGACGAAACCAAAGACGTTGCGCCGCTTTCATCGCAGAATCAGCTCGACACGGTGCTCGAATACATCGGCATCGCAACTGAAGAAGGCGCAAAACTTACGCTTGGTGGGCATCATCTTCAGGATGGCGAGTTTGCCGAGGGTTACTACGTTGAGCCAACGATTTTCGAAGATGTAAAAAGCGAAATGCGTATCGCTCAAGAGGAAATATTTGGTCCTGTGCTTAGTGTGTTCAAGGCTTCCGATTTGCAGGACGCAATTCGCATCAACAACGATGTTGAGTTCGGACTTTCGTCGTCGATTTACACACGAGATTTAGTGCAAGCTCACGAGTACATCAACACCTCGCACAACGGCATGGTCCACGTGAACGCTCCGACGCTTGGTGGAGAAGTTCACTTGCCGTTCGGGGGACTTGGTTCTTCGGGCATTGGTCAACGCGAACAAGGCACCGAAGGCTTCGACTTCTTCTCAGAAACAGTCACCGTCTACATCGACCACTCGGCGGGTGCGAAGGAACGTTCGAGATTTATTTAGGCGGGCATCGACGTATTGCACCGGCATCTCTCACTCCGTCACCACAAAACTCTCCAACTCTCGCTTAAGCCCTCAGTTGCGCCTCTAGCCTGACGCGCCCACAATCAGCGGTTGTTCTGGGCTGGAACTCGTGCGTAGACGAACGATTTCGTCGCACTGAACACGAAGAAAATCAAACCAGCCAGCAGCGAACCGGCTAAACACCCCAAAGGCACGGCGGCGAACCAAATCGCCACCAACAACAATCGGAATGACCAACCAATCCGCACGACGACTTTCGGCACTGATGCCTAAAAAGCCAAAGTCGTTCATGCCCTTTGCTGAAATACGTGCCAACGTCATATCTGGAATCGTCGTTGGAATCGTCGCCCTCCCGCTCTCAATCGCACTCGCAATTGCCGTAGGCGCACCGCCAATCGCAGGTCTCTACACATCGGCGTTCGCTGGCGGATTCGCATCCCTATTCGGCGGCTCCCGCTTCACGATCACCGGACCCACAGCCGCACTCGTACCGCTGCTAACCGGAGTCGTATTTAAATTCGGCGTCGAAGCACTACCGATAGTCGCCCTAATGTCGGGCATCCTGCTGTTCACGATGGCGTACTTCAAAATCGGCAAGCTGATGAAGTTCATGCCCGGACTCGTGATTATCGGTTTCACCGCTGGCATCGGGCTTTCGATAGCGTTCGGCCAGTTGGCAAGTTTCTTCAACGTCACTGGAACTGAAGGTTCACACGAGCATTTCCACGAACGAATGTGGGATCTGATCAAGCACGCCGACACCATCGGTTGGACCACTCCGCTCATAGGTCTCGCCGCCGTATTAGTGATGCTGGCGTGGCCACTCGTGCAAAACGTAGTGCCTAAGATCAAATCTATTCCGCCTACGTTCATTGCGCTGGTCGCAGTATCGGCGGCAGTTTATTTCATCGATATCGACACCCCAACCGTCGCCACCCGGTACGGCGATCTACCGGGATCGTTTCCGAAGCCAGAGTTCGACTGGTTCGATATCGATCTCGTCATCAAGCTAATTCCATCGGCAATCGCAGTTTCAATTCTGATGGGAGTCGAAACCCTTCTTACCGCAGTTATGGCCGACAATCTTGCTGGCACTTCACGACGTTACAAGCCAACCAAAGAACTGTTTGGACAAGGCGTGGCGAACGTCATCGGACCTATCTTCGGTGGTATTCCAGCTACCGCAGCCATAGCTCGAACCGGAGCCGGTATTCAAAACGGTGCGACTTCTCGATTGTCAGGCGTGACCCACGCCATTTTCGTTCTTACTGCAACAATCGCACTTGGCAGTCTTGTGGGTCACATTCCGATGACCGTGCTCGCAGCAATTCTGATCGTAGTTGCTTGGCGAATCACAAGCGTTCCTGAACTGATCAAGATGGCGAGAACAGCACCTCGGCAAGATCATATGGTTCTGTTTTCAACCCTAATAATCACCGTCACCGTCGATCTCACGTACGCAATCGCGGCCGGCGTATTTCTGTCGCTCATATTGCTTCTAAGGCAACTCACATCTCTCGAAAGTGCAAGCGAACTTCAGCCCGACGAAACGGGTGAAATCCGCCAGGTATCGGCAAAGCTCGGCAAGCTGATGCAAGAGCGGAAAGACATCATCTTCTTCAATGCGCAGGGGTTGATTTCGTTCCATTCTTCGTTCGAATTCGAACGTCGTTTGGTTGAGCACGACACCCGACCGTTGATCTTGCGAATGAAAGATGTGAGATATATGGACACGACGGGAATGATGACTCTTGTGACAATCATTAAATCCCGCCAGAAACTCGGTGCACGGGCAATGCTGTCGGCCATTCAGCCAGCGGTGCACGTTAGCCTTCAACGGTTTGGCGTGCTTGATTTAATCGGCGAAGAAAACGTATTTGCAGGCACGGCGCAAGCTATCGAAAGCGTTTCGATAGATAACCGCCACAGCGATAACATCGACGATTCATCCGATGCCGCACACACCACAGAGAAACAGCCCACTTAACGGTCGAAACTGCTGTTCGCCACGATTCCAACTGCCGTTACCTCTCTAATTAGTAACGCTAAGTTAACCATTGGACCGGGGCGAAGAGTACAAAAGAACGTTGTTTGAAAAATATTTCACAGTCGGTTAAGTACTTATGTCAGAGCTATCCATACCATCAAGAATTCGAGTTGAGATTCTCGCCGGACTCACGGTGTCTCTCATACTCGTTCCTGAAGCAGTCGCCTTCGCCTTCGTAGCCGGAGTTGACCCGATAATAGGGCTCTACGCCGGATTCATCGTTGGGCTTGTCACATCCTTAACTGGTGGACGCCCCGGAATGATTTCTGGTGCCACCGGCGCACTAGCCGTTGTGATGGTCGTGTTGGTGAAAGACAACGGGGTTGAATATCTCTTCCTAACCGTGATTCTCATGGGAATCATCCAGGTGGCAGTCGGTTTGTTGAGACAAGGTCAACTTATTCGAATGGTTCCTTATCCGGTAATGCTTGGATTCGTGAACGGACTCGCAATTGTTATATTCCTAGCGCAGCTTGAACACTTCAAGGTCGAAATGCACGACGGCACAGAACAGTGGCTCACCGGCAGCCCGCTGTTCATCATGATCGGCCTGGTCATCGCAACGGTAGCCGTTATCTACACCGTTCAGAAACTCACATCGAAGTTTCCAGCGGCACTTGCGGGAATTCTCGTGGTATCGGCAATTGTGATCTTCGGTGGAGTGGAAACAACCACTGTCGGAGATTTCTCAAGTATCTCGGGCAGCCTACCGACTTTCGGTGTCCCAGACGTCCCAATGACTTTTGAGACACTGTGGATCATTCTTCCGTATGCATTCATCCTTGCGGCAATCGGACTTATCGAATCTCTGCTGACCTCTTCGTTGATCGATGGAATCACCGACACCAAAGGTCAGAACAACAGAGAGTGCATGGCGCAGGGCGCAGCGAACATACTCACCGGATTTTTCGGTGGAATGGGCGGTTGTGCAACGATCGGCCAAAGCTTGATCAACATGAAGTCTGGCGCACGATGGCGACTTTCGGGCGTGGTAGCTGCTCTACTGCTTCTCGCCTACATTGTGGTCGCTTCACCACTCATTGAACAGATCCCTATAGCGGCGCTGGTTGGTGTGATGATCTTCCTAGTTATCGGAACGTTCGCGTGGTCTAGCTTGCGAATCATTCGCAAAGTGCCAGTTTCCGATGCCATCGTGATAGTCCTCGTATCGGCAATAACAGTCGCCTACGACATCGCTACCGGAGTAATCGCCGGTGTGATAATTTCGGCGTTGGTGTTCGCTTGGAACAGTGCACGCTCCATCTACATTGAAGAAAGTAGCGACAGTACACCTGAGCGAAAGGTTTACACGCTTCACGGGCAGCTGTTCTTCGCTTCGATCACAACGTTCAGAGATTTGTTCACGCCGGCGGAGGACCCAAGTGAAGTTGTTCTCGACTTCCAACACTCACGTGTTTGGGATCACTCAGGTATTGAGGCGGTAACGGATCTTGCCAGGCGTTACGCAGCAGAGGGTCGAGAGTTACATCTGCTGCACCTGAGCCCCAACTGCCAGCGCATACTGAACAAGGTCGACGCGATCATCGAACGTGATCCAGACTCCGACCCTTCATACCGAGTCACAGTTCCAGGCATCGGTGGCGACAGTGGTAACGGTAGCGGCGGCGGCGGGCACTAGGGCTGTTTGGGTTCTACTAGAACACCATTTTGACTTCCCGAGCGGCAGCCGAGGGATCTGGCGGGGCTGGGCGAAGTGGCACGTACAAGTGCAGTAGCCCACAACGCCACGCCACCCTCACTGTCATCCTGAATTCAGTTTTCGAAGCTTTAGTTGATCATCTTCACCAGAAGCAATCGTTTTGAACATTCGATCTATTTCGGTGTCAGAGTATTCGAGAGTCTGAGCCTGACTGCCTTTCACTTTGATGCCTTCCACAGGATTTTTCCAATCACTGGCTGTATCGCATTCTTCTCCTACATATAAGAAGAATGTTTTTAGACACTGATGGAACAACTTGATACCACCGGAATTCAAAGTTTTAGGTGCGCCTGACCTGCCTTTCCTTATGAAGGATAGGAACGCAGTTATGTTTGCCCGCTGAATTTATCGTGCATCGGTAATCAGCTGCTTTTCACACCACACAGCGAAAGGATTCAATTTACCTCGGTAGAACTCCAACGTAGAAGAGGCAAGATGTGACGATCTATCTTCAATGAACTTGTCGATCAAGCCTGATGGACAATGATCACCGGCAGTTGCAACAGGTCTCCGCAACCAAGAAGAAAATTTTGCATTGATCCCTTTACTAGGTTTGCGTTTACCATTTAAGACTAGTGAGAGAAGTGTTGGCGATACTTCTAACTGGCTTGCGAGGTTTCGGAGCGAAAGCCCCAAATATTCTTGTCTAGTTCGTATTTTCGTCAGCATGTAAACACTTAGCCTTTACAAAGTGTTTACAAATCACCAATATCAACTGTCTATATAGGCTCAAATTTTTGTGATTTGAACTTAGAATAGATAGTCATGCCCCTGTAGCTCAGTGGATAGAGCAATGGTTTCCTAAACCATGTGCCGCGTGTTCGATTCACGCCAGGGGTACCATTTTGAACTCAGAGAACGTCCCGACTTATTCGGGGCGTTTTTTTATGCCAATATGAGAACTGACGCTCGAACCCCGCTTGCCCACCCCGTGGCACTTCCGTAACGGTATTCGGATAAGGTTTGAGCAGATCACTAAGCAGACCCCAAATAACGATTCTGATATGGCGAACATTCAGCAGCCAGCCGAAACCACGGAAATCATTGAACCAGGTGATGCTGCTCAAACCGACTCACGCCATAACTGGCTTAAGGGTCGAATAAATCAGTGGCGTGAATCGGGACTCATCTCCGACGAGCAGTCCGAAGCGATCATTAAGTTCGAAGAACTTCCAGAAGCACCTTTCCGACTCGGCACGCGCTTCAATCGACTAGTCGTCGTCCTATCCACCCTCGGCGCCATTCTTATCGGAGCCGGAATAATTTCGTTCGTCGCCGCCAACTGGCAGGGACTTCCGGCAATCGCCAAGCTCGTCCTTCTCATCGGCGGACAAACCGCCACCTACTGGGCCGCCTACCAGCTCCAGTTCGTAAGGGGCTTCCCGAAAGTCGGCGGAGCTGTCATGTTCACCGGAGCTGCCTGGTTCGGAGCCAACGTATTCCTCGTGGCCCAGAGCTATCATCTTTCGACCAATAATCCCGATCTCATGATCTGGTGGTTCCTCGGCATACTCCCGCTCGCATATCTGGCCCGATCAAAAGCAATCACTGTCATGGCGGTCGGTATTTTCACGATAGGAATTTCGTGGAAAACAGCGGGAATTGGCGAGAACACAGAAAGCGCTTTCATGGTGATGGGCAGTCTGCTTCTCATCGCAACGGCGCTTTACGCAACTGGCATGCTGCACCTGCGTCGAGACAACCTCAAGTTCCATGCGGGTCCTTACCTAGTGACAGGAGCATTGCTTGCGATCGGGGTGGTATATGTGCTCACGTTCGACGAATTCTTCCGAGATTCTCGTCAGGGCAGCGTTCGAGAAATTGCGGCTCTTAGCGGATCGTATATAGCAATCGGCGTCATCATTTCAGGAATTACTATCGCCGCTGTTGTAGCTGCCGCTCGAAACACAGTTACTTCTGGCGCCACCACCTTCGTATCGAAATACGCCGAATCGGGCGCCATTGCACTGGTAATCGGATTCGGTTGGTTCGCGGCTGCACTCCCGTTCAACTCACCGACGCCCTACGTCATCGTCTTCAACCTGCTCCTCATCTTCTTGATATTCAGCACGATAATTCTGGGAATCGTGAACAAGCGTGAAGCACTGGTAAACGTTGGAATCATCTTCTTCGTAATTGATCTTTCTACCCGATACATCGAACTAACCGTCGACATGCTCGACACATCGTTGGCGTTCATTGTTGGCGGCATCTTGCTGCTCGGAGTCGGTTACGGAATGGAACGTGCTCGCCGAAAACTGCTCCAACAGTTTGGAATGACCGAGGCGGTGAACCATGACTCTTAAGGCCAAGCGTTTATTCATCGCAGTGATCGTCGTTCAGATCGTGTTCTTGCTCGGGATTGTCGGATATCGAGAAGCGATTCTGATTAACGGGCAAACCGCAGTACTGCAGACCGTTCCGGTTGATCCACGAGATCTGTTCAAGGGCGAACACGTCATACTGCGTTACGAGATCAGCACTCTAGGAGATGCTGCAATCAATCCCGTTGGTAAACGATACCGTCTGATTGGCGATATAGATGAAGGCGACACCGTGTACGTCAGAGTGCCAACAAGCGAAAACTTCGACCAGGGGTGGTTGGTCGCCCAGACCGTCAAACCACCAAGTGATGCTGACTTGTTTATCAAGGGACGGGTCACCAGCAGCAAAGACAACATCATCACCGTCGAATACGGAATCGGGCAGTACTTTGTACCAGAAGGGCGCGGGCTCGAAATCGAACAGGCAGACGACGTAAAAGTTAGAGTCAGAATCAACCGATCGGGCGTCGCAGCAATCGAAGAACTAATCGTCGATGATGAAGTCTGGCAGCCGTAGATCAATTCTTGGCTAAGTGTGCGGAGAGTTCACGAAAGTCAGGATTCGGAGTGAAAGCTCTACCTCGCTAACACCTTCATAACTGCTGCAAACAGCTAGGGTGTCGGCGATGAGTTCCTCAACGAGCACAAATACGCTTACCGAGCGCCAGTCGCCTATCGACCGATTGGCGAAGCGATTGTTCGCCACTTCGATTCAGATCGAACGAGGCGCAATCATGTTCCGCCTCATTGCGGCACTCCCACTTGCTCTGCTTATGTTCGCAAGTCGAGATCGACTTCCGTATTGGGAAGTTGCAGCGGTGGCTATCGGCACTATGTTCGTGGTGAACATCTTGCTTCGATCAGCAAATAACGCCGACCGAATTTCACCTGAACGTTCAGCGTTATTCGGATCGGCAGTCGACACGATTTTGCTGCTCATCGTTTCGTTCTTGGCGATTCGAGCCTCTGCAAGCTTGAGCACTACGAGCGAGATGTGGCTGATATTCCCGCTGGTGATTCTGACGTTCGTATATCGATCAAAGCCGATAGTAGGAATTGCTTACGCTGTGTTCCTTACGGCTTGGTACTCAGCGAACATAATCGCGTTTTTCTATCCTGCCGATCGTGCAGTAACCGAGCTACCAATACGAGCAACGTTCTTCGTTCTGATGGGTGGGTTGGCCGCGATTTTAGGCAACAGTCTGAGGCAGCAGGGTTCGGACTAGATCGACGGATTGCAGTGGGCATTCCTACACCAGCGAACGCCAGCGAACGTACCAATCGAACTCCCCTCTGCACCAGATCCCTTGGCTGCCGCTCGGGAAGTGGGAGCTTCGAGATTCATTCCGTTTGCAGGCGATATCGACTTGAATGTCGTCCTTCGAGAACCTCAGGATGACATTTGCGATTGTTTCAATTGGATAAACAAAAAAACGCCCGCCGGAATAATCCAGCGGGCGTTTTAATTTAGATCAAGCGATCGGCCACTTATTTGCCGTTTGCCTTTTTCCACTCTTCGTACTCAGGTCGAGCTTCGTCAGAAAGTGGGTAGTAGAGACGTAGATCTCCACCAGCTTCAAGCTTCTGTCGGCTGAATTCTTCCCACTCTGCGTGAACTTCACCGGCCTCAGCAAGCTGCTCGGCAAGGTGAATAGGAACAACAACCACACCGTCATCGTCGGCGATGATGATGTCGCCAGGAGCAACGTATGTGCCCCCAACCGCAATTGGAACGTTCACTGCGTAAGGGAAGATTTCGGTCTGGGTGTGGAAGTTAGGTGTTACGCCCTTCAACCACAGTCCCAATCCTTCAGGAGCTTCTGGGTAGTCACGGATGCAACCATCAACGACTACACCAATTCCACCGGCGCCCTGGAAGTAAGTGAGCATCATGTTGCCGAATACACCACTGGTCATGCTGCCTCGTGCATCTACAACAACAACGTCGCCCTCTTGCGTTCCGTAAAGAACGTGTCGGTGAAGCTGAAGTTCAGGATCGGTGTACTCACCGTCAACGTAAACGTCGTCACGTTTAGGCATGAACTGAAGAGTTGCGGCTGGGCCAACAATCTTCTTGCCTGGTGTGTAAGGAGTAGGGCCGGGGATGAAGCAGTTCGAAACGCCCAGCTTGTTGAGGTCACCAGCAGCTGTAGCTGAGCTGACGTGCTCGTACAACTTGGCGATCAGCTCTTTTGAGGGACGCTTAATGTCTTGAATATCTTTGGGGTCTTGCATCGAAGTAAATAGTTCCTTGTTCTTGGCATCACACCAAGCAATTTCCGTGTTTGTCTGCACTTCACATTTATATGTATTCGATCTGAATGACGCTGGCGGCTGCGGAATAACTGCACCACTTTGGTCAAACTAGGAAATGCGACGAGTGAACACTAAACATCGTTTGGTCGAACCGCAAGCCCACAGTTTTTTTTTGAACTGATAATCAGCTTCAATTGATTTTGGATCGAACTACCAATCAGCAAATGTCGTAAAAACTACGACCGTGCCAAATCTTGTTGAATACACCGTTAAACAAATAGTCCGCTCTCGGGGCGGAGAGCGGACTATTTTCAGATGATTTGGAGATCCGGCCAGATATTAAGTTGGGGTAAACCTAATTAGATCACCAAATCAAACTAGCTTTATTTGAGGTCCATGATTGCATCGAGTCTAGACGGCAACGTTCGTTCGATGTTCAGGGTTGCACCGTCTGGAGGGCTTAGAGTGAGCGAGAACTTGTCGTTCTTGTCGAGAATAGTTCCCGAAGAAAGAATTCCGTTCGCACCGTTGGAATCAGCAGTCCAGTAACTGGTTGCAGTTCCAGATGTAATTGCCTGAGTGGTATCTCGAATGAGCAACCACACACTAATTTCGGCCTTCTCGCCTTCTTCAAGCAACATATCGTTATTGCTGCTTCCGAGCCAGCTAACCGTCCACGGAACATCGCTCATGAACTGGTTCTGGTCGTTGTATGAAACGACGGTCTTGTACTCAGCACCGGAAGCGATATCAGGATCTGTTAGCGCACCGTTAGCGGTGTATGGAGCTGTCAGGTCGACAGGCTCGCCACCAACAGCGTTAGAAACGATGAATGACACTTTGTAGATAGTGTTCGTGCCGCCACGGTCTGCCTTGTAAGCAACAACCGCACCACGTGGTTCAAGAGAACTTTTTGTCTCTTGGATACCGGCGAAGATGGTCTCTTTCGACCTCTCCGAAGCGAAGATACCCGTTGATAGAACGGTGAATGCAAACACCGAAGCTACAACAACGAATGCGATCAGGATGATCGCCGTCTCAAGCCCGGTAATACCGCGCTGTGACGATTCTCGTGTGTCTGTCCTAAACATATGGTCTGGCTCCTCAACCACTTCAAGATTATTCATATCGATAAATCCTGACTGGCGTATAAATCAAGTGGCCTGATTCCCGTAATTCCGTTTGCCGGCAGTCCGGTGCAAAGGCCATATATCTATAGTTACCTCCTAGCCAAACCACCTACAGTGCTCATGGAATCACCCAACCGCTCCGATGGGTTCACTACCAATGTGGGTAGTCACGCGAACGGGTCTGGCGGGCTGCCCGCGGCTCGGTACGCCATTGAGATTGGACCACACCGTTCCCATACCAACTCACTGAAACAGGGGTTCATTAATTTGAGACGCTGCTCGTAAGGACGGGTGTCCGTGCTCCGCATCGTTCGCCAACTACCAGCCGGGTTGCACGTCACAACGGAGTTGAAGAATCCGAAGAGCGTCTCGATACTGAACGGCTTGTTCTTTACCGCACAACGTAACGACGCCTTTGCCCGTGTTGTGGGCCTCCAGCATGATCAACGTAGCTTCGGTGTTCGACATCTCAGGAAGTGTCTTAATCAACGCCCAGATCACGTAATCCATCGAGTGATAGGTATCGTCGAACACCACTACTGCCCAGCGACCCGATCTCCCAGCGGAGGTTTCGTGAACTTCAGCAGGAGTCGTAGTACGTCCAATTTCAGGATTAGATAACGCCCTTAGATTGCCAACGGTTTGGCGTACGACACTCTCGCCGCCCTTGACACCGATGCTCAACGGGAGGAATCTTCTCCGGCAATCATTTTTGCTAACCGCCCCACCTACTCGAAACGAAAGTTCTTCATAAATGCGAATTACCGACATCAAGCCATTCCCAGTATGGGTTGGCACACGAAACCAAATGTTGGTCAAAATAGAAACAGATGAAGGCATATACGGTTGGGGAGAATCTGGGCTTTCGAGCCGAGAGATGGGCGTAAAAGGAATTATCGAACACTACCGCGAATTTCTGATCGGCAAAGACCCAATGCAGCGCGGAGCACTCTGGCAAGAAATGTATCGTAGCCAGTACTTCGAAGGTGGTCGAACGCTAACCGCAGCAATTTCAGCTATTGATATCGCTCTTTATGACATCGTCGGCAAGAAACTCGGCGTTCCTGTTTACGAACTGCTCGGTGGCAAGCACCGTGACTACGTTCCAACATTCGCAACCGGCGGCGGCAATTCGCCTGAAGAAATGGTCGAGATCGCTCAGAAGATGATCGCTGAAGGCTTCGACTGCTTCCGACTTCATCGCGGCTACGAGTCTGAATCTGAGGGAATCTTCGAGCCACGTGAAGCAATTGCAAACGCTGCCGAAGGACTAATCAAGGCGCGGGAAGTTCTTGGCCTACGACCTGTAATTGGCTACGACTTCCACCACCGACTTTCAGTCGCCGAAACAGCTTCGTTCTGCCAGATGATGCCCGAGCACACTCTCGATTTCCTCGAAGAGCCTATTCGTGATGAATCTCCCGAGGCATACGAAACTCTGCGCACGATGACGAACATGCCGTTCGCACTCGGCGAAGAGTTCGCTTCGAAGTGGCAGTTCCTTCCTTATATCGAAAAAGGACTCGCCAACTACATACGAGTCGACATCTGTAACGTCGGTGGAATTACCGAGGCAATGAAAGTCGTCGGCTGGTCGGAAGCCCACTACATCGATCTCATGCCGCACAACCCGCTCGGACCAATCTGTGTCGCAGCAACTGCCCACATGGGTATGGCAGCAGCAAACTTCTCGTGGCTTGAAATTCGTGAATCGGCCGGTGAAGATAATGGCTTCTACTCGAAGGAAGTCTTCCCGGTTCAGCCTGAGATCGTACCGGGTAAGGTAACCGTTCTCGACAAACCCGGGCTCGGTGTGGAAGTCGATGAAGAATCACTCACTGAGCCGTTCCGCTGGTCAGAAATGCCTCACCTAAAACGAAACGACGGATCACACACCAACTGGTAAGAATTGTTCGAACGCCAACAACAGTCCCCCTTCCTTCGGGAAGGGGTTAGGGGATGGGTAGATTGCGACGAGGTCCCAAGTCATCCGATGACACCCGGACCTTAAACGCCCCGCCCGGAGCTAAATTCCTATGCATATAACAGACGTAATCGCATACCCAGTCTGGGTCGGTACCCGAAACCAGATGCTCGTGAAGGTTGAAACCAACGAGGGCATATACGGCTGGGGCGAATCCGGACTTTCGAGTCGAGAACTCGGCGTAAAAGGAATTGTCGAACACTATCGAGAATTCCTTGTCGGACGTGACCCCATGCAACGCGGAGCACTCTGGCAAGAGATGTACCGCAGCCAATACTTCGAGGGCGGTCGGACACTCACGGCAGCAATATCTGCAATCGATATCGCCCTCTACGACATCGTCGGTAAAAAACTCGGCGTTCCTGTTTACGAACTACTCGGCGGCAAGCAACGGAACTACGTCCCAACGTTCGCCACCGGTGGTGGGCACTCCCCGGAGGAGATGGTTGAGATCGCTCAGAAAATCATCGCCGATGGATTCGATTGCTTCCGCCTACATCGCAGGGTCGAGAGTGAAAAAGATCGAGTCTACGAACCCCGTGAAGCGATTGCGCTCTCGGCTGAAGGGCTAATCAAAGCCCGTGAGGTGCTTGGAACCCGACCAGTCATTGGCTACGACTTTCATCACCGGCTCTCAGTCGCTGAAACAGTGTCGTTCTGCCAAATGATGCCGAATCACACGTTGGACTTCCTTGAGGAGCCAATCCGTGACGAAACGCCCGAAGCCTACGAAACCCTCCGTACGATGACGAACATGCCGTTCGCAATCGGTGAAGAGTTTGCCTCAAAATGGCAATTCCTTCCCTACATTGAAAAGGGCCTGACTCAGTACATTCGAATCGATGTTTGTAACGTCGGTGGAATCACTGAAGCGATGAAAGTCGTCGGCTGGGCAGAAGCTCATTACATCGACCTCATGCCGCACAACCCGCTCGGTCCTATATGTGTAGCCGCCACTGCGCACGTATCGATGGCGGCGGCAAACTTCTCGTGGCTTGAAATTCGAGAATCACCGGGCGAAAGTCTCAACTTCTACTCGAAAGAAATCTATCCCGTTCAGCCTGAAATCGTTCCAGGCAAAGTAACCGTCCTCGATAGACCCGGACTTGGTATTGAGGTAGATGAAGCCTCACTCACCGAACCGTTCAAGTTCCAAACCGTAGAACCGCTACGTCGCAAGGACGGATCAAAAACCAACCACTAGGTCATTTTCTAAACAGCTAGTAACTAAGAATCAACAAGTCCCTCTTCCTTCGGGAAGGGGTTAATGAAACGAGCAGGTTGCAACGTGGGTTCTGAGTGACAAGGTTACGAGGGTGAGCATAAAGTTCACTCCGAAGCCTCAATATCTCAAATCAGCCGACAATAACCAACCTCTCAGAAAATAAGGCAAGCCTTTGAAAATTACAGATGTAAAACCATTCGCAGTCTGGGTCGGTCGACGAAACCAGATGCTGGTGAAAATCGAAACCGACGCAGGCATTTACGGCTGGGGCGAATCCGGATTCTCCGGTCGTGAACTCGGCGTAAAAGGAATCATGGAACACTACCGTGAATTCCTGATCGGCAAAGACCCAATGGCCCGCGGCGGCCTTTGGCAAGAGATGTACCGCAGCCAATACTTTGAAGGTGGACGAACGCTCACAGCAGCCATATCAGCCATCGACCTCGCATTGCACGACATCGTCGGCAAGAAGCTCGGCGTTCCTGTTTACGAACTGCTCGGCGGCAAGCACCGACACACCGTTCCCGTGTTCGCAACAACCGCTGGTCCTTACGGTCCAGACATGATCGAACAGGCAAAAGAGTTCATGGGACAAGGCATCAACGCCTTCCGCATGTCGTACGACACCATGGACATCCAGAGAGGCGGACTATTTGAGCCACGCGAATCTATCGCCAACTCGGCTGAATGGCTTATCAAGACACGTGAAGCTCTCGGCAATCAGGCGATTCTCGGAGTCGACTATCACCACCGATTGTCACCAGCAGAAACCGCAAGCTTCTGCCAGATGATGCCTTCGCACACGCTCGACTTCCTAGAAGAGCCTATCCGTGACGAATCTCCAGAAGCCTACGAAGCACTTCGCAAGCTAACCGACGTGCCGTTCGCCATTGGTGAAGAGTTCGCCTCGAAGTGGCAGTTCCTGCCTTACATCGAACGCGGAATCACTCAGTACGCACGAGTCGACATCTGTAACGTCGGTGGATTCACTGAGTCAATGAAAGTCGCTGGATGGGCAGAAGCTCACTACATCGACCTCATGCCTCACAACCCACTCGGACCTATCTGCACAGCAGCATCAGTTCACCTGTCAGCAGCGGTTCCGAACTTCGCATGGCTCGAAGTCAACATGGATCGTGCAAACGATCCTGACCGAAGCGTGTTCACCGAACAGGTAGAATTCAACGGAAGCGGCTATGTCGTGAACGACAGGCCGGGACTTGGCGTTGAAGTGGATGAAAGCAAACTCACAGAGCCGTTCCAGTTCTGGGAAGCTCCGCACCCACACCGTGCCGACGGTTCACACACGAACTGGTAAGAACGTTTTCAATTCTCTCGCCTATTCCTTCTCCCAGTGGGAGAAGGAATAGGTTGAGGGTGAAATCGCCAGTTAGAAAATCTGTCCAGCCGCCTGCGTCAATCACAAGCTGTATCGCAATAAGTGTCATCCTGAGGTTCTCGAAGGACGACAGATTGCTCGAATCAGCCAACTTTGAAAGCGTGGCACGCCCTCACCCCGCACCAGATCCCTCGGCTGACGCTCGGGAAGTGTGGACAAACGATTACACCGCTATCAATCACTGTCATTCTGAATCAAGTTCAGAATGACAGTGATTGAATCGCCAGCCTTTTTTTCGCCTGTTACATTTGGTTCATCCAAATTGACCGGCTAGTTTTGTGAGCAGAAGGCGAATAAGCAACAATGGCAGTATCGATCGATCTCAAAGGCAAACGTGGCGTCATTTGGGGCGTTGCAAACCAACGCAGCATCGCATGGGCGATCTCTGAGCGACTTGCCGAAGCTGGTGCCGAACTAGCCTTCACTTATCTGAACGAACGCCTGAAAGCTCCGGTGGAAAAAGCCACCGCAGGTCTCGACAACCCGATGCTTATCGAATGCGACGCGACAGACGATGCTGCAGTTCAGTCTGTTTACGATCGAATCAAAAGCGAATGGGGCGAGATCGACTTCGTCGTTCACTG
>Ga0302134_10000032_pt1 | contig 37793 bp, 25 predicted proteins | sample CB9_SCM_MG_FD_203123 | JGI IMG/M metagenome (GOLD analysis project Ga0302134, IMG submission 203123) | Marine microbial communities from Western Arctic Ocean, Canada - CB9_SCM | ecosystem: Environmental > Aquatic > Marine > Oceanic | place: Canada: Western Arctic Ocean | collected 2017-09-19
TCCACGCTCGAGACGAGCACGGGGGTCTTGTATTTGCGGGTGTTGAGCGCGAACAACCCGCCGAAGCCGCCAACTTGCCCGAGTACCTCGGGGCGCTGGGTCGATGCGAGCAATGCGGGGAGGTCGTTCTTGAGCCGGTTGCTGACCGCGAGGTCAACCCCGGCGGAGGCGTATGCGGATCGTTTGGCCATTTAACAATCCGACGATTTGATAAAATCCCACATCTCGTGAAGTTGTTGGGCGTTCTCCCTCACCCTCAGGGAGAAGGTGGCCGAAGGCTGGACGAGAGTGAAACCCGGATGGTTTTCTGTAATGGTCACTACTTGGTTGCCGGATCAATAAACGCTACTCGGCCAACTTGGCAGAAGCTTCCCCGGCGGAGCTGTCGTCCTGCGCCGGACTCTCTTCGGCAGTCGGTGGTTCCTCGGCGGCGGCGCTTGCTTCCGGCTCAGTTGGTGGTTCCTCGGCAGCGGCACTTGCTTCCGGCTCAGTTGGTGGTTCCTCGGCAGCGGCACTTGCTTCCGGCTCAGTCGGTGGTTCCTCGGCGGCGGCGCTTGCTTCCGGCTCAGTCGGTGGTTCCTCGGCGGCGGCGCTTGCTTCCGGCTCAGTCGGTGGTTCCTCGGCAGCGGCACTTGCTTCCGGCGCGTTCGGCTCGGGAGATTCAGTTGTGTCGCTTGCCTCGGGAGCCGGCGGCTCGGCGCTTGGCTCCGGCGTTTCAGCCAGCTTGGTTTCCTCAGCGGAGGGAGCTTCGGCCTGGGTTTGGGACGAGGTCAAACTCGTCCCTCCCGTTACGGGTGGCTCGGCCTTGGGTTTTTTGGCAGGCCTCGGTTTTTTCTTTTTCTGCTGCGGCGGCTGAGGCTTGGGGGCGATCTCCATCTGGCCGTTGGCATACTCGACCACGTGGCCCTGGTGCACGAGCCAATGCAGGTCGCTGAGGATAGCGGTGCGTTCCGGTGAGAGCGGGGTCTCCGGCTTGGGCGCGTCCCCCTCCGCAGGTGCCTCAGCGCTTTCTAGCTTGTCGGGCTCGGGAGCGAACTTATCGAGGATCATCCGGCGGGTGCAGTTCTGGTTGTCGACGACAAAGGTCACGATGTTGCGGATGCTGTCGCTCACCGGGGTTTGCTCTAGGTTCAAATGATGCGGGCGTGACACCGAGACGTGAGTGACGCTTTTCTTACGTTTGAAGAATTGAAGGCCGTGGCTGCTGAACTCCTGACTGAGCATATTGACGATCTTCAGCGGAAAACGCCGCTGATCATCTATCGCGTAGCGGACGAGATTCTGCATGCGGGGCGGTGTTTTTTTGTTGAAAACACTCGCCTTCAGCGCCACATCGCTCACGCTTGAAATCAGGTTGGACTGGTGATGCTCACGGAAATGTTCACGAACCGCCTCGCGCGACTCGAGCCGAGCCTCCTCCGGCAGGTTGATGGCGATGTACTCGGTTTTCCAGCTCTGGTCGGCGAGCCACTGCTTCACCACCTCCTCGTCATGGACGATTTTCACACGCGACTTGAAGACGTCGAACGGAAGCCGGGGAAACCTTTCAGCGTGCAGGGCGCGTAGCTTGTCCTGGTAACCGTGGTAGTTCGGCGGACCAAGGATCTGGTCGCTCATGCCGCACTGCGCCACGAAGGTGTAGGTGCCCTTGGGCGGATCGATCTCGGTTTTTTCCTTCTTGTAAAACGTGTCGAAGTGCCGACTCAACACATGATCCAGCGCCTGATCCTCGGAGAGCCAAACCGTCTCGTCCACCTGGCAAAAAAACAGCGGCTGGGCAACGGAGCCATCCTCCTTTTTTCGGGTCTTGAGGACAACGAGGTAGCGCTCCGACTTGGCGAGAATCAGCCGCGCGATGTCGAACAAGGGATAGGAGCGTCCTGTGTGCTTGATCTGGCGGGCCAGCGATTCGACGCCGTTTTTCTCCGGCTGGAGAGCCACGTCGAGTTCCAGCGGCGGGCGCGGTGGCGAATCGTTCCGACGAAAGCCTCCCTTTTTGTCGAAAGGCCGCTTGCCGTCATGTTTTTTAAATTCTGGACGCTGGCTACCGTCGCGGCTGCCACCCGGCCCGCGACCCCGGTCGCCATCGCGTTTATGATCCCCGGAGCCACGCCCCTTGAAATCGCGGCCGCGATTGTCGTCGCGCTGACGAGAGGGGCGGTCACCCCAGTCGCCGCGTCCACGCGCACGGGATCTCTCTTCGCCGGCATAGTTGGCGAACGGTTTTGCGTCAATCGGTTTCTGCGCCCAAGCGGGGAGAAACTCCAGATCCAGATCCAGCTCCTTGAGCGGATCAGTGTTTTTGGCTTCACTCATTGCGGATGGATATCCGTGATATCGGGTTGGTTGCGGCTGATGACCGGTGAAAGAATGTGAACCTCAAAAAAACTGAAAACAAGTTTAAAGTGGCGCAAAAGGTCACTCACCTGACCACCCAGTCCGCGGGTGCCTTGAATTTTTTTCTGCCTGCGTTGTAAACGCCCACGCCGCCCGGTGGTTGCAGCTTGCGATGCGTCACCAACTTTCCCGCAAGCCGGTCGGCCACCTCAGGGTGCCTCGACAAGAGATTGGTCGTCTCGTTTGGATCACGGTCGATCCGAAACAAAAATCGCTCGTGCTTCGCTGTTTGCCACTCGCCACCCACGATGTTCGGTCCGTTGATGAGCAACTTCCACTTGGCCGTGCGAATCGCGATTTTCTCCCGCTCCTCACCGGCCTGGCCATGGTAGAAATACAACTCGCGGTCGAGCCTCCCGCGCTTGGACTGCAACACCTCAAGCACATCTCGCCCGTCGAACGGCTTGTTGCCAAGGCCGAATGACTCGCCGACGGTGATCCTGGCCAAGGTTGGCAACACGTCGATGCACGACAGTGGCACGCTGACTTTGCCGCCGCCGCGGATCCCGCCGCCTGGCCAACGGATGGCCGCCGGCACGCGCACACCGCCCTCCCATACGTCAAGCTTGTTGCCGCGCAACGGCAGGTTGTTATCCGCGATGGCCGCCACGCCGCCGTTGTCGCTGAAAAACCAAACCAGCGTATCGTCCGACTCATCTGAAGCGTCAATCGCGCGGAGGATTTGCCCGATGCCGTCATCCATGCACGACACCATCGCCGCCACCTTCTGCCGTTTGTTGGCATTTTTGCCTTCGGCTTTTCCCTCGGCCAAGTGGGTGAATTTTTTTAAGTATTTTTCAGGTGCCTGAAATGGCGAGTGCGGCGCGTTGAAAGGGACATAGCAAAAGTAGGGCGCGGCACCCTTGGCATGCTTCATGATGAACCGGCTGGCCGCTTCGGCGATCAGGTCGGTCGAGTAGCCCTGCTCGCCGCTGGCTCTCTCGTTGATGTGCCAGTCGCGCTCGCCCTCGCGGGTCAGGTCAAAGTAATCGATCGCGCCGTTGTAATGGCCGTGAAAATGCGTGAAGCCCTGATTGTTTGGATGCCACTTGGTCTCATTGTGGCCAAGGTGCCATTTACCGAAAGCGCCGCGTTGCTGGTAACCAGCCTTGGCCAAAGCCTCCGGCAGCGTGACCTCACTCGGGTCGAGTCCGAAATGCCGCCACGGCGGAATCACCGCACGCGCCATGCCGAACCGAATCGGATAGCGACCGGTCATCAACCCGGCCCGCGTTGGGCTGCACATCGGGAACACGTAAAAGTGATCCAGCTCGGCACCTTCACGGGCGATCCGGTCGAGATGCGGTGTCGAGATGCGATCCGAGTGATAGCCGACATCCGCCCAGCCGAGATCGTCGGCAACGATGATGACAATATTGGGCTTCTTCGCCGCACCGACTGTTGCCGGCTTGGACAAGGTCAACACGGCGGCTAAAAACAAAAGCGCATGAATAAAAACGCGAGGCATACATCTCTAGTTGAACTGCGGCCAACATCCCTCAGCAACAATCCAATTGCAAGCCACCCGCCGCTTAGCAGGTGGGGGCGACTGTCCCAGCCGACCACCTTGTAGAGAGACAACCCTACCTTGCGCTTAGCCAAGCTCTTGGCTGCTTGGCACGGGGCGGGCGGCAGTCGGCGGGCAATCGTCCGGCATGGCCGACACTTCCCAAGAATGAAACGCGCCTGGGCCGCTCCCGCTGACGATCAGCATTCTGGGCGCGTTACTCGCTTGGGCACTCCGCTCCTCGGCGCGCCCGCGCAAGGCCATACTGCTCAAGCGCTATCGCGAGGCGTACCAAAATCACCGCTGCCCGGCGTGCGACTTCCTGATTTTGCGCGGGGCATTCCGGCAGGCGGTCTGGACCAAGCGCGGCCCTAGGCTCCACGGCGAGGCGCTTGGCCAAGCGGAGACGTCCCGCTAAATCTGCCCCTCTTGCGGCGACTGCGGCGAGATGACCCAGACGCTACTCCCCTACTGCAGCGACTGCGACCGAGGAAAAGCTGACTCAATAAACGTCCCTGAGGTATTGTTTGTTGGCTTTGAGCTGCTTGACCCACGCCTCGGCGTCCTCGCGGGTTTTGCCGCCCTCGTTTCTGGCAATAGTGATCAGCGCCTCATGGACACCGTGGGCCATCTGCGAGGCATCGCCGCAAACGTAAAACACCGCATCGTCGCTGAGCCATGAATACAACTCGGCACTATGCTCGAGCATGCGGTGCTGCACGTACACTTTCTCCGCCTGGTCGCGAGAGAAGGCGAGGTCGATGCGCGAGAGCCTGCCATCAGCGAGGCAGCGTTCCCACTCGTCGCCATAGAGGTAATCGGTCGCACTGTGCTGGGCGCCGAAGAAGAGCCAGCTCTTGCCGGTGGCTCCGGTGGCGGCGCGCTCCTCGACAAAGGCACGGAACGGCGCGATGCCGGTGCCGGGGCCGACCATGATGATCGGCGTGTCGCCGTCCTCGGGCAGCTTGAAGTTTTTGTCATAATGCAAGAACACCGGCATGGTGTCGCCCTCGTCCACACGGTCGGCGGTGTAGGTGGAGCAGACGCCCTCGCGGACGCGGCCGTGGCTGTGGTAGCGGACGATGGCGATGGTGAGGTGCACCTCGGCGGGATGCGCCCGGAGACTTGAAGCGATGGAGTAGAGGCGCGGGAGTTGCTTCCTGAGCGTGCCGCAAAAGTCCGACGCCGCCAGCCCCGGCACAGGGAAGTCTGCGATCATGTCGATGACCTCGCGCCCCCCAAGGTAGTCGTCGAGCGCCACCTTGTTATCGGGATCGAGCAGCGACTCGAGTTTCTCCGACTGCGCGAAGGCGTTGTATTTCTTGAGGACGTTCTTAGTGACGCCGGTGATATTGAGATCGGTCGCAAACACCTCGCCGAGCGGCTTGGTTTCGCCGCCCTTGAGTTCCACCCTTTCGCCGGCGTCGAACCCGCCCACCTCGAGCATTTGTCCTACAGCCTGCGGAGAATTGGCGGGGATAATCGCCAACGAGTCGCCCGGGCGATATTCCAGCCCGGAGCCGGCAAGGCACAACTCGAGGTGAAGCGTCTCCTTGTCCGAGCCTTCCTTGTTGAGCAGCACGCGCCGCTTGAGTGTGGATGGAAACGGGTTTTTCTTGTCGTAAACCATCGCAGTGGAACAGGTTGTATTCTCGTCGCTCATTAAAAAACTCGGCGGATACTGTGGTAAACAACCTATCGAAATCAAGTCCAACGGTACGCTTGGCCAAACGGTGGTCAGACTACCTCGAGACGGCCGTTGTGTATGCTCCGCGCTACAGCATCGGTGAACTCCATGTAATGAACCCCGTCAGCAAAAGTCGTGTGCGTTACTTTGCGTTCACCCCGGATGGCAGCAACGAAATCTGACTCGACTTGCCATTCGCCGCGCTCCTCGTCGAGAATAGAGATTTCGGTGAGTTTCTTATCGCCCTTGCGGCCGCCAAACAGCCTGTCGCCGGCAAGTTGCAGCGTTCCCTCACTGCCGAAAAGATAAATCGCATCATCCTGAAGTAACGCGGTAATGGCGGATTGCTGCAGGTGCAGTTGCGCACCGTTCTCGAGGTCAGCGACAACGTCGAGGTGCTCCGGTACCCCGACCGGATGCGGTTCACCCTTCTCATCGGATCGCTGCTTGGTGAAGGTTTTCGCCCGAGCCATCACGTTTGTTGCGCGGCCCACCCAGCGCATGATGGCCTCGTAGTAAATGCCCATAGCCAGAATATTGTTCCCGCTGAGTTCAGTGTTCTGTCGCCAGTGCATTGACGATTGACTATCAATAAAATCGCCCCGAATACGAGTCTCGACGGCGAGTAGTTTGCCAAGAAAGCCTTCGGCGATGAGTCGCTGTATGGTCGCATCGGCAAACAGCGTGATCGGGGACGGCACAACCTGCGCGACCAATCCCGGCTCAGTCAGGCTAGCCTCAAGCATACGATTGGCCTCGCCGGCGTTCATCGCCATACGCGCCTCGGTGAGCACGTGTTTGCCAGCGTCGAGCGAAGCCATTGTCACCGGGCAGTGCAGATACGGCCAGGTCCCGATTAGGATGACGTTCGTTTCCCGATCGGCGACCGCCTGCTCCCAGTGCCCGTACGTTTTTGGAATGCCAAATCGCTTGGCCACGGTGGATGATGAGCTCTCACTGCGGTTGACAACACCGACGATTTCCACGCCATCGATCCCTTGCAGCAAAGGAATATGCCTGGCGGTAGTATTGGCCCCTGCACCCACGACGCCCACTCGTACGTCACTCATCGCCAGGCTGGTAGTCGGTGTATTTGTTGTGGCGACCTCTGGCCCGGTCCGCGGGGTAGCGTTTTTCATTGGTCGCGAGCTTGGCCTGCATCGCCTGGCCAAGGTCGATGCCGGCGTCGTCGGCCATGAGGAACAGGTAAATCGCGATATCGGCCATCTCCTCGGCGACATCGGCCCCGTGCTTGGCCAAGTGCTCGTCACATTCTGCGTGTGTCTTCCAGAGAAAATGTTCCTGCAACTCGGCGGCCTCGATAGCCACGGCGGCGGCCATGTCCTTGGGTCGGTGAAACTGCGCCCAGTCGCGTGCGTCGCGGAAGGCGAGGATCTGGTTGGTCAACTCCGCGATAGTCATGGCGTAGTTCGGTTACTGTTTCTCGCTGGCGTGACGGCGCAGGATCGCGATGACCGTTTCATCCTTCGCATAATCGAGAACGGTCTTGCCTCGTTTGTCCTTGTGCCCGATGTCCGAACCCTTGCTGAGAAGCTGGCTCACCAGCTCGTTGCGCCGCATGCGCACTGCCCAGAAAAGGGGCGTCACCTGGGATTTGTCGGCGAGGTTTGGATTCGCGCCACGGGCGAGCAGGTGGGACACGACAGCATGCTTCTGGCTGCGCACAGCCCACAGCAGGGCTGTCTTGCCGGTTTTGTCCTGTGCGTTGACCTTGATGCCGTTGGCCAAGTGAAATTTAACGGCATCGATGTCGCCGCTGCCGGCGCTGTAAAAGATGTCCCTTTTGGGTGTCGTGTCTTCCGGCTCTGGCTTTGGAGTCGCCGCGACCACCAGCTTGGGTGCCGGCTCAACGGCCGGCTCCGGCTCGGGGGACAGCTTGACGACTGGTTCCGGAGTGGGAGACGGCGCTGCCGCCGGCTTGGCGGGCGGGGCCAGCACAACCGATGATGATTTCTTGCTGTCGGAGGAGGGTTCGGGGGTTGTGGTTTGCTCCGGGGCTTGGGAGCCGCACCCGGCCAAGCCGAGTGTCAGCAACAGATTCAGGATGAAAAATCGCGCTTTCATGAACCGCGGTTTTTACGGAGGACAGCTTGGCTGTCAAGGCCGGCTTGGCCTCTTACCGCTTGGCCAAGCGTAAAAAACGGCGCGCAAACAGGCTTTTCTGTGACCTTGCAAATGGGCGGAATCCCGCTAATATCCGCCGCCCCTTGGCCCGTTCGGGCCGCCGCCCAGTCGTTGGGAAGGGAAACTTACCACGATTTAAAATTATGCCAATCGCAACACCGAAGCAGTACGCCGCGATGCTGGACGCCGCCCAAAACGGAGACTACGCCTACCCGGCCGTCAACATCACTTCCATCACCACGATTAATGCAGCGCTCAAGGCGTTCGCCGACGCAAAGTCCGACGGCATCATTCAGATGTCCACCGGCGGCGGGCAGTTCGCCTCCGGCTTGAACAACAACGACGCCGTGCTCGGCTGCATCGTGCTCGCCGAGGCCGCCCACCGACTGGCCGAGCGATACGACATTCTCATCGGCCTGCACACCGACCATTGCCAGCCGGAGAAAGCGGCCGGCTTCCTCAAGCCGCTCATCGAGGCGACGGCTAAGCGCCGCGCCGGTGGCCAGGGTAATCTGTTCCAAAGCCACATGCTCGATGCCTCCATTTTGCCGCTCGAGGAAAACATGGCCATCTCAAAAGAGTACCTCGAGCTGTGCGCCGAAAACGAAATCATCCTCGAAGTCGAGGCCGGCGTTGTCGGCGGTGAAGAGGACGGCTCGGCCGGAACCGAGGACATGCCGGCGGAGAAACTTTACACCACACCCGAGGATATGCTCACCGTTTACGAGAGCCTTAACGGTATCGGCCGCTACATGTTCGCCGCGACGTTTGGCAACGTGCACGGCGCGTACAAGCCCGGCGCCGTCAAGCTGCGGCCCGACATCCTCAAGCAGGGACAGGACGCCGTCACCGGCAAACACGGCGAGGCGGCCAAGTTCGACCTCGTCTTCCACGGCGGCAGCGGCTCCGAGAAACATCAAATCAAGGAGACTCTCGAGTACGGCGTGATCAAAATGAACATCGACACCGACACGCAATACTCCTTCACCCGCCCCATCGCTGATCACATGATGGCCAACTACGAGGGAGTGCTGAAGATCGACGGCGAGGTCGGCAACAAGAAGGTGTACGACCCTCGCTCCTACCTCAAGAAAGCCGAGCAAGCCACGGCCGACCGCCTCGTCGAGGCCTGCAACGACCTCGAGAGCACCAGTAAAACCATCTTCGGCACGGTCTGAAAAACAGACCGTACTTTCGTTGAAACGGATTCATTAATTCGTGAAAATCCGTGAAATATGTCTCCTTTGGATTTTCCTTGTCCGACATTAGGCATCCCCTTTTCCCATCTTGCGCTTGCCCAAGCGCGCCCCGTTTGATTCCTTCTCCCTCGAGGGAGAAGTAGGCCGAAGGCCGAATGAGGGTGAGTGGGTTTCACCGGTTTCGATAACTACTGATGGAGCGTTTTTTTTGCGTTCTCCCTCACCCTTGACCTCTCCCGCTGGGAGAGGGTGTTTTTTGGCCAAGGCTTCCCTCTGCTTGCCCAAGCGCTTGGCTACTTGCCCATCGAGATGACGTCGCTGTCATCGTCGGACTCCACGGCTGCTTCCGGCTTGACCGCCAGACCACGGGAGTCGGTCGGCTTGGTCTCGCGCGCCCGAGCGCCGTCTTCGTTCCGCTCGGTTTCCTGGAATTTCACCGAGACCATCTTGCTAACGCCGTGCTCCTGCATCGTCACCCCGTACAACGTGTCGGCCATGCTGATGGTACGCTTGCTGTGAGTGATGATGAGAAATTGCGACTGGTCGATGAACCGCTTGAGCACGCGGATGAATCGATTGATATTCGACTCGTCGAGCGGCGCGTCCAGTTCGTCCAGCACACAAAAAGGGCTCGGGCTGACCTGATAAATTGAGAATAACAGCGACACAGCGGTCATCGTCTGCTCGCCGCCGGAGAGTAGCGTGATACTCTGGAGTTTCTTTCCTGGGGGCCGCGCCACGATCTCGATGCCGCTGTTGAGAATGTCCTCCTCGTCCACCAAAACCAAGTCCGCCTTGCCGCCCTCGAATACCTCGGTGAACAGCTCGCGGAAGTTGGCGCGAATCTTCTCGAAAGTCACCCGGAACATTTCCGTCGTCTCAGCGTTGATTTGGTCGATGACTTCCAGCAGCTGCTCCTTCGCCTTGACGAGATCGTCGTGTTGGCTCGTCAAAAAGGTGTAACGCTCCTCGGTCTCCTTGTACTCCTCGATGGCGACCAGATTCACCGGCCCCATGCGATCGAGCCGATCCTGCAACTCGGCGACCTTCTCGCCCACCCGCTCCCAGTCGGTCTCCCCGTCAGCAGCAACCTCCACCTTGAGGCCTCCGGAGTCGTCCTCGGTCACCTTGAGGCACTCGGCCTCCACTTCCTGCAAAACAATCTGATACTTCTCCTGTATCCGCTCGCAGAGGTTCTTGGCCATCATGTTGTTTTGGGCCAGTTCCACCTCGAGTTTCGAGCGGCGTTCCTGCGAACTGCTCAACTCTTCGCGAATGGAGCGCAGCGCCTCCTCGCGTTCCTCGACTTTTTGATCCGCCCCAGTTTTTTGGGAAAGCAGCCCGGCGATTTTGCCGCTGGACTGCTCGCGCTCGCTGCGAACAGCCGCGATACGCTGCGTCGAGTCGGAAATGTCCTTCTCGGTCTGTGTTTTTTTATTCCCTCCCGTCTCGATGTCGCTTCGGCGCTGGGCGACGAGTTGCTTAAGCTCCTCTATGCGAACATTGAGTGGCTCGAGTTGCCGACGGAACGACGCCAGCAACTGTTCCTCCGACGCCAGTCCGACCTTAGCCTCGGTCAGTTCTCCGTTAGCAACGTCACGCTTTCCTCGCAGCCCCTCGACCACTCCGGTCACCTCGCCCAAGAGCGTGTTGTTGGTCACCTCCCTTTCCTCGAGTGAAACCAGCTCAGCGGCCAACGAGTCGCGCTTGCCACTGCCCTCGGATTCCTGGCCGGAGAGACTCTCCAGCTCGAACGTGACACCCTCGATTTTCTGCGCCAGCACGCGCTGCGAATTCTCCAGCGCCTTCAGCTCGCCCTCGCTCGATGCGATGGACACCTCCTGCTGCCGCAGCTCCGTCTGCTCCTGTTGCAAACCGGCCTGCAACGCGGTTTGCTCAGCCTGCATGTCGCCCTTCTCGCGGCTCTGCTCATCGACGTTGCCGCCCACTCCTTCGAGTTCCTTTTCCAGTTCGGCAATTTCATTTTTCCGCGCGAGCAACGAGGCCGACGCGTTGCCATTGCCGCGACCTCCGCTGAACACACCGTGCCGCGAAAGCAACTCACCGGCACTCGTCACAAAATCCAAATCGCGATGCTGTTCGCGGCCGCGCATCGCGGCGTCGAGATCGGGCACGATGACCAAGCGGCCAAGCAGCCGGTCGAGCAACGGCTGAACATCGGCGTCGCATCCCACTTGGCCAAGCGCCGCCACGCCGCCGAACTCGTCGAGCTTAGCCGCATCGATCGACGGCTGTGTGCCACCGGAAATCAGGTCGAGCGCAACGATGTCCGCGCGCCCTTTTTTGCCTTCGCTCAGCGACGCCAAGATCGACTGGGCATCGGTCGCCTGCCGGGTGATGACCAACTGCAAATGCCGGCCAAGCGCGGCCTCGACAGCGGCGACGTATTTTCCCGGCACGCGAATCTTATCGGCCAACAAACCAAGCGCAGCCTCGGACTCTTTAATGGCTGCCTGAACCCCTGCGCTGACACCCTCGTTGGAGGCCTGCAACTGCTTTAGCACATTCAGCCGCGACCTCTTTTCTGCCTGAAACCTCAGTAAATCGTCTAATTCTGCGGTCAGCTTGGCCAAGCGTTCCTGCAGATCGGCCAAGCGCTGCTGGCGTTCCTCGACGGTGCCCCGATGGCTTTGGGCGGTCGATTTCCGATCCTCGACATCGCTGGAAAATTGGCCAAGCCGCTCCCGGAGTTTCGTCTCTTCCTCCTCGAGCTGGGTTTTCTCCGACAAAAGTTTCTCGAGCCGAACGGTGTTTCCCCGCTTCTGCAAATCGATCGAGTTGATCTCGTTGCGGACACGGGTTAGTTCCTGCGCGACGCTGTACGACTCGGACTGCGCCTGGCGAAACGTCTCCTCACGTTGGCCAAGCTCCTGCTCGATGGCATTGCACGCGGCCTGTTTTTCATCGACGGCGCGGCGCATGTCACCGACGGCGTTGTCCGCGTTGCCGAGCTTGGCCTGCATCTCGGCCAACTCCTGCTCGGCGTCGCTGCGCCGCTGCTCGGCCTGCGCAATGTCTTCGTGCGCCTTGGCAACGTGTTCGTCCAACTCCTGGATGCGCTCGTGACTAAATTGAATTCGGCTCTCGAGTCGCTCGAGTTCTGCCTGCAGGTTGGCGCCTTTTTCCTGCGCCTCGTTCACCTGTTTTTCGATCGCGCCACGCTGCTGCCGCGCTTGGTTGATCAGCGCCTCCTCGCTCTCGATTGTCCCGGTAAAATCATCCGACTTGCCCTTGAACTCGCTGATGGCCTGCTCGCATTGACGGATGGTTTCCTGAAACTCCCCGAGCTGATGCCGGGCGAATTGGCTTTCCAGGTTCTGGAGTTCATCCATGAACTCCTTGTAGCGCTTTGCCTTGCCAGCCTGGCGCTGGAGTGAGCCGATCTGCCGCTTGACTTCGCGGATGGTGTCAGACACGCGCAGCAAATTTTGCTCCGTGTAGTCGAGCTTTCGCAGCGCCTCTTTTTTCTGCGTCTTGAAGCGCGTGATGCCGGCGGCCTCCTCGAACACCAACCGTCGGTCGTCCGGCTTACTGGAGATGAGTTGGGTGATGTTGCCCTGGGCCATGATGCCGTAGCTGGCACGCCCCATACCTGTGCCCATGAACAACTGCTGGATGTCCTTGAGCCGACATGAAACTTTGTTGATGAAATAATCACTGCCACCATCACGGAAAAGCCGGCGAGTCACCGTGACTTCGTTGTACGGCAAGTCGACTCCGGCCGCCTTGAGTTGATCGGTGTCGATGCCGCCCATGGTCATCGACACCTCCGCCATACCAAGAGCCTTGCGTTGGTCGGTGCCGTTGAAAATCACATCCACCATCCCCGAGCCCCGGAGCGCCTTGGCCGATTGCTCACCCAAAACCCACCGAATCGCATCGGAAACATTCGACTTGCCGCAGCCGTTCGGGCCAACGATCGCCGTGACACCCGGCTGAAAATCGAGTGATGTCTTGTCCGCAAACGACTTAAAGCCCAAGGCCGTGAGATTCTTCAAATACACGTCGCGGCGAATCAGAGCTAATTTAGCCAATCGAGTAAAGTCTAAAACACAATATAATGATGCGTACTATTCTCTTAACCACAATGGGTTGTGCTTTCTATGTGCCATTCTGGCCCAAGTTATTCACCGTTTCGCTAACCCACAGGCCCCGAACTGGTTGACCCCAGGTCCCGTGGACAGCACAATCCGCCCGCGCTTGGCAAAGCGCGGTTATTTTATGAGCATCGACTCGGTTTACTCTGATCTTACCTTGAAGAACGGGGCCAAAATGGCTCTGTTGGTGATGGACGGCCTCGGCGATATCGCCACTGCCGCCACGGATTACAAGACCCCGCTCGAGGCGGCGGTCACGCCCAATCTCGACGCCTTGGCCAGGGACTCGGCGCAGGGCCGGCTAATCCCCGCCGCGCACGGCATCACGCCCGGCAGCGGTCCCGGTCACCTCGGGCTGTTCGGCTACGACCCGCTGGAAGTCGAGGTCGGCCGAGGCGTCATTGAGGCGCTTGGTCTTGGCCTGGAACTACAGCCGGGCGACGTCGCCGCCCGGGCGAACTTCTGCACTCTCGACGCCGATGGCCTGGTCACCGACCGCCGCGCCGGCCGCATCGAGACCGAGCTTTGCGAGGAGCGTTGCGCCAAGCTCTCGGCGAATATCAAACAGATCGGCGACGCCGAGGTCATAATCACGCCGGGCAAGGGTCACCGCTTTGTCATCATCTTTCGCGGCGCCAACCTGGCCGGGCCGTTGGGCGATACCGACCCGCACCGCGAGGGCCTGCCGATCGCCCAGTCGCAGCCGGACGATCCAAACTGCGCCAAGGCGCAAAAAGCCGCCAAGTTGATTGGCCAATTTTACGAGGCCGCCCTGCCACTGCTCGCCGGCTTGGAGCCGGCCAACGGCTTCCTCATGCGCGGCATCGCGCATCAGCCGGACATCCCGATGTTCGCCGAGCGCTACGCGATGCGCCCGGCGTGCCTCGCCGTTTACCCTATGTACAAGGGCCTCGCCCAGCTTGTCGGCATGACCAAGCACGAGGGCCCGCAGACGATCGAGGAGCAGTTCCAGAAATACAAAGAGCTGTACCACGACTACGAATATTTTTTCATCCACTACAAGTACACCGACATGCACGGCGAGGACGGAAACTTCGAGGCCAAGACCAGGGCGATCGAGGACTTCGACAAGGCGCTGCCGATCTTGCTTGAGAAAAAACCGGACGTCATTGCCATCACCGGCGACCACTCGACGCCGTGCGCGCTCAAGGGCCACTCGTGGCATCCACAGCCGGTGTTGCTGCACTCGGCCGCCAGCGGCTCCGACAAACTCGAGCGCTTCACCGAGACGCACGCCAACCGCGGCTCGCTTGGCATCATCGAGGCCAAGCACCTCATCCGCCTCATGCAGGCGAACGCGTTGATGTTCGACAAGTTCGGCGCATGAAAGCTGTCATCCTCGCCGCCGGGAAAGGCACCCGAATGGGCTCGCTAACCGACGAGCTTCCCAAGCCGATGTTGCCGGTCGAGGGCAAAACAATCCTCGAGCACATCATCAGCGGCATTGCCGCGCAGGGTGTGCGCGATTTCTGCCTCATCACCGGCTGGAAAGCCGAAGTCATCGAGCAACATTTCGGTGACGGTTCGTCGATTGGCCTCTCGATCAGCTACGCGCGGCAGGAGGTGCAGGACGGCACCGGCAAGGCGCCGGAATTGGCCAAGAGCTTCGTCGGCGACGACCCATTCCTGTTGACCTACGGCGACATCCTCGTGCGCCCGAAAACGTACGCGACCATGGTCGAGCGCTTTGGCCAAGGAAGGTTTTCCGGCCTCATCACCGTGACGCCGGGGGAGGACGTGACCAAGGGGGCTATCAACTTTTTCAATAACCAGTTTTGCCTGCGGAAAATCGTCGAGAAACCGAGTGTGGAGCAACTCGACCAACTCCGCGCCGACGGCTGGCTGAAAGAAGGCGACCCGATGTGGTACAACGCCGGCATTTACATCTTCCGCCCCGTCGTGTTCGAGCACACGGCCAAGCTACAAAAATCCCCGCGCGGCGAGTACGAGTTGACTGACGCCATCGCGACGATGATCGACGCGGGCGAACCGATTGCCGGCGCAAAAACCGAAGGCCGCTGGATCGACGTCCGCGACCCCGAAGTGCTCAAGTCACTGGGCTAACTAATCGCCGATCAACTCAAAGCAGGCGAGTTCGTGGGGGCTTCGGAGGTAGAGGCGATTACCGACGATGGCGGGGTGAGACATCGAGTCGGCGCTGGCATCGCCGAAGGGGCGCAACCGGCCGAGCGGCTTAAACTCGTTTGCCGCGGCATCGAGTAGCAGCAGGTCGCCGCTGTTCGTCCAGGCCAACACGCGCCCGTTGCCGCCGATCACGTTTGAGTGGTCGAAAAACATGTCGTCCTCCGCCATCCAAATCGTTTTCAATCCATTCTTCAAATCTAGACAATACATCTCGCCGTAGGCCGTGGCGAACACGCGGCCGCCGACGATGACCGGCGAGCAGGTGTCCGGCGCGAGGCTGACGTTAGTTAGCACCGGCTTGGGATTGATTTTTCCATCGGGCAAAAAACCGTGCAGCCGCGTCGCGTTGTTCTCGGTGGCGAGCAGCAGTTGGCCGGCGTGAATGAGCGGCGTGGTGACGTTGAAGTCCGCCCCCTCGCGCGGCACGTGCTCCCACAACCGCTCGCCGTTGGCCGGATCCCAACCGCCGATGCTCGCCGAGTCGTAGCCGATGACCTGTCGCCGTCCGCCAAGATTCCCCACGACGAACGCCGAGTAGGCGGCAGCGTGGCCAGGCGTTTCCCAAATCAGCCTTCCGGTTTTTCGGTCGAGCGCAACCACCGAGGCGTCGCGGCCACCGGGGTTGATAATCAGCTTGTCGTCCACGATCAGCGGCGGCGAACTCGAGCCCCACGTCAGCAGCTTGGCTCCGTGGTCGCGGTAATAATTTGTCCGCCAAACGACCGCGCCGGTGTCGAGCCGAACGCAGTGCAGATCGCCCAGCGCTCCGTGCAGATAAACCAAGCCGTCGTGAATGACCGGCGTCGCGCGGGGCGAGTTGCTGTAATCCATGTCAGCGGCGGCAGCGTAGTCCAGCCGCCAAATCTCGCTGCCGTCGGCGGCATCGAGGCAGCGGAAAATGTCGCGGGTGGCGTCCTTGTTTTTGTCGGGGATGATGACGCGCGTCGCTGTGGCCGCCGGGCCGGCAACGGCTGGGCCGGTGAGCTTGGCCGACCAAATTTTGCGCAGCGGCCCGGGCAGTTTGTCCGGCAAACTTGGCGCTTGACCAAGGCGGCCCGGACCTCGCCAGTCCGCCCACCCCGCCGCTTGGCCAAGCGGCTTTACAAAGCCTTTGGCCGACTCGAGCGCGGCGAGCAACTCCTTCTGCTTGGCCAACGCGGTGACCTCCGCCGTCACGCGCTTGGCCAAGGCGTCATCGGTCGCGCCGGTGCGGAACAACCGCACGCCGGGCACGGGTGGCGTCTTGGCCAGCACGCGCACCGCGCCGGGCTCCACCTTGCCGCAGCCGACGAGCAGCGGTGGTAAATAGTCCGGCACCACGGCGGCAGCCACCTCGGCGTCGCCCAACGCCAGCACGCCGGAATCGACCGCCCCGGCCGAGTCGAGCTTGGGCGGCTTGGCCAACCGGGCCTGTTGCAGCGCGGCCTTGGCAGCTTGATGCGTCTCGGCCTCCTCCACCGGGCCAAGCATGACGGCGCGGCCGGAGAGATCGTCGAGACGCTTGGCGGGGTCGCCGGTGCGGACGAGGAACACGCCGCGCTGTGTTGTGCAACCGTCGCGATCGGTGAGGTCAGCGAGCGGCGTGACGGTCAGTTTCAGTCGCTTGGCGTCGAAGCGCACCATCGCGTCCTTGCCGATGATGAAGTCCGGCTTGGAGCGGATGCGACGCAGCGCGAGGTCGAGGCTTTCCTCGTAAATAAACCTGAAGCGGCGGCCGGTCGTTTGCTCGAGATAAGCGGCGAGTTGGTCGTAGCGGCGTTGGCCAACACCATCGACACACGAGCAGGAAAGCGGCAGCGCCAGCGGATCCATCACCACCATTTGCACCGTTGGCTCGGCCGCCTGGCCAAGCGCGAGCGCAACAAAAAATCCGGCGAGCCGGATCATTTTTTTCTCGCGGCAAGCACGCGGATGAGATTGGCGCGGACGTCCATCACGTAAACGCGGCTGGCGTCGTGGTTGACCTCGATTGGGATGTAGCAGGTTTGCGCGGCGAGTCGGCTGCCGTCGTCGAAAACGGTCGTGTCCACATAGCCGACGACACCGAGGAACTTGCCGCCGGGCGTGTAAGTCTTGATGCGGCCGATGCCGGACTCAGCTGTGTAAAGAACGTTGCCCGGACCGATGTCGATGTTGACCGGATTGCAGCACGCAGCGAAGCCCTCGATGCCGGTGCGGTCGCGCTTACCCCACTTGCCGAGCGGCTTGCCGTCGAGGTCGAAGCGATTAACGCGGTGCCGCGAATTCTCGGCGATGAGCAGCTCGCCGTTCATCACCTGCATGTCGATGTGGCTGCAACAGCCGTACTGTTGCTCGACAATTTTTTTTGCGCCGGTGAGGTCGCGCTCGAAGCGGTAAATATCCTCCGTCGCCCGCATGCTGTTGCCCATGCCGACGGCGAGAAACACATGCGCGTCGCTGACAAACATCCCGGCCGCGAGCGACTTTTCGCCGCTGAGCTTGTCGATGTCGATCATCGCGAGGCGTTTGCCGCTTTTGTCGTACGAGGCCATTTTGCCGTGACCGGCGACGTACACCGTGCCGTCCGCGCAGGCGTGGATCATTTTCGGGTGCGGCCCGCTGTCCGGCATCGGCCACTCGGCTTTGAGTGAGCCGTCCGCACCGATCACGCGGATGCCGTAAGTGTGCTCGAACATATCGTCGATCGCGAGCGGCCCACGATTGCCCCGCCGCTCACCACCCCCTGCGCGACCGCCTTGACTACGGGTTCGCCCGCCGAGACGACGGCCGCCGGACTGGCCTCGCGACCGTCCCAACCGACTCCGCAACTCCCTCGGCAACGCACTCATTATCTTGCGCCGGTCGTCGGAACCCATCTCGCGCAACGCCTCCATAAACTGTTGTGGACTGGCCTCGCGAGCCAGATCGGCGATGTTGTCCTCGGTGCCAAACTCCAGAATGCGTGTGATCTCTTCGCCCGATTTTTCAGTGCCCTGCGCTTGACCGCCGGGGCGGCGTTCGCGTTGGCTGCCGCCACGGGAAGGCCGCACTTCGTCGCCGCTCAACTTGCCGTCCGCGTTTTTGTCGAGCTTGGCCAAGGCCGCCTCGGCTTTCTCGATTTCGTCGGTGGAAAGCTCGCCGTCGCCGTCCGCGTCGAGCGCCACCAAAACCGGCAACGCTCGCATCAAACCACCGGAGCCCTGCGAGCGCCGATCGCGGGGGCCGGGATTGTCGGCACTGCGCGGCGCAGCAAACTCCATCTTGCCTTCCCCCCACGAGATGCCGACGAGCAGATCGCCGTCGCGGTTCATCGCGATGGTCTTGATGGTGATCGCCTTGCCGCTGGGGTGCGTGCCAAATTGGATTGGCTCGATTTCGGCGTGCGTGCCTTCCGGCTTGGCGTCCTCCGCCGCTTGGCCAAGCGCGGCGCCGAGGCCAAGCGCGGCGAGGCACGCGGAAAGTTTCGTGTAAATGTTCACGCCAAGTCGAACAGTCGGAATGACGCGGTGGTGTGATCGAGCGCCACGACTTGATCGCCGAGCAGCGCCACCTCTATGCCGCCGTTTTGGCAGGTGGCCAACTCCGCGTCGGTATCGACCCACTCGTGCTCAGTCACGTCGAACGCCTCCGGCCCGGCGATCTCGGCGTGAAATTTTCCGGCCTTGTCGAAAAGTTTGATGCGTGGCAGGCCGCGCTCGGCGGTCACGAACTCGCCGGCGCCGGTCACCGCCACACTCACCGGGTTGCAGCAGCCGGAAAAACCGTCGAGCCCCCGGGAGCGTTTGCCCCAGCGCGCCAGCAATTCGCCGTCGGCATCGTAACGCTCAACGCAGTGCCGGCCCGGGTGCGCCACAACCAAACCGCCGTCGGCCCACGTGATCGGGAAAAACGACTTGGGAACGGCGAACCGCCCGCCCTTGCCGCCGGCGATGCGATCGAGCACTTCTCCGGCGGCGCTGATGCGCCAAATGGAACGGCTGCCGCCGTCGGCCGCAAAAATCGTCCCGTCCTCCGCCACGGTCAAACTCGTCAGCGCGGCGCCCTTGGCCAAGCGCTTGGTTTCGGACAGCGTTTTGCCGTCGAGATCGCAGAGCAACACCCGATCGCGAAGGCCGACGATTAGTCGCCGCTTGGCCACCGCGATGCAGCGCGGCGCTTCAGCAAACGGAATCTGCCGCACCATCTCGCCGCTTGGCTTGAGCACGGCCACCGCCAAGTCGCCAGCGACGTAAACCAAGCCGTTGGCCGCAGTCATGTCGCGCGTCTGCCCGAGGCCGGTTGGCAGCCAACCGTCTGGCTTGGGACGGGCCGCCTGAGCGGTCGCGCCGGATTGCACCGCCACGCCAATGGCAGCGATGGACTGGGCACCGCGGCTGAAAAACTGGCGGCGCGAGGGTTCGCAGTCGCCGGTCGGGCAACCGCAGTCGGAGTTTGTTTTGGATTTTGACATAAACCTGATCGATTTTTCCGCGTAAGTAGGCCAAGACGGCGCAAACAGCCAATCGGTTACACCGCACAACCTGATGAGCGAAGAACATCCCACGGTCCACGACGCGACGCAATAGTTGACAAGGCGGCGGGTTCGTTGTGGCATTGGGACTCCGGCTTGTTCGGGACTTATGAAAAAATTCAATATTGGCGTCATTGGCTACGGATGGGTGGCCGGCGCACACATCGACTCGATCAACGCCACCGGCCAAGGCCAAGTCACGGCGGTTTGCTCGTCACGCAAACTCGACCCGGCGGAACTCAGTGCCAAACACGGCAGCGAAATCCAGTGCCACACTGATCTCAAAAAGATGCTCGCCGATCCGGCGATCGATGTGATCTCGGTGTGCAGTTATCCGTACCAGCACATGCGCCAAGTCATCGCCGCCGCGAAGGCGTGTAAACATTTGATTATCGAAAAGCCGCTCGCGTTGAATTTGAAAGATTTGCGGGTGATGCAAAAGGCAGTGGCCGAGGCCGGCGTGCAGGCGTGCGTCTGTTTCGAGTTGCGGTTTTCGAGTCAGTTCATCGCCACAAAGAGCGTGATCGATCGCGGGTTGCTGGGGCAGATTCATTACGGCGAGGTAGATTACTATCACGGCATCGGCCCGTGGTACGGGCAATTTCGCTGGAACACCAAGCGCAATGCCGGCGGCAGCAGCCTGCTCTCGGCCGGGTGCCACGCGCTCGACGCGCTGCTGCTCTACATGGGCGGCGAGGTCGAGAGTGTCAGCAGTTACTCGACCGGCTCGGCGAACAAGGATTTCAAAAAATACGAGTACGACACGAGCAGCGTGACGATTCTCAAATTTAAAGACGGCCGCGTCGGCAAGACCGCGTCGATCATCGACTGTCTTCAGCCGTATTATGTTCACACGCACCTCGTCGGGAGCGAGGGCAGTTTGCTGGACAACAAATTTCACTCGAACAAACTCGGCGGGCCAAGCGGTCTCGACAAAAACAAGTGGAGCGAGTTGTCGATGAAAATGGTCGACTCGGGCGACGTGAGCGACCACCCGTTCCAGTCGCAATTCGAGGCGTTTTTTGCCGCCTTGGCCAAGGGCAAGCCGATGCCGTTGACCGACCTCGCCACGGCGGCCAAGTCGCACGAGGTCATCTTCGCCGCAGACTTGTCCGCGAAGAAAAACCGGCCGGTGAAACTTTCCGAGTTACGTGCCTGACCCGACCGAACAGCCCCGGCGAGTCGCCATCGCCATCGCCGCTCACCCGGACGACATCGAGTTCATGATGGCCGGCACGCTGCTGTTGCTGCGGGAGGCCGGTTGGGAGACGCACTGCCTCAATATCTCGAGCGGCAACTGCGGCAGCGTCAGCTTGAGTGCGGAGAAAATCGAGGCCAAGCGACTGTCCGAGGCGAGGGAGGCCGCTGACATACTTGGCGCAACTTTTCACCCGCCGTTTTCGCGCGATCTCGAGATTTTTTACGACCTCCGGCATTTGCGGCATTTGGCCTCGATCATCCGCGACGTGAACCCGTCGATCGTGCTGACGCATTCACCGGAGGATTATATGGAGGATCACACCAACACCTCGCGCCTGACTGTGTCGGCCGCCTTCTCGCGCGGCATGCCCAACTTTGAGGTCTCGCCCGCGCGCCCGGCGGTGGACGGCGAAGTGGCGGTGTACCACGGGATGCCTCACGGTTTGCGCGATGCCCTGCGGCGACGGGTCGCGCCTGGGCTGTTCGTCGACACGACAAGTGTGCTCGAAACCAAGCGGCAGGCACTCGCCGCGCATCGCAGCCAGAAAGAATGGCTCGATGTCAGCCAAGGGATGGACTCGTACCTGAAATCGATGGAGGAAATGTCGCTGGCACTTGGCCAAGTGTCGGGAGAATTTCAGCACGCCGAAGGATGGCGGCGGCACTCGAACCTTGGCTTCAGCGCCGAAGAGATCGACCCGTTGAAACACGCGCTTGGCCAAGCGGCATTGGCGAACGCGGACTACGAAGACGGTCTCGGTTAGGGACAACCCCCACTCAAGCAAACAGGTCGAGAACGCGCTTATCGTTCTCGTTGGCGCCCTTAAGCAGCTTTGCTGCAACGGCTTACTGTCCTCGGAATCTTACACGTAGTTGCGTCGCCTCCACTGGTTAAACCGTCAACGACTGCCTCACGTTGCTCCAAGCCAATTGGAATAACTTCTATAAGGAAAACTGTACAGCAGCAACCTGCATAACCACTCTCATTGTCGGCATGAGTTGGAAAAACTTAAGTTTTTTCCCGCCTTGGCTCGCGTCGCCGGCTCGCTACACTGCCGCCGTGCTTAACACGGAACTCATTCCCGCCGCCGAGGCGGACTCCAAATGGCTGATGTTGGTGCTACACGGTCTGGGCGACAGCATGGAGGGCTTCCGCTGGCTGCCCCGCGCGCTGAACAACCCAAGGCTCAACACCCTGCTCGTCAATGCGCCGGACGACTATTACGGCGGCTTTTCGTGGTACGATATCCTGAAGCCGGGTGCCGGTGTGGAGCGCAGCCGAGGCTTGTTGTCCGACCTGCTCGACCGGCAGCGCGATGGCGGCTTCGCCACGGAGCAGACGTTCCTGTTCGGGTTTTCGCAAGGTTGCCTGATGACGCTCGAGGTGGGTGTTCACTATCCGCACCGGTTCGCTGGTTTGGTTGGCATCAGTGGCTACGCGCATGAGCCGGAGCAACTCGTCGCCGGGCAATCGCCCGTAGCCAAGGAGCAGTCGTTTCTCATCACGCATGGCACCGCCGATCCGCTTCTGCCGTTCGCAAAGACCAAAGCGCAGATGGAACAACTGCAGGCCGGCGGCATCCGCATGCAGTGGGAGGTGTTCGAGAAGGAGCACACCATCCAAGGCGAAACCGAGGTGGCGGTGATCCGGAAATTCGTCGAGGAACGAATGAAGCCGCTATGAGCGAAAGAGCAGCCGCGCGATCGCTGGCAGCAGGAGGATTGCGAAAACCATGTTCATCAAAAACATGAACATCAGCAGGATGCCCATGTCGGCCTGAAACTGCAGCGCCGAGAATGCCCACGTGCCGACCCCGATGGAAAGCGTCAAGCCGGTGAATACCACCGCGCTGCCGACCTGTGTCATCGCGGCATCCATCGACTCGGTAAACGAAAGCCCTTTGCGCCGCTGCGCCACGAAGCAGCTGAACAGATAAATCCCGTAGTCCACGCCCTCGCCGACACCCAGCGCGACCACCGGTAGCGTCGAAGTTTTCAGTCCGATCTCCAGCGCGTGCATCAGACTATGCGCCAACACCGACACCAGCGCCAACGGCAGCACGATACACACGACCGCCTTGATTGAGCGGTAGCTGGCAAAGCACAGCAGCGCCACCGCGACGTACACATAGATCAAAATCGGGAACTGCGCCGCATCGACCACCTCGTTGGTCGCCGCCATCACGCCGGCGTTGCCGCCGGCCAGGCGGAATCGCGTTTTTTCAGTTCCGTGCTTTTCATCGAACCCCTTCACGGCAGCGACGACGCGGCGCAGCGTGTCCGCCTTGTGATCCTCGAGAAACACCATCACCGGCAACACGCTGCCGTCGAGGTTGGTCAGGCCAGTCGAAGTCTCCACGCGCCCGACCGCCTGCGCCAACATGGCGCGGTTGTGCGGCAGCACGCGCCACTTAAAATTGCCCTCGCTGTAGCCGGAATTGATCGTGCGCGCGATGCCAGCCAAGCCCATGACATTTTTCACTCCCTCGACGTTGGCCAAGTGCCACTCGAAACGGTCGAGCAACTCCATCACCGCGTAGTCCACCGAGCCGTCCTTTACCGTCTCGGTGAACGCGATGAAAACATCGACACCAAGGTTGAAATTGTCGGTGATCATCGCGCTGTCGAGATTGTAAGGCGAGTCCGGCCGCAACTCCGGCACGCCCTCGTGCAGGTCGCCCACCTCCACACGCATGGCCTTCGAAAAGCCAAGCCCAAACATCACGGCGCAAACGGCAACCAGCGCGACCGACACTTTTGGCCCGGATAAATACGATACTGCATGCCATATTTTACCCGTCCACAATTTACGCCTAGCCACGCTCTCGCGGTATCCGGCACGGGGTTTCTGGTACGATAACAGCAACGGCAACAGCAGCAGATTAGTCAGGATAATCGCCGCCACACCGATGCTCGCGGCGATGGCCAACTCACGAATCGTCGGCACCGGGATGAGCAGGATGGTGACAAATCCAATCGTGTCCGTGATCAACGCCACGCTGCCCGGCACGAGCAGTTGCCGGAATGCACTGCGCGCGGCCTCGAGCGAGTCGCTGCCCGCAAACAGCTCGGCGCGAAACGCCCGCACCATCTGCACGCCGTGGCTCACGCCGATCGCAAAAATGAGAAACGGCACGAGGATCGACATCGGGTCAATGCCGTAGCCAAGCCGGTTCAACAGGCCAAGCTGCCACGCCACCGCGGAGAGTGAGCAGCCAAGCGGCAGCGCAGCAAACCAAAAGGACTGCGCGTAGAGCCAAACCAGCAGCGAAGTCAGCACCACCGTCACGCCAAAGAAAAACACCACGTTGAGCGCCCCGTCCCGAACATCGCCCATAACCTTGGAGAAGCCGATGATGTGCACGCTGACAGCGTCCGACTCGTGCGTTATGCGCAGTTCCTCTAGTCGGTTGGCCACGGCGAAGGTGTCGAGCCGCTCGCCGGTGTCGGGGTCGATGTCGAGCAGATTGACCATCACCATAGAGCCGTTGAACGAGTCGGTCACTAGCCGGCCCATGTAGTTCGACTTGAGCGCGTTCTCCCGCACCTTGGCCAAGCCCCCGGGAGTCGGCGTGAAATCGGACGGCACAACGTTCCCGCCGGTGAAGCCGTCATCGACCACCTCCGTGAACCGGACGTTCGGCGTGAAAAGCGACGTGACACTCGACTGATCGACACCCGGCATGCCGTACATTTCCTGCGTCACGGCCTCAAGTTTCTCAAAATATTCCGGCGTGAAAATATCGCCGTCCCGCGCCATGAGCGCGATCATCACGCGGTTGGCGCCGCCGAACTGCGACTGGTATTTTGTGAACGTCCCGATGTACGGATGCCCCTGCGGAAGTTGTTTCTCAAAGCCGGCGTCGATCTTCGTCTGCGTGGCAAACCCGAACAGCACAGCCGTCGCCAAAAGAAAAACCGTCAGCAACAACTTGCGGTGCCCGAATACCCACTGCTCCACCCACGTCGCAAAACCGGGCTCGCTCATTTCGCCCCCTCCGTTTTGAAATCAGTTAGCTCGAGCCGGTGCACGCCCTTGTCGCTCGTCAGCAACACGGCCCCGTCGCTCGCCTGCCAAAGGCTTGTCGCCGTGGCCGCGCCCGGCCATTCGACCGGACGGAATGTGCGCCCTTCATCGGAGCTGAGCAGTAGTTGACCGGCGGCGGCACTGAGCACAAATCGGCCATCGGCCAAGGCCAAGCCGCCGTGTAATAGCGACTGCGTTGGCGACTCGACCTGTTTCCACGCCTTTCCGTCTTCGCTGCGAAAGATGTTGCCGCGCAAACCGAACACCACCGCACCGCCCTTGGCCAAGGGAAGCGTGCCGAAGAACGTGCCTTCATACGGCGTCGCCAGCGGTTCCCAGCGCCTGGCCCGGTCGCCGCTACGCCGTACGGTGCCAAACTCACCGGTCAACCACAGGCCGCCGTCAGGCGCTGTGATGATGTGGCTGAAGTGCGGGTCGTCGTCCTGCTTCGCCTCGGTCCACGTTTTGCCGCCGTCGCTGGTTGAGAGAAACTTGCCATACGAACCAACGATAAAACCGGTCTTGGCGTCGAGAAAAAGAATGTCGAGATAGGCTGTCTCGGGGTCATTTTCGGCGTTGGCCTTGGCCCATGTTTCGCCACCGTCGCCGGATTTTAAAATTACAGACTGATGGCCGACCGCCCAGGCAGTCTGGTCGTCAATGAGAAACACGCCGGTGAGCGTGCGTCGGGTGGGCGCGGCGACCTGTCGCCAGTTTTTGCCGCCGTCGGTCGATAGCAAAATATGGCCGCGCTCACCGACGGCCAAGACACGTTCGCCCCGGCCGTGCACGTCCAGCAACAGCGAGCGCTTGGCCAAGCGTGCCGGGATGGCATTGCCATCGACTGGCTGCGCGGCCGGCTTGGCCAAGCCGGTGCACAAGAGGAGCACCGCAACCCAGCCGCTTGGCCAAGCCGAGATCCAGTTTGGAGTGCAGTAGCCAAAAAAAGAACGGGCCGGGGCGAACCCCGGCCCGTCTTCGGGTTGGTTGGGTTGGTTGGGGATTTTACTCACCAATCAATTGGTATATTAACGGCGACCGCGCCGGCGCAACGCAGCTGGCGTGTAGTCACCCGGCTTGGACTGGTACGAGAAGTCGTACATCTCGTTTTCATTATCCAAGCCGTACGCGAGATAGCGGCCGGACAAAAGATCCATGTGCACCTCGAGCGTGGACCAGAAACTGAGGATGTCGTAGTAGTTGATGCCATGCCCCTCAGACACGCGCCACAGACGACCCCGGTTGTCGTACTGATCCACGACCAGCACGCCCCAACTGTCCTCGTCCACGTAAAAGCGGCGCTTGGCATAAATGTGGCGCTTGCCCTCCTTGAGAGTGGCCTCAACCACCCAGACGCGGTGCAACTCGTAGCGGGAGTGCTCCTGGTTGATGTGCATCGGCGTGACGATGTCGGCCACCTTCAGGCTGTCGCTATGCAGCTTGTAGGAATTGTATGGCACATAAACCTCCCTTTTGCCGACGAGTTTCCAGTCGTAACGGTCAATCCCGCCGTTGAACATGTCGAGCTGATCGCTGGTGCGCATGCCGTCCGACGCCGTGCCAGGGTTATCGTAAGCGACCTGCGGCGCACGACGCACGCGGCGCTGGCCGGTGTTGTACACCCAGGCGCGGCGCGACTCCTTCACTTGGTCAAGCGTCTCGTGCACCATCAGGATTGTCCCGGCCAAGCGAGCGGGCGCGGTGACTTTTTGCTCGAAGTAGGCCATCACATTACCGACGCTCTCCGTGGCGGCACCGGGTTGGTGGTAGTTCCACAGAAATTTTTCCTCGAGCTGAACCAGTGTGTAGTCGCCTGTGCGAGTCGGGGCAACCTGCCCGATCTTACGCAACCCGCCGAGGCCGCGGTAGCGCAGCAGATGGTTCCAGATCACTTCCTGCCCATTTTTCGGAAGCGGAAACGGAGCCCCACGGGAAGCACCGGCCACACCATTGCCGCCGTCCGCCAGCTTGGCGGACCTGACGTTGGCCTTGGTGGCATCATAAATATCCTGCGGCGCTGAGGCGCTGCGGTGGGTGGGGTACACCGGCATCTTGTAGGTGGAGGCGTATCTCGCAAGAAGCGCCTTGTGACCCTCGGTCAGGTTATCGGCGTATTGCTCGGCGTTGGCTGCGTTGATGGTTGCGCTTATCTTGTCATTGGCAAACGGGTCTGGGTGATGATCCCCTGAGTTGTAGCCTGCAGGCGGCTGCGTGATGCCCCCCTCCCAGGCTGGGATGGTGCCAGCGGCGTTGCCGGCCTTCTCGGCTCCAAGAGGCGTCAAGCTTTTGCCCAGATCGGCCCCACTTTGAGCCGTTGCTATAGTCACGCCCGCGGCCAGTGCTGTGGCTGTGATCAGATAAAAACCAGTGTTACTTTTCATTGTTAAAATTAGTTTGGGTTAGAACGAGTATTGAACCATCGCCTGCAGGAAGTCGCGGTCGTACATGAGGTTGTAGCCCTCGTTTCCGAAAAACTCGGTGTACTTAAGCGTACCTTGCCATGAGTTTTGATATGTGGCGGTCAATCCCACGGTCACGCTCTTGCGGTCGTGCAGGAAGTTACCCAGCGGCAGCGGCGTATTGCCGTCAACGTCGTGCGCAAAAACAATCGCCGGGGACAGGTTCACACCGCCGATTACGTCCATGTAATCAATGCGCGCAGCCAATCTGTAACCCCAGGAGAAGTCATCCGCGAACGCATCGGCCGATTCGGAATACGGTGCATGCCCTTGGCCAGCAAGAATCGCCGGGGCTAACGGATCACCACTGAGTGCCGTGCCGGGACCGTCAAAACGCAGCACATCCTTGCTCGGCAAATCCGGAACCACCGTTGCGGCAGCTTCACCAACAAGCACCCATTGCGAAGCACCAAGCGTGGGGCCGAAAAGTTTGGTCACCGTAAACTGCGGTTGCCAGACTTCAAACCGGCGGTAGCCTTGGACGTAGCTGTTGAAATCCTGCGCCCCGAGCTGCGTCATGCTACGACCCTGCCAAGCAGGGTTACCCATGTCCGGCACGCCGTCACCATTGGTGTCGACCACCGGAATCAGACCGATATTGCCCAGTGCCGGGTTGAAAGGAGTGAGGCCGGCAACTAGCAACTCGATGTCATCCACCTGCAGCGGCACATCACGCCGGTACGACACTTCCCCCTGCAGTGAGATACCAGTGGCGCCGATCTCCGTGTTGAAACTCACTCCGAACAACTGGATGTCCTCTGGATACTCGAATATATAGCGAGCCGTGCCGGGATAAAGCTGCGGGAGACTGTTCTGTAGGCCATTCAACTGACCCGCGAAACCAGCGCGTTGAGCATTGAGAGCTGCTTGATTGGTCGACAGCTCTGTCTGCTGGGCTAAGAGCCCATCTCTCTGGCCAACAAGCGTTGCCTGTTGCGTTCTTAACGCAACCAAATCTGCACTGTTGGGATCTGCCGCCTCAAGTTGGGCAATGGCCCCGTTTACTTGCACCAAGCCTGCATCGGCCTGTGTCAGTCCGCCAGTGACCTGGGCCAAGCCCCCGGTCACCTGTGTCAGCAAACCATCAATCTGAGCAATCCCTCCCTTGACCGCGTTAACAGTAGGCTCCAATTCGGTAGAGATGTCGCGCCCGGTCTTGGCGCTTATCACCGGCAGGCGGCTGTGATAATTGATGAAGTAAAAGCCAAATTCCGTGTCATTGAGGCCCTCAGCGAAATAGCGTGCAGCCAGACCGAACTGCCCGCTGTCGCTGGCCCGGTTGCTGCGCCCACGGGGAATCGCAGCTGCGCCCGCGGGAAGGAACGGCGCATTCGCGGCGCTAGGTGCCAGGGCCGGGTTGAATCTCGGGTTTGAAACAGTCGGCACACTGGCCGGTTCTCCATCAAGCAAACCGAAAAGCGGATTGTCCATGAAACTCTCCATGTTGGGCTGACCCGTACTTCCGAAACCAAGCATGGCGTACTGACCGCCCGGCCCGACAAAATCCTTTGTGCTGAAGTAACTGCCGGCGGGGTCGATCTCCATCTCCTCCTGCTTGAACTGGTAAAAGCCCTCCAGTGTCAGGTTGTCAGTTGCCTGAAGGGACACTGATAGAAGCGGCACCGGTCGCAACGCCTCACGCAGCTCCGAACCGGGGATGCGGAACTTGGTCACATCGATCGGGTTGATGACATTGATGCCGTTCTGGATGAACGTGCTTTCGCCCCAACTCAGCACCTGGTTGCCCAGCCGAATGTTCACCGGTATGGAGATCGGGAGATCATACGAGATGTAAGCGTCGAGCAACTCCATGTCGCGGCCGACCTCGCGCTTGGCCGCGTCGCTCAACGGGCTGTCGCCTCGGATGTTCTCGAAGTCGACAAAGTATGTGCCGCGCAGGAACAGGCTCACGTTCTGCAATTTCTTGAAGTCCAACTCCAGATCGTGCGTGCCCTTGGCCACATGCGAGAACAGGCCGGTGCCGTAATTGAGATTGGCGTCGTCGCCGTTGACGGAGTAGCGCGTACCGCCATTGGCAATGCCGATGTTGCCAGGCTCCGCAGCTGATGTACGAAAGGAGGCTCCGTAGCTCAGTGTCGTGTCGAGGTTGCCCTCAACCACGTCGTTCTCGAATTCCACCGCTTGGGTCGTCACAGCCACTGCGGCAATTGCGGACAATGCCAAGCGGCCCACTAAGGGGAATCCGCCATTCATTCGGGCGATAGGGTTGCTCATAGATCGGTGGGTATTCTAGCACGCCATGCCTCAAATGCACGCAAAAAATGAGGTTTTTTTGCATGGTTACCACCCTGTACCCACACAGCTGTTTGCCTCGCCTATTGGCCAAACCGACCCGTAAGGAAATCCGGGCGAAAAGGTTGACCAGTCCGAGGGTGCACGGGATGCTCCCGCCGATGACCCGGCTTTTTCTTTTGCCTCTTTTTTTAGCGCTTGGCCAAGCGGCTATGGCTCAATCCTTAAAAGATTTGCCAGACAACCTTCGAGCCGTTCTCGAAAACACCAAACCTATTGAGACGACTATAAATGGTCGACTGCCACTTTTCGTGCTGCCCATCAGCGGCTCACTCTCCTCCCTGCCGGATGGCCAAGCGGAGAAGGTGTTGAACGACTTGGCCAAGCGGGGCATCGGCTATTCGGTAAACTGGAACCACGGTTCATTTGATGCGTCACTGAAAGAAGGGTTGCGGATCGGCGAGCTGCAGCAGCGCTTGGGCAGGATGGTTTCCGTCCATGCAACGGGATGCCTTTACTCCTTTTTTGATGGCACTGAAAAGACGCAGCACATTGATGCCGACGGCAGGCCTTTTGCCGAGACCTCGTTTGGCGGCACGATGGGCTGTCCGTTTGCGATCGAGCATCGGATCCCGGTGATCAGGCAACGCGTCGAGGCGTTCCTGAAGCAATACAAGGCCGCCGGGATCGATGTCGATTTCATCTTCGCGGACTGGGAGATCGACGGCCCCATCGAGTGGAACGACGCATGGGCCAGTTCCAAGCGCTGCCACCGTTGTCGTGAACACGTGCCGGGTATCGATGATTTCCGTAAATTCCAGGCCAAACTGCGAGCGATTCGAAGTAAGCTTCAACGGATTGCATTCGGCGACAATGTCACCCGTTATTTCCCGGAAGCGCTTGTCGGCAACTACGCCGTGAATCCCCACAACGGCTACCGGTACTGGTACGACTATTTTGAACACAAAAACCCCGACGCACCGGCACTTCTGGATCAACGTGCTCGATATCGCGAGTGGGCCCACGAGTTTGAACACTGCGGATACACATTTGCTATGCCGGTGGTTTACACATGGTATCCCACTTTCGGTTGGTACGATTTTGAACCCAAGGATTATCGCTGGTTTTACAACATGATGTTGGTCGCCTCGAATGCGGGTCAACATACCTCACAGCAGACACCGATCATTCCCTTTGTCCACTGGCACACCACAGCGCCCCCGGACAATCCCGACCCGTCCGTGGAACAGTTCAGCAAGGAAAAATATCAGGAACTGCTTTGGCACATGCTATTGCGCGGGCACGACACGTTTTTCCTCTGGTGTACCGGCCGGGAGCTGGCAACAGAAATCCAGCTGGTCCATGAGGTGTACCGGGAAAGCCTGAGGTACAGCGGCTTCATTGATCGCGGAGTGCCGGTCCAGTTTGACGTGCCCTCAAAGCCCGGCCCGGTTGTGTCCGGCTTGCGCCTGGGCAACCGGGTGCTGGCGCGGCGAACAGATTTCGGGACGAGGACAGGCAACGAAACTTTGGCCTTGGCTGGTGGGGGCGAAGTCTCCGTCGCCGCCAAACGCGGGGTACAAATCTTGACTGTTGAACAAAAATCGAGACACCCCGGCATCCTGTCAGACCACAACGGTAGGCTGCGTTTTCCAATTGGTTTCTATGAGTTCCCTGGCGAAAAGGAAAAGCTTCAAAGAATGGCTGAAAGTGGCATCAACCTTGTCCGATGCAGCAACCGAGCCTCTCTCGACTCTGCACACGCGCAGGGAATGATGGGCTGGGTGCCGCTCAGCGTCCAGCAGGGGGCTACACCGGGGTTGCGGAAACAAATCGAGACTCTGCGGAACCACCCTGCCTTGGCCGTATGGGAGGGTCCGGACGAAATTGTATGGACATTTACCGCGTACAGCTTCCTCAAGGAGCGCGCCGGTTTCACCCGCGAAGATTGGAACAACCAGATACCCAAGGCTGTAAATTATGCCAAAAAAGAGGGAGATAAAGTCATCACAAAGATGAACGAAGGCATACGGCTCGTCCAGGAGTTGGACGAACGCAACCTGCCTTTCTGGGTAAACGAAGCCGCTGACAGCGACGTGAAATACGTTCGGGATTACATCGACTCCATCGACATCACCGGCTGCGATTACTACGCCGTTCGAAAAGCCGACACCGATCTGCAAAGTATCGGGCGATTGGTGGATCGTTGGGATGCAATCGGTCGCGGCAAGCCGGTCTGGATGGTTCTCCAGGGGTTCTCATGGCACAAGGCCAAGGCCGGGCGCAAGCGTCTTTATCCGAGCTATAGCCAGTCAAGATTCATGGCCTATGACGCCATCGCGCACGGTGCCCGTGGCATCTTCTACTGGGGAACACAAACAATCGACGATCCCCTGTTTCGGGAATCCCTCTACGCCCTGACCGCCGAGTTAGGCGAACTCGAACCGCTTTTGGTGGGCGCCGATCAGACCATTGAAGTGGCAGTCATCGACGATCTTTTTGATGCACCGGGGATTGGTGTTCGGGGCACACTAAAAAGCAACCAAGCCGATTATCTCTTGATCCTGGTCAACGAAGACGATCACCGACATCTGGGAGTCGATGTCACCAAACTGGAGGGATTGAACGGCCGCACGCTTCACCTGCTTTACGGCGACGAAAAAACGGTTGTTCGAAAAGGAGGCATTGTCACCCGAATGCAGGCCCATGAGGTGAAGCTATTTTGCACCAACCCACGTTTTGAAACCAAACGAACCATGGGCCGCGATTACGTGGATGCCGGAAAATAACCCGCCAGTGCCTCGTCTCCCCAAATGGGAATGAATTGACCCTTCATCTCTTTAGCGGGATTCTCACCGGCCATGAACCGGCTACTACTTTCCCTTCTATTCATTGCCCTTGGCCAAGCGGCAGTCGCCTTAGCCAAGCAGCCCAACTTCCTGATCATCATGGCCGACGACTGCACGTACAACGACCTCCCATTATACGGCGGCCAAAACGCCCGGACCCCGAATATCGATCGCCTGGCCAGCCAGGGGCTCACCTTCAACCGCGCCTACCTTGCCGAGGCGATGTGCCAGCCGTGCCGCGCCGAGTTGATGACCGGACAGTACCCGCTACACAACGGCTGTGCCTGGAACCACTCCGCCAGCCAGCCCAGCGTGAAAAGCATGCCGCACCACCTCGGCGCGCTGGGCTACCGAGTGGGCATCGCCGGCAAGGTGCACGTCAAGCCGGCGGCGGCGTTTCCGTTTGAGAACGTCAGCGGCTTCGACCCCAACTGCGTCCGCAACCCCACGCGCAACCATCAGCTCGACGGTATTCGCAGCTTCATGCAACGCGATGCCAAAAAACCGTTCTGCCTCGTCGTCGCCCTCGTCGAACCACACGTGCCGTGGGTGATGGGCGACCCGTCGCAGTACCCGCCGGCGAAACTCAAGCTGCCGCCGAACATCGCAGACACGCTTCGCACACGGCAGGACTTCGCCAAGTACCTCGCCGAGATCACGTATATGGACGGCCAAGTCGGTGAAATTCTCGACGCCCTCAAGGCCACCGGCGAGGAGGAGGAAACCGTCGTGCTGTTCACCTCCGAGCAGGGGTCGCAGTTTCCCGGCAACAAATGGACGAACTGGAACACCGGCGTGCACACCGCGCTGGTCGCCCGCTGGCCAGGTCAAGTGCCAGCCGGCAAACGCACCGACGCCCTCGTTCAGTACGCCGACATTTTACCGACGCTCGTCGATGCCGCCGGCGGCAAGCCATCAGTGCATCCCTACGATGGCTCGAGTTTTCTCTCGGCGCTGCACGGCAAAACCGGTGCGCATCGGCAATTCACTTACGGCGTGCACAACAACATCCCGGAAGGCCCACCCTACCCGATCCGCTCCGTGAGCGACGGCGAGTACCATTACATCCGAAATCTTTTGCCGGATGAGATTTACATCGAGAAACACCTTATGGGCACACGGGGCACAGGCCAGCTCAACAACCCGTACTGGGCCACATGGGTTTGGAATTCGTGGAACTCGCCGCGCAGTTACAACCTGGTCAAGCGCTATATGCACCGGCCGGCCGAGCAACTTTATCGCGTCGCCGCCGACCCGTATGAAATGGAAAACCTGGCCAACGACCCGGCAGAAGCCAAGCACTTGGCCAAGCTGCGCAAAGAATTGGATCGCTGGATGAACGCGCAGGGCGACCCCGGCGCGCTGGTCGACACGCCCAAGGCCATCCAAGCTTCAAAAGACGGAAAACACCTCCACGGACAACCCTCGACCAATATTATTCGATAGCGCCGAGGATCGCTTGGCCAAGGGCGCGGACGGCGGCTTCACCGCCTTGAAGATGGATGGTGCGGTGGATGTGGGCGGCTCTTTCTCCCGGCTTGAGCGCCAACGCCGGTGAGGAGGATTCCAACTCGTAAAACGGGCCAAGCTGCTTGACTCCCGGACTCGGTGCCCCGTCGTTGTAGCTGTTCACCACGTCGCCCTTGAACGGTTCGGCCTGCAGTTCCCACATGGAGTTGACGTAATCAGTTGCCCCTTCCGGCTTGGTGTATTGCACGATGGTCAGCAGTTGCCGCGTTGCGTCGTAACTGCCGAGCACCGGCTTGGCGCGTTGCGAGGTCAGGCCGATCTTGCTGCGATACTGGCCGTCGCCGGAAAACCGAATCACCCCATCCGCCACCTTCAGCCGATCGGCCGGCACGGTGCCGAAGTAGTCGGCGTTAACTATCGGGCCGAGCTTGGCTTCGTCGCCCTCCACATACGGCACCAACACGGTTGTCTGCTCGGAATGCTTGTACATGCCGAGAATCCAGATCGACAGCAACCCTCCCTGCTTCGTCCACGCCGTGTCGCCAGTGTTGGTCAGGATGTTTTCCGTCTCGTAGGCAACAGCGTGAATGCCCTCCGGTAAATCCGCGCCAAGCAGATCGCTTGTCTTCTCACGGTTGTACAACCGCACGGTGCGATCGATCCGTATGCTGAACTCGGTGTCGGAGTAATTTTTTATTTTTGCCTCATGCCGGAATGTCACCTCGCTATCCGTCCTCGACAGCACCTGATACGGCGCTGTGTCGATGACGGCCGGCGTCTGCCAATGTTCGAGGTCAAAAGGATCACCCTTTTTGAAAAAAATGGAGAACTGACCGCCCTCCGGCCCGAGCCAGAAACGATCCTCACCGCCAAAGGCGTTGATGTGCAAACCGGTTTTGCCGGACGCGATAAGATCGTAGTTGATCCAGCCGTGGCTGGGGCTACCGGCGGCGCCGACGGTGCTCGTCATCACCCGGCCCTGATAGGCCGGCACGACGGCCACTTGCGGGGAGTCTTTCCCTTGGCCGAGAATGATGACGTCGACGTGCTTTTTGAGAAAGGTAACGTCTTCGGAGAATGTCATTTCTTTTTTGGGATGAATACCGGTGAACGGCTTCTCCAAGGGGAATCTGCTGCTGCACCCGGCTTGGCCTAGCGCCAGCAACGCAGCAAAGGCTGTGAATCGGAGCATAACCAGTTTCATCATGCAGTGGGCCGCCGGGTCAATTCCCGGTGCGCTTGGGCGGGAGCGGAATCGGCGGCCGGATGTTGGGTATGGGCTTGGGATCGTTGCCCGGGACGATCAACTCCGGCTCCGCGCCGCTCTTTTTGTTCGATGGGAGATCGTCGGGCCGGGTGAGTTGAAAGCCTCCGGCAACGATGATTTTCCCATCCTTGAAACCCAGTCGCGGGCGGTTGCCGGCGATGAGGTAGTGGCGGCGCGTGATGATTTTTCCCTGAGGATCGATCACTGAATAGTTGTATTTCCGGGCACCGGTCTGGCAGAGCAAGTGCAGGTTGCTCTGAGGCCCTACCTGCGCCTGCGGTTTGTTGAACGACACCATGGGGCAGACTGGCAAAACCCTGTGCACTTTGCCACCGAGGCCGTCGTCCACGCGGGCGTAGAGGCTCATCGCCTTGAGGTGCTTAGCCTGCTGGATGACGTAGCGCCGAACCTGCCTCGGCTGACCGGGTGGATCGCCCTTCTTCAAGGGCAGACCGAATATCTGCTCCCACAGTACGGTGCCGTTGGTGATGTCGAACTTGACCGGCTTGGCGGTGAGTTGTTTACCCCATTGCTTGATGTACACCGTGGCGGTGAGGGTGTAGCGGCCGGCACGCTCGAGCGCATAATGCGGCGCTATGTCCATCTCCTTGGTTGCGCGGATGGAGGACTCGACGGTGAACCGCCCCTTCACGGGTGGGGGGGCGGTGATGGGAGTGATCTCCTCTCCGGTTTCTGACTCGATCTGGAACTGCAGCCAATGGTTGTCCTCGCCGAAAACCAGCGTTTGGCCCGAAAAATTGACGATTTTCAGCTTCGCCAACATGGATTCCCTCGGCAGAAACCGGCTCTTTTGCAACTCAAGTGTCACCGTCACTTGGGCCTGCATACTCGCCGCCAAGAGCGGCAATAACAGACACAGCGCCGCAGCACGCCAACGCCGCGCGAATGTCGTGGTGGCAACCGTGTCAGGGCAATTCAAGTTCATCCCAGTAATTCCGACGCTTGGCCAGGCACATTTGATCAAAACAAAAATTCACTATTTACGTAGGACTTGCGCTTGAGCCGCTCGAACCACTTGTCCTTACGGGCTTGTTGCTCGTTCTCCAGCAGGGTCTGCTCAATCTGCGCGCGCACCTCGGACAAAGTGCCGAGCTTGGCCTGATTCATCTCCTCGCAACGCAATATGTAGCACCCCTGCGGCATCACCACGACGGGGCTCATCTGGCCTTGGCCAAGCGCAAATGCCGCTTGATCCAGCTCCGGGGCGAGGCCGCCCCGCTTGATCCAGTCAGGCTTGAGCCCTCCCGAGGCGCGGTATTGGTCGGTGTAAACCGAGGCGACCGCGGCAAAGGAGTCGCCCGACTGCAGGACTTGGTGAATCTCATTGGCCAACTTCAGGGTGCCCTCCGCGCCACCGTGTTTCCTGGCTTCCAGAAAAATAAACCTGAGCCGAATCTCGACACCGGAGCGAAACATGTCCTTGTTGGCCACGTAATATTCCTCAATCTGCCGGGGGGAAACCACGATGTTCGCCTTCGAGATAAACTGGCCTTGCATCACCATTTGGATGATCTTCTCCCGCTGATACCGGGCGAACTCCTCATAGGTCATATTACTCTGCTGGAGGGACTTGATGAGGGTGATTCGGTTGCCATACTCGGATCGGACTTCCTCCTTGATACGCTGCTCGATGATGGACTCGGGTAGGTTGTAGCCCTTCTCGATGTACTCGCTCAAAACCAGCTCGCGGCGAATCAGCGCCTCCATTGTGTCGGCCTGAAGCTGGGTATATTTCTGCCCAAAAAGCTGCGGCTGCCGGGCGTATTGGCGGCGCAACAGGGTGACCTCCGGCTTCATGGCATCCATCACCATTTGCCGGGTGATGATCTTGTCATTCACCTCAGCAACGATGCTGTTCCGATAGGAGGGGGTAGTCTGTCCCACCGCCCCATGGGCGAGGAGAACAGCCGCGATGGCGGTAATCAATCGGCTCAAGTTCCTTGTCATCGGCAGCGCGAATGCTAGGCCCAGTGAGTAAGACGGGTCAAGCGGTGTCAACCCTTTCGCGCCGATTCTGCCAGCGCTTCATCCACAGCAGCCTCGAAGAAAAACCGTTCCTCGCCAAACGCGGGCTGCAGATCCGACATCCAAGTGGCCTTCGGGTCGTACTTCGCGAAAAAGATCCGGTTGGCCCACTTGGGATCACGGCCCTGCAGGAATTTCAGCACAAACACCTTCTCGCCGGCCACCTCGGTGATGCCGTCCACCAGCACCTTGCCCGGCAGCGCGGACATCGACGGACCACGCACGGTACGGCACAGGCCAGCCACCTGACTGTACGCCTCGGTGAACACCTTGTAAGCCCGGGCGAGCGGCACCTCGAAGTAGGCCTTGGCCCCGGTGTCGCGCTCCACAAACATGTAGTACGGCACCATGCCAAGCTGAACCTGTTGGCGCCAGAGCTGCGCCCATACATTGGCGTTGTCGTTAACCTTGCGAATGAGCGGCGCTTGGCAGCGAATGACCGCGCCGGCGTTTAGCACCCGATCGACCGCCTTTCGTGCGACCTCCGGCTCCAGTTCCCGCGAGTGGCTCGAGTGCGCCATCAACGCGAAGT
>Ga0302134_10000036_pt1 | contig 36262 bp, 36 predicted proteins | sample CB9_SCM_MG_FD_203123 | JGI IMG/M metagenome (GOLD analysis project Ga0302134, IMG submission 203123) | Marine microbial communities from Western Arctic Ocean, Canada - CB9_SCM | ecosystem: Environmental > Aquatic > Marine > Oceanic | place: Canada: Western Arctic Ocean | collected 2017-09-19
GGGCCATCACCTCGACCGATCCTGTTTCCGTCGGGGTCGCAGGCACGCAGTCGACCGGGTCACCGGCCTGCACCGGTGAGAGGAACTCCACCAGCGCCCCGCCCTCGGCCAGCCATCCAGGCCCCCACGCCTCGACGATGGGTCGTGTCAGGTATGCGTAGACGGTCACCCCGGCGACGAGGGCCGCGTCGAACCCGGCGGCCCGTCCACCCTCATCGGTATGGATCGGGTTGGAAGCGTGCTCGGGCAGGTTCCTGGCCTGCACCGACCAGGTCATCGGGTCCATGGGTTCGGCCCCCTCTCGCCGAATCGACGGTAGCGCAGCAACAGACGCGACAAAGGCCCGGAACCGTTGAGATTCCGGGCCTTCTACTTGGTGGCGGGGGCAGGATTTGAACCTGCGACCTTCGGGTTATGAGCCCGACGAGACTGTCTTCGGGAACTGGTGCATCACCCGCAGTTTCGGCTGTTTGCCCTGCTCTGACAACGTTTTCTGAGGATCATCACTTCCCTGCTGCTCCCTGCTGCTCCCCCTTGTTTACGGTTGCATTGTTGCCTGTCTGTTGCCTGTCTGTTGCCTGGACACGCAACAGCTGAAGACGCGTGTTCACGATCCGGAATGAGGCCCGGGGCGTCACCGGCTTTGCGAGCATCGTGATCATGCTCATCCACCTCTGGAAGAACAGAAGGCGAATCTCAAGGCTTGCTCGACCGGCACCATAGGGTTTGGCCGAATCCAGCAATCCGCTGGTCAAAGCATCCCCGAATTCTGTCCTCCGAGAGCCGTTCGCAGTTCGGAGGAGCAAGACGTCGTCGCGATTGCGCATCTCGAGAAATCGCAACGATACAGCTTCAGTTTTACTGAAACTACAATGTCGAGCGGAACTTGTGCCGTGTCCAGTTTTCCGGCAGCATCTGGCCATGATGCGCAGTGCAATTCCTGAATTCTATTCTGATCGACTTCAAGATTGCTGTAGGCGCTATCGAGGTGTAGGCGATTGGCGATGAACACCCTACGATGTTGCGCCGCTTACCGGCGGGCGCACCGACACCACCCACGAAGACAACTGGCAATGAGTCAGGCCCCGGCTACCGCTGCCAGACGTTGGTTGGTCCGCGATCGAAACGCCCAGCGTGGCTGTTTCGCTAAGCCGACAGATCCCGAATCAATCAGGCTCCTAGGCACACTTAGGATCACCGCCGCGACCGTACCGCTACTACGGGAGTCAGCCTCATGAGACTTGTTGCGTATCAAAGCCCGAATGGACCCGTCATGGGTCGAGTCGATGGCGACAGCGTTGCGAGGCTGTGCGACTTGGATGTCTTCTATGGCGATCCGGGCACGTTTCTTAACGCTCAACGCCTCGCCGAGACCGAACAGCCGCTCGCGGAGGTCGTTCAGGTTCCGCCAGTTCCAAAGACATCGCAGATCTTGTGTGTTGGGCTGAACTACGCCGACCACATCACCGAGACCGGAAAGGACCGTCCCGAGGCCCCCAATATCTTCGCTCGCTGGTACACCACGTTGGCCTGCCAGGACGCTGAAGTTCCGGTTCCATCTGGCGAACCAGGCCTCGACTGGGAGGGAGAGCTGGGCGTCATCATCGGTCAAGAGCTCGTCGATGTCTCCGAGGATGAGGCGATGGCCGGGGTGCTTGGCTACACCTGTTTCAACGACATATCAGCCCGGACCTACCAACACCGTACGAGCCAGTGGGCGCTCGGCAAGAACGCGAGGAACTCGGGCCCGATCGGGCCCGCCGTTGTCACCGCGGACGAAATTGGTGACCCATACAGCCTTCGGCTGGAGACCCGCTACAACGATCGCGTCGTGCAGTCAACGAGCACAAATCTCATGATCTTCAAGATCGCGGAGACGATCTCCTATGCGAGCCGCTGCATAACCCTGCGTCCGGGCGACATCATCGCCACAGGCACACCATCGGGGATCGGCTCGAGGATGGTCCCGCCCATCTTGATGACGCCAGGCGACCGTGTTGAAGTTGAAATCGAAAATATCGGAGTCCTTCGGACCCGGATTGTATGAGGAGCAAGTAATGAGTCGAATCCCGCAAGTGAAGAAGGCTTGGGACATGGTGGACAACGCCAAGCGCGAAATCGAAAACCTGTCGCCGCAGCAACTCAGCGACGAAATGGCCTCAAGCGACGACACAACCATTGTAGACATTCGCGACAGCCGCGAGTTGTATCTGAAGGGCAAGATCCCCGGAGCGGCCAGCGCCCCACGCGGCATGCTTGAGTTTTGGATCGATCCGCAAAGTGAGTATTACCGCGAACTATTCGACCCGTTGAAGCGTTACGTGCTCTATTGCGCAGGAGGCGGCAGATCCGCACTCGCGGCCAAGACGATGAAAGACATGGGCTACCCAAATGTCGCCCACCTTGAGCCCGGGTTCGCAGGATGGGAGGCAGCCGGTCAACCAATTGAAGACACAAAGGCATCGGCAAAGTGGATACCTAGAGAGTCCGCTTGAAAACTTCAGCGATATCGTGAAAACTTCAGCCACATTGAATATTGCCCCTCGGCTCTGCCGAGGAACTTGAAGGAGCACTCATGCCATTTGTTGTCCGAAAGATCCCCTTTGAACACGTACAAGACACGTCCGGGCTCGAAGCGGCGATTACTGAAGGGGCATTTCGCGCCGATCAGATTGTTGGCCTTGTGGGCAAGGTCGAGGGCAACGGTGGCGTAAACGACTTCTCGCGTATTTTGGTCGATCGGGTGTTGCGTGACTTTCTCGTTGAACACGGCGGCCACACGAAGGAATCAGCCCTCCAAGTCCCGCTGGCATGGTCGGGAGGGACCGACGGGGTTATCTCCCCTCACATGACGGTCTTCGCCGAGGTCGATGGTCCAGCCGAGCCCGCAGATGAGAAGCGACTCACGGTCGGCCGAGCGGTCTCCGAACCAATCCTGCCAGAGGAGATCGGACGGCTGCCGATGCTCGACAAGGTCGCAGTAGCCGTCCTTGAAGCCATGGCAGCAGCTGGCATTTCCGATCCCGCCGACGTTCACTACGTGCAAACCAAGACGCCGCTCCTTACGGCGGAACGTATTCAAGATGCATACTCGCGTGGCAAGACCGTCGCGCTTGAAGACACGATGGAATCGATGGCCGTCTCGAACGCAACAGCTGCGTTGGGCATTGCCACCGCACTTGGCGAGATTGAGCGCCCACGAGAAGACCAAATAGCGAAGGACGTGTCGGTCTACTCATCGGTTGCCTCCTGCTCTTCTGGGGTAGAGCAGGTCGAGGCCCAGGTTGTTGTCGTCGGCAACCGACTCGGCATCGGAGGTCAATTCCGCTCGGGGCATTCGGTGATGAAGGACAATCTTGACTTCCCGGGGATCTACCGCGCCATCCGCGACGCCGGGCTCGACCTTCCAGAGCGACCAATTCCCGAAGACCTCGACGGGCGGGTGGTCAACTGCTTCATCAAGTGCGAAGCGGACCCGACCAGCCGACTTCGCGGGCGACGCCAAGTCGCTCTTAATGACTCCGACATCCACCACACGCACCACACCAAAGGTGCGGTCGGCGGAGTTGCCGCGGCTGCGCTAGGCGATCCGGCCGTATTCGTGTCCGTTGCTGGCCTGCAGTCGGGACCCTCCGGCGGCGGATCCGTTGCTGCAATTGTGGATCTCGGCTGATATGTCGCGGCTGCCTGGTCTCGTTCCAGCCGAACTCGACGCTTATCAGGGACGCGTGTATGAGTCCATCGCTGGAGGTGATCGAGCCAAAGATGCGTCCTTTCCACTCACCCACGCCGACGGGGCCTTGGTTGGGCCATTCAACCCTCTGCTCTTCAGCCCAAACGTTGGCGATGCAGTGCAGCAGTTGGGAGCGGCAATTCGATTCCATTGTGGGCTATCCGGCCCGGTGCGAGAAGTTGCGATCCTTGCGGTCGCAACCCAGCACGACTGCGAGTTTGAGCGATGGGCGCATGAACCAATCGCACGCCGGGTTGGCGTCTCGGACAATCAAATCGCAGCGCTCCGAGCAGGGACTGTTCCGGCCTTCGACAACGAAGATGAGGATGTCGCAGCGGCATATCAGCTCTGCGCAGAATCGATCGAGAACGGACGCGTCGGTGATGCTACGTACGAACGCGCCGTCGCAGAACTTGGCAACGCTGGCGTAGTCGAGCTCGTCACGCTTCTTGGCTACTACGGGCTGCTTGCTCAACTGATGAACGTCTTCGAGATCGGTGTTCCGGACTAGCACTCGATGGCGTAGGCCTAGGGAATTGAATGGAGGCGCTATGACATCCTGGATTGAAATTACTGGTGGAAGACTCGTCGACGGAACAGGAGCGCCGCCGGCTGAGAGCAGCGCTGTCCTCTTAAAGGACGACTGCATCGAAGCGATAGGGGCAGCGGTCGCCGATGTCGCTATCCCGCGTGGTGACACTGTTATGCGTATCGACGCGACCGGCAAGACGGTGATGCCTGGCCTCATCGACGCGCATTGTCACACCTCCTTCGGCGAGGCACAGATGCAGGAAGAGCAAGACCTCTACACAAGCCATGAGCTTCGCACCCTACGGTCGGCATGGAACGTCACAAAGGTCCTACGATCTGGCGTTACGAGCATCTCTGACCCGGGCGGCAGCTATTTCATTGGTGTTGGCATCCGCGAAGGCATCTCGGAGGGACTGATCCAAGGCCCACGAATGACCACCGCTGGTCGATTCATCTCCACGAGCAATGGCATCAGCGATTGGTACCCGTCCTCTGTCGGAGTGCCCGATTCCAGTATTGGGAAGGTCGCAAACACCGTCGACGAGATGGTCACCGAGGTGCGATTTCAGGTCAAGAACGGCGTCGACCTCATCAAGATCGGCGACAGCCCGCTCGGTGATGTCGAAGCATTCTCGCCTGACGAGATCAAGACGATGTCTGATGCCGCACACCGTCTCAACAAGAAAATCACGATGCACGCGCGAGGGTCAAACAACGTCGATTCGGCGATCGCGGCCGAACTTGACTGGATCATGCACGGCAACGTGATGACCGACGACACCATCGAACGTCTTGCTGACTCCAGGATTGCCCTGTGCCCAGCACTACTCCTCCTTGGCAACCTTGCGGAGTTCGGGTCCTTCGTCGGGGTCCCGGTCGGCACACGCGATGGGTTCGGTCGATTGCTCGACAGCTCTCGCGAGTGTTTGCACAATGCACACGAAGCGGGCGTCACCATGATCACCGGTACCGACACCGGTTTCGCGGCAACGCCGTATGGGGAATGGCATGCCCGTGAACTCGAGCTCTTGATGCAGTGCGCTGGCATGTCGGCCTTGGAAGCCATCAAAGCCGCAACGCTTGACTGCGCCATCGTCATGGGTGTTGAAAACGATGTTGGGTCTATCGAGGTTGGCAAAGGGGCCGATCTCCTCATCATCGATGGCGATCCGCTCGCCGACATCCGCGTGCTGCAGGACAAGAGGCGGATCGAGACGGTCATTCTTCGAGGTTCCGTGCAGAGTTTTGATGACGACGTACTCGCACAACGGAGGCCATACGACCCAGCGCAGTACATCTGCCCCGCGCCGATTACCTACGACGTGGTCTATAACGGCGGCGGCGGTGAACAAAGTGACGTGCGCGACTTTGACTCCAGCGCAGCTCGGGAGCTCGCCTCAGAAATCAATCGACGCGGCCGCGTCGCGGCCCAAGACCCAAGTTAGGAAACGAACGTGCAGAAATCGATCATCAATCGCGAGGTCGGCAAAGACTCGAAGCTGTTCGAGGGGGCTGCGGTCAATCAGCTGACCCACTCGGCAGGAGTCAGCATTGAACACGATGGACTCCGCCACATCTATGCATCCGGGAAGACAGCAACCTTCGACCAGTCAGACGATCCGGCCGATTGGGACACCATTGTTGGCCCAGGCGACATCTTCGAACAAACACGGCAGGTCTGCCGAAACATCCAGACCACGGTCGAGGCGGCTGGCGCAACGCTCAATGACATCGTGCGAGTTCGCGTCTATGTGACCCAACCAATGGCGCCTGCCGACTTCCACAAAATCCACGAAGCTCGCGCCGAGTTCTTTGAGAGCGCCCACTACCCAGCGAGCACCTTGATCGTCGTGCACGCTCTTGCGCGAGCTGATGCACTGATTGAAATCGACGCAGACGCAGTGATCCCTGTAACGCCTGCGGGCGTATCGTCTTGATCCAGTATCCTGTCGGTGCTGGTGGCACCGTCACGCGAGTGCTTGAGGCAGGCATCGGCGATCAAGCGATGTTGTTGATACACGGCGTCGGCGCTCGCGCTGATCGGTGGTCACACAATCTCGAAGGGCTAGCAGCGGCTGGATACCATCCTTTTGCCTACGACCTTCCCGGCCACGGCCTTGCCCATAAAGGCGCGGACTACGACTACTCGGTACCGAGCTTCGCGCGGATGGCGCGTGACCTGCTCGACGAACTGGAAATCGAACGGACCTACCTCGTCGGCACATCGCTCGGAGGCCATATCGCCGCGACCCTGGCGTGTGAGATTCCCGACCGAATTGCTGGGCTTGTGCTCGTTGGCACGGTTGGTATTACTCCAATCGGCGCTGAGCGGCGCGGTCAAACGCAGATGCTTGTTACCGAGACGTCACCAGATGCCATCGCCAACAAGTTCCGTGTGATCTTGCACGATGACTCGATGGCCACCGACGCGCTACGCCGCGAGGAGCATCGCATGAACACCTCTCCCGGAGCGAGCGAGGGTCTTGAGGGGATCGCGACCTACTTCGGTGAAAGACTCGATGACGACGTTATTGGCGAGCGGCTCGCGGCGCTCGATGCCGCCTTCCCAATCCTCATCGTGTGGGGCCGAGAAGATATCGGCTTCCCGCTGGAACTTGGCTATGCCGCACATGAGCTTCTAAAAGGTTCGCGGCTCGCCGTGATGGACAACACTGCGCACTCGCCGTACTACGAGCGGGCTGAGACGTTCAATCGCATCGTGACTGAGTTCTTCGCCGGGCAGCTTGGACGCGAACCGATCGATGGTGTCGAAGTCGCCTGACGTGAGGAAGGAAAGTTCATTCTCCGTCGCCCCGTTTTCAACCCAGTGCTAGCGTCTTTCAGCATGACCGAAACCACCGCATCACTCCTTGCGCGCATCAACGATATGGTCGAAGACGAGCACATCAAGAACCACCCCCTCGTCACTGCGATTTGTGAAGGAAACGCATCGCGGGAAGCCCTGCGCGGCTTCACCCGACAATTCTTCTTCGTGGGTCCGCGTCCAAATCCGCGCCCACATTGCGCGGTGTACGCGGTTGCGCCTGAGGATGACCCAGACATCGAGGATCTCTGGTTCGGAGACATCCTTCTGGAGGAAGCGACGGGCGCACACTCGGGCACGGCGCACCACCTAACTGTGTACTTCAATTGGTGCGAAACGCTTGGTCTTACGCCCGAGATGATGAAGGCGACCGAAGCCATGCCTGAAACAGCAGCATTTGAACAGTGGCGCTACTTCAACGCCTTTAAGGGCGACTGGATTGCTGCCATAGCCGGTATTGCTTTCATCGAGGGTGCCTCAGCGGCGCGCAACGACCTCATGATCAACGCCTTTGTCGATCACTACGGGTACGTCCGTGACTCACTCGGCTTGCAGTACTGGGAGATCCACGGCTCAGAGATCGAAGAAGGCCATGGCGATATCGGACCTCGTATCGTGAACCGTTACGCAAACGATGACTACACCAAAAGGCGAGTCTGGAACGCGGTGCGTCGAAGCATCGACCTGCAGTGGCTGGCGTTTGACGGCATGTACCGCGCGTTCTTCGAGAACGACTCGCGCTACAAGCGCTGGCAAGAATAGCGGGCGTGGCCTCGCTAGATCGGCGTCGATAACATGCGAGCGACGGCGAAGGTGTCGACCACGACGACCTTATCCTTGAACCTCGGCGCGCCGTCTTCGAACACCACCGTGTCGCGATAGGTCGCTACGGCAAAAAGATCTGTGCGCCCTTGGCGATTGGTCTGATAGACCGAGCAGTTCGCTTGAAGCGTCCAAACACCATCGGTGCTGTCGAGGACCGCGACCGCGCCAAGAACGTGCTTGGCATGATGCAAGTTGTAGAGATTGGCCTCACGCAGCGACAGGATACGGTCACGCAGCATGTCTTTGCTGTTGCACGACATCAGTTCCAGGGGATAACCGGCATCGACGTTCTCACGCGACAAGATGTTGTACGTCCCATCCTCGACAAAGAGTTCGATCCAGTCTTCAAGTCGATCCTCGTCAATGAGATGCACGTATTCGGCCAGGAGCGACGCCACCGCGTCGCGTGCAGACAACTTCGTCATCCCGCCTCCGCTGCGGGTTCAATTCCCATGAGCTCGTAGTAGTAGGACCAGAATCCACGAATCGGCATCTCGGTGACCAAGTATTCCTGATCCACTATGTCTCCTTTCCCCCCGATTTCGACAAAGGCGTGCTGGTCCTGCTCACGCAACACTGCACGTTGCACCAGCTCCACCGCCTCGCCGTCCTCCATGGAGATCAAACCACCTGGGCCAACCAGGTTCGCCTGGTTGAGGCGATGTCTAGTCATCTCCTCGTCATCGTCTTCGTAACCGAAGTAGGTCCAGTAGAGCTCAAGTTCTCCCGGGCCAACAGTCTGAATCTGACGGGTGCAGAGACTGTTCGTGATTTGTTGCACCACAAGGTTCGGAAACACCGAAAGGATGATCAACGAGACATCGTCGGGGTACTCCTTGACGTACTGCAGCATCGACTCGTCGCGAAGATGGAACCCTTCGTCAAACACCTTCTTCGTGTCCGCAAACGCCTTTGCGTCATCCTCATCGTCGCTCGTACCCATCGCGCTGTAGCTGGTGCTGTGACGATGACGCTCGTCCATGCGGATGCCGCCGGTCTGCGTTGGCCGGTACAAACCAAACGTCGCGTGGAACATGTGCAGTAGCGCACCGTGGTTTGGATCGCGGACGTTGTCGTTATAGAGCTTCCAGTTGCCAAAGATGCGTTGACGCTGATAACCGAGCAGCTTGATCGGCCGGTTGAAAATTCGGTCGATGTCAGCGCGGACAGTCGGTCCGAGATAGTCGACCAGCGGCTCAACCGAGTCAGAAAAACTTCCGAAAATTACACCGTTGTAGACGTCGACATGCATCGAGTCGAGCGAAATGGAGCTCGGCTCAAAATCGGCAGGCATTCCGCCCTCGCCATTGTGGCCTCTCATGAACGGGATCGCTCGAAGCTGTCCCCCAAGATCGTATGACCACTGGTGGTACAAGCAGGTGTGCATCGAAGCGTTGCCGCGACACTCCCGCTCAAGCAGCGTGCCACGGTGCATGCAGCGGTTGATAAAGGCCGAAACAGCGCCGTCATGCTGCCGGTTCAACAGGATTGGTGTATCGCCAACGAGGGTAGTGACAAAATCCCCGGCGTTTGGAATCTCGGCCTCAAGGCCCAGGTAGCACCAGGTCGGACCGCGAAAAATTCGCTCCTGCTCCTCGACGTACACCTCGTCGTCGTGGTAGGCCGCGAACGGAATGCGAGTAAAGTCGTCGACCGGCCATTCGAGGCTCATTGCGGTGGCCATGTTAGGCAAACTCCGTTCCTGTTAGCGCAGCAAGTCGCCGCCGATACTCGAGCGCTGGTTCGTCTGCGACCTTCAGATGCAGCTCCGCCGTGATATCAAGCGGCAGCATCTCTGGTCGCTGGTTTTCGACGATGGCTTGATCTTGGTCGAGGACCTTTCGGTGAAACGCCGTGACCTCCTCGTCGGTCTGGGTGATGCGGCCTCGTTGACCAATGATCTCCCAAAAGCGCACCACATCACCCGAGATCGGCTGGTTCGCGATGAACACGACTGTCTCAAGTCCGTCAGCGCTGATGAGCAGACGCCAGCTATAGGGCATCTCGATCCAAGTTTTTTGCGTCACAAGTTCGTCTGCGTCGCCAAACATCGCCGCATCGACATCGTTTCGCTTGGCAGAGAATGCGAATCCTTGATCAGTCTCCTCCATCTCGAAGGGCGAAATCACCGTTGCGTCGGGTGCTGCAAGCAGTCCAGGATGAACAAATGGCAGATGAGCGATATCGATTGCGTTTTCAACAAATCGTCCCGCGCTTGACTTCCAGGTCCACTCCCCTGTCCGAATAATATTGAAACCGGCGTCAAACTCAGGAAAATCTGGGACGGGCGCGACGGGGTCCTCAAGTGCGACGTAGACCAAGCCGTAGTGCTCGGCAGTGCGATATGCCGGAACTCTCGCTTTCGACGGAATTTTCTGCGCATCTGGAGGCTGAGATGGAATAGTGACACAGGTCCCGCTCGTGTCGTACGTCCAGCCGTGATAGGGACACACGATGCAGCCGCTCTCGTCGACGTGACCCATAGAAAGCCTGCTACCACGGTGTACACAGAGGTCGAGCAACGCGTGTATTTCGCTTCCCGACCGGAAGACAACGAGGTCTTCGTCGAGCAACGTGGCCTTGATTGGGCCCGCGTCTAGCTCGTCGACAGCAGCCACCGGGTGCCAGTAACTACGAAGCGCCGTTGTCACTGAAGTGCCCCTTTCGGATGGTGTTCGCCGTCCAGCAAACACCACCCTGAGTTCAACACAGATGTAAGTACTTTCAAAGCCGTTTGACAAGTTTCCCTATCTACCGAGTTTGACAAGTTTCCCTTCTACCGACAATACTTCCCTAATTATATAGCTGGTCCATATGGGCTTGCGACTGAGATGGCTGGTCCATATGGGCTTGCTACGAGGAGACCTAATGAAGCGAATTCTTGTGTTGTTGTGTGTATTCGTCCTTTTCGCTGCTTCATGCGGCTCTGATGACGAAGCCGCCACTACTACCGACAGTGTTGCTGAAGCGGCCGGAGACGGTGACGCCGTAGCAGCGCCAAGTGGCGACCCCGTCAAGTTCGGATTCCTGAACGGGCAGTCAGGCGATTACGGGGCGTGGGGCGGATGGGCCCTTGCCGCCGCCGAGGTGGCCATCGAAGAGATCAACGCCGCTGGCGGTATTCTCGGCCGACCGGTCGAACTGGTTGTCGAAGACAACCAGTCAACCGCTGAGGGAGCGGTCACCGGCTTCGCTGAACTAACCGAAGTCGATGGGATCCACGCCCTCGGCGGCATCGAGTCCGACGGCATGATCGCGGTATTCGACACTGTTCATGAGTTACAACTCCCAACAGTCTGCAGTACATGCGGCACGACGGAACTCGACACGACCGGCGGCGACTTTGTCTGGCGCATTATCTCCTCCGACACCGACAACGGCATCGTCAGCGCTCAGGTGGCGAGGGATTCCGGGTATGAGAGCGTAGCAATGCTCGTCGAGCTGGGCGAAGGAACCAGCAGCCCCGCGAACGTGTTTAAGACGGTGTTCGAAGATCAAATCAATGGAACCATCACCGAAGACGTGCGCTTCGACGCCGGCCGTTCGAGTTATTCCGCCGAAGTCGCGCTCGCGTTTGAGTCTGGAGCCGACGCCGTGTATGTCTCGGTTGGCTTCGAGACAGCGATTCCGATCCTGAACGAATGGCAGCGACGTGGCTACGGCGACGTTCCGCTCCTCGTGTCGACCGACCTGTTGAGCCCTGACATCGCAACGATCATTGCCGGTGTCGACGGAGCTATAGCAATCGGCGCCACCGGGGCCTATGACACCGTAGGCAACCCAGCATGGGATGCCTACGTGCCTCGATTCGAGGAGAAGATCGGTGACCCACCAGAGATTGGTTTCTACGATGCGTGGCAGTACGACCAGTACATCATGTTGGCGCTTGCCATGGAGATGGCTGGCACGACCGATGGATCTGCAGTTGCCGCTGCTATGCGTCAGGTGACGAACGGACCGGGAGTTGAGGTTTGGACCTACGCCGAAGGCCTTGCAGAACTAGCGAAAGGCAACGAGATCGACCTTCACGGGGTGACCTCGAACCTTGACCTAAACGCACAGGGCAACCTCGAATCACCGGTGCTTAGCGTGCTGGGCATCGTGGACGGCGACTGGGCCGTAACGAGCACCCTCGAACTCGATCCAGCGCTGACCAAGCCCGAGCGGAACTAGGACCATGCTCGGACCTGAGCTACCGCGCATCGCGCTGGTGTTCAGGCCCGTTCCGGAGTACAAAATTAGAGACTCTCCATAGAAACCGCTCAATGCGAGTCCGGGTAAGATCCGGGCTCGCATTGAGCACTAACCTAAGGCGCGTTCATTTGCAGTTCGTCATCTTTGGGATTGTCACCGGGAGCACACTGGCAATTGCCACCATCGGCTTCGCGATGGTTCGCCAAACCGAGAACTTTCTCAACATTGCCCATGCACAGATGATGGCGCTCGGTGCGTTCATCGGAGCGTTCTTGGTCGACCGCTTTGACATGAACATCTTCCTTGCGGGAGCAGTGACCGTTGTGGCGGTCGGGCTCCTCGGTGTCGTGCTGTCAGCGGTGGTGTTCAGGCCGGTTCGAAATCAAGGTGGCACGGTGTTGCTCTTCACCTCGATTGGCCTTGCCTTGATGATCTACGCCGTGATCATCGCGATCTTCTCCACTCGTTCACGAATTTATTCGGTGAATTTTGGCGGCCTGCATGAATTTGGAGGCGTGAATATCGCAACAGGCGAACTGGTGATCGTCGGATTGGCGGTCGCTGGCGTAATCGCGCTCCAGCTCTTCCTCGGTATGACGAGCCTTGGCCGCTCAGTGCGAGCCGTGGCGAGCAATGGCGAACTTGCTCAAGTGCGTGGTGTTCCAGTGAATCGAGTCTCCAACACCATCTGGTTCATCAGCTCTGCATTTGCAGCCATGGCGGGTGTCATGATCGGCGTCTTGAGTTCGGTCAATGCCGAACTCGGTTGGCACAACAGCCTGATCATCCTTGCAGCCGCAGTGCTCGGCGGTCTCCGCAGTATCGGCGGCGTGATTGTCGCGGGCCTCTTGCTCGGCATCGTAATGGATGTTTCGGCTCTCTACATCGCCACCGCATATCGGCCGGTCGTTGCATTCGGGGTGCTGGTCGCAGTGCTTATCGTCAAGCCGGAAGGCATCTTCTCAGTCGTGCGACGCAAGGACTCGGTGGTTACATGACAAGTCCAGTATTTTGGATCGGCGTACTGACGCTGGCGCTCATTTACGGAAGCCTTGCAATGGTCCTCAACGTCGAATCGGGTTGGGGAGGTATGTGGGACCTTGGCACCGCTGGCCTTCTTGCCTCCGGTGCATACTTCTACGCCATCGTCACGATCGATGACCCGGGTCTCGGCACGACCTTTGTGCCCGGTTGGCCAATGTGGTTGGCGTGGCCCGCCGCCGCGCTGTTTACAGGCGTGGTGGCTTTTGTCATAGCGATACCCGCGTTGCGATTACGGCGCGAGTACTTCCTCATAACCACGCTCGCCTTCGCAGAAATCATCCGACACTTAATCGTCATCCAATCAGACCTCACCCGTGGCACCACGGGCATTGCAAACATCGGCCGCCCGCTTGATGGCATGGTCAGCGGACGCAACTACAACTACGTCCTGTTCGCAATCGTTGCGTTCGCAACGGTGATTGTCTATCTGATTACCCGCCGTCTAGGGACTTCACCGTACGGCAGAACGCTGCGGGCCGCTCGTGACAACGAAGCACTCGCACTTGCACTCGGCAAGCGGGTCAACCGGATGAGACTGCTCACCTTTGTCACCGCTGGTGTAATCATCGGCGCGATTGCGCCCCTCTATCTGTTCTTCATACGAGCGATCTCGCCATCACTGTTCGCCCCAGGATTCACCTTTACGGTGTGGACCGCACTCATTATTGGAGGGATGGGCAGCATCCGAGGCGGCGTAGCCGGTGCAGTCGTGCTCATTGTGTTCACGGAAGCAGTCGGTCTGATCGAGCTCGACCCGAGTCGCATCAATATCCTGATCGCCATCGAACCGTTCATGGTCGGCCTCTTCCTCATCTTGGTATTGAGGTTCCGTCCCGAAGGACTCTTCACCGAGCGAAAGGCGTTCGGGGTTCCGCGAGCAAAAGTAGACTCCAGTGCCGCACCAACCGCCACCGCAGACAGCTTGAGTTAGAGACCGCATGGAACTCGTACTCGACTCAGTGAGCAAGACATTCGGGGGAATCGTTGCCGTCGACAACGTGTCGGCATCGATGCCCCACGACAAGATCACCGCCCTGATCGGGCCAAACGGGGCAGGCAAGACAACCTTGTTCAACACGATTACCGGGTTCGACCCGCCCGATCGAGGATCAATCACCTTTGACGGAAAGCAAATCAACGGACTAGCTCCGTGGCGGGTCGCGGAGCTTGGCCTTATTCGGACATTTCAGACACCGGTCGGCTTCACGACACTCACTGTGTGGGAGAGCATGCTCTGCGCAGCGACACCTCACGCCGTGGAGACTCCGATTCAAGCCCTCATTGGCCGGAAGGGTCGTGCCTCCGAACGAGAGGCCGAAACCCGGGCAGCAGGAATCGTGGAAGAGCTCGGCCTCACCGAGCTGGTTGATCTGCGTACTGATGAACTCTCCTCGGGTGACCGAAAATTGCTCGAGTTTGCTCGCCAGTTGATGGCGGAACCTCGGTTGCTCCTACTCGATGAGCCCGCTGCGGCTGTTGCTCCGACAAATATTGGGCGCCTGTCGCAGCTGATTCGGCGACTACGTGACGAGCGTGGTCTCGGCAGCCTCATCATCGACCACAACTTGTCTTTTCTTATGGAGATAGCAGACGCCGTCTACGTGCTCGATCACGGCCGCGTTATTGCTTTCGGGCCCCCGGATGAAATAGCCGCGGATCCCGAAGTCAAACGGATCTACCTCGGCGAACAAGAGGGGGACCAAACATGAGTAGCGCTACAGCAGAAATCGTTCTTGATGTGCAGGACCTGCAAGCTGGCTATGGCGGATTTCCGGTCATCCACGGAGTCAACCTCCAAGTTCACGCCGGCGAGATCGTCGCTGTTGTTGGCCCCAACGGCGCGGGGAAGTCCACGTTACTCAAGACCATCAACGGCCTACTAGCTGTGCACGCTGGCACCGTGATCTTCAACGGTGCGGACGAAACCAATACCCCTGCCGAGCATCGAGCAGCGCTTGGAATGGGCTACGTCCCGCAGGACAACAATACGTTTCCCGACCTTACTGTTCGAGACAACTTGGCCGTTGCCTTGTTGCGCCAGCACCCCGTGGAGGTGCGTCGGCGAATCAGCGAAGTCGCCTTGTCATTTCCCGCACTCGAAGAACGGATGAACCGAAACGCGAGCACGCTCTCTGGTGGTGAGCGTCAGATGCTCGCGGTAGCAAGCGCGATGATCACGCGGCCAACGTTTCTTGCGCTCGACGAACCAACCACGGGCTTGGCACCCTCAATTGTTCACGACCGCATCGATGACATTCTCCGCATCCGAGATGATGGAACACCGGTGCTTTGGGTGATTGAGGAGAATCCCCTGATGTGTCTGCCCCATGTCGATCGCGTGTATGTCATGCAAGCAGGAGTCGTCGACGCTCCTGTCAGCAGCGAAGCGGTTCTGCAAGATGCCGCCCTCAACTCGTTGTTCTTCGGTGTCGACGCAGGCGAAGGCGAGGCATAGATGCACGTAGCCGAACCAAGCCTGAACGCCGAGCTGCGAAAGTATTGGCATCCCATCGCGACTGCGGACACCATCGCGGCCGATCCGCAGCAATTCCGCTTACTTGGTGAAAAGCTTGTGGTGTATCGGGACCCGGCCGGAACCAATGAGATCGTTGCCCTGCGCGACAAATGTGTGCACCGTGGCGTCGCTCTCTCGACAGGCTGCATCAAAGACGGACAACTGATGTGTCCGTACCACGGGTGGCAGTACGACCGCAGCGGAGAGGTCACGCTCATACCATCGCTCGGGCCCGGGGCAGCGATTCCCACGCAGGCTCGAGTCGACCACTACAACACCCGCGAGCAGTACGGGCTTGTGTGGATCGCCCTTGCGGAGCCTGTTACGGGACCTCCACCCTGGCCCAATAGTGATTGGGATGACCCCGAGCGGCGCGTGTTTCTCGTCGATACGTGGATCTGGCAGGCTTCCGCAGGGCGAATGATCGAAAACGCTATCGATTTCAGTCACTTCAACTTCGTGCACGAAGACTTTACGGAGCTAGCTGATGGCCCACTCCTCAAACCATTCGACATCGTTCCCACAAGCGACGGCATGACCTACGCGTACGACGACGGCTTGCTGCTGCGCACGTACACTTTGCACACGCCGTTCACGCTCCATGATGAGAAGTCGGTTATTGCAGCCAGCGGCGGCCGCACATGGTCTGAAAAGGGCGAAACAAAGACGGGCGACTCGACAACCATCACCTTTATTGCCTCACCCACCGACGACGCGGAGACACTGATTTTCGTATTTCTCTCACGGAACCACTCCCACGACATTCCCGACGTCGAGTTCGGAGTCGGTTTTGATGAGGTAATGGACCAGGACCGCTGCGTGGTCGAAGCACAAGATCCGCCATATCTTCCACTCGATCCACGCGAGGAACTCCATCTCAAGCTTCCCGACTCTGGATCGCTCGCTTATCGACAGCTTCTTCGAGAACTTGTAAGTCCATAAGAATCGAACCGGTCCAAACGAAAGGCGATAGCGGTGCCAAAGAAGGAAGAGTTCAAGCTTGATCACCTCAATGAGGCCATCAGCCACTACACCGATGCAACCCGGTTTGGAGACCTTCTCTTCGTTTCCGGATGTGCGCCGCTCGACAGTGATGGCAAACTCGTTGGAGGCGACGATGTTGCTGCGCAAGCGCGCCGCACGCTAGAAAACGTCGGCGCAATCCTCGAGGCTGCTGGAGCGACGTTCGCCGATGTGCTAAAAGTGGTCGTCTACCTCACCGACGTCAATGACCACGCAGCGATCAACCCAGTCCGTCAGGAATTCTTCGGTACGTCAAAGCCGTGCAGCACGTTGATCGGCATCAACGAGTTAATCGTTCCCGGCATGAAGGTCGAAATCGAAGCGATCGCCGGGATTCCTAGCTAAGGAGGCGCACGGATAGGTGGGAGCCTTCGCTCCGAGCCCTGCCATCTCCCGCTCTTGTTCGCTGCGCTCACGGGCCACTTGGGCCGCGGCCCAGCCTCGATACTGTGGTGGAGCAACCGCTTTACGTCGTACCCGCTGGGCCTCTAACCCTCTTCCATTCTGATGCACTTCGCCGGGCAGGCATCGACAGCCATTTTCACCATCACCTCGAGTTCAGGCCCCGGACTATCGATGACGACCTCTGCCACACCGTCATTGTTGAGATAGAAGACCTCGGGCGTCAGCATTTCGCATGACCCGCTCCCTATGCACTTGTCGGCGTCGATAGTAACTCTCACGAATCCTGCTCCTGCTTGTTCACCATTGAAGACTCTGCAATGAGGCCACGGAGCCGAGACGGCGTGATTGGAAGCTCGGTGATCGCGCCGGGTTGCCCAATCGCTTCCTCGATCGCGGCCGCCAGTGCGGCGCCGCACGCATTGGTGCCTCCCTCGCCAGCGCCCTTCACCCCGAGCGGATTGAGCGGACTCGGAGCATCCTCAGATACCAAGATCTCGACGTTTGGAGTCTCGGCGGCGGTTGGCATGAGGTAATCCATGAACGACGTCACGAGCGGATTGCCCATCTCGTCATAGTGGAACTCTTCCAGGAGTGCGCCACCTATCCCCTGCGCTGCCCCTCCGAGGATTTGGCCGTTGATCATCATTGGATTGATCGCTCTGCCGACGTCGTAGGCGACTACGTACCGTTCGATCCTGACGAGGCCGGTTTCGATATCGACCCGCACAACCGCGGCATGACCGCCGTAGGGGTAGGTCATGTGGTGGCTCGTGAATGTTGCATCGACGGCGAGGGCATCGGGAGATGCGCTGGCAATCTCGGCCAGTGACATTTGTGAGTCCGGCTGGCCTCGAACGCCGACCCTGCCGTTGCGATACTCGACATCATCGAGGTTCGCCTCAACCATGTCCGCAACAATCCTGCGCGCTTTGTCCTTGATGGCGTCGGTTCCGAGTCGTGTAGCGGAACCGGCCATTACCGTGACACGGCTAGCAAAGGCACCCATGCCTCGCGAGATCCGGTCGGTTTGGCCGTGCACAACTTCGACATCTCGGTAGTCCATGTCGAGGTCGTCTGCACAAATCTGCGCGATCGCGGTCTCCATTCCCTGGCCCACCGAAGCCGCCCCTGTGATCACCTCAACCGAGCCGTCTTCGCGAACAGTGACCCGCACATCGTCGTAGGGTCCAAGGCCGGATTTCTCGACGAAGAGTCCAAGGCCCAATCCAACGTGCTCACCGGCGGCGCGACGCGCCGCAAGTTCCTGTTGGAGCTCGTCGATGCGAATATGGTTGAGCAGGCGGTCGAACAGCATTGGATAATCGCCAGAATCAAGCACGATCTCGGTTCCGAGCGCAGCGAGCTGGCGATTGAAAGGCATCGCGCTGACCGGAATGAGGTTGCGCCGACGAACCGCCACCGAGTCGAGGCCGGTTACGCGTGCTGCCGCCTCGATCAGCCGCTCGCAGACAAACGTTGCCTCGTAACGGCCAGGCGCACGGTACGTGCCCGCCGGGGTCTTGTTGCTGAGACAGATGTGACCCAGTGAGCGATATGCGGGAATAACGTACGGCCCGGGCAGCATTGCAGCGGTCAGCGATGGCACCGTTGCCCCGTGGGTCCGCACGTACGCTCCCTGGTCCAGCCAGAACTCGCTATCGATTGCGATGATCTCACCGTCGACCTGCACCGCTGCTCGAATCCGGTGTTGCTGGTCGCGGCTGTGGTTGGCAGCGATGAGGTGTTCACGACGGTCTTCGATCCACTTGACCGGGCGATCGAGGCGCAACGCGGCCCACGCAACAACAACATCTTCTGGGTACAACTCTCCGCGAATCCCGAAGCCTCCGCCAACGTGGCCTTCCCGGCTCACCACGAGCGATGGGTCGATAGCAAGCATGCTAGCGATAGCAGCATGGGTGTAATGTGGAACCTTGGATGCGCCGTGGAGTTCTAAGACGCCGGTGTCTGGATTTGGGTAAGCCAGCAATCCGCGAGTCTCCATTGGCACGCCGGTGTGGCGACCAATTCGCAGTTCAAGCGAGATCACGTGATCCGCGTTCGCAAAGGCCTCGTCGACCTGGCCGTACTCAGAATCGAGCCGCATGATCTCGGTCGTCTCTGGCTCTGCCGTTGCAATATCGACGAATACCATTTCTGCGGCGTCCTCGGCGAGGTAGGAATCCTCAGCGATGACCACGGCGACCGGCTCGCCGACATAGCGCACAACTCCCTGGGCCAGCACTGGTTGACGATGCGGAATGAGGTCTGGATAGCCGATCTGGCGAAAGTCGATCAGGGGTAGGTCAACCACGTCAGTGCCGGTGAATACCGCCACCACTCCATCCATCTCGGCGGCTTCGGAGGTATCGATCTCCACAATCGTGCCGTTGGCCACGTCTGACCGAACAACGCGCATGTGCAGTGTGCCGGGGAACGTCACGTCTGCCACAAACCGGCCCTCGCCGAGCAACAGCGGACGGTCTTCCAATCGAGGTACTGATTGGCCAATCATTCGAATCGACTACCCGGCGTCGCGAACACTACTCACAGCATCAATGATTGTTTGATAGCCGGTACAGCGGCAGAGGTTCGACGATAAGACCTCACGAAGCTCGTCATCGCCAATGTCGGGGCGCATCTCCAACACGCCGGCGGCCAACATCAAGAACCCCGGCGTGCAGAAACCACACTGCAGTCCGTGGTGTGCAGAAAAGGCCTCTTGGAGGGGATGTAACGTGTCAGCATCGGGAGCGAGCCCCTCGACTGTCTGGATCTCGCAGCCCTGCGCCTGGACAGCAAACATCAGACACGAACGCACAGGTTCGCCCTCGATGAGCACCGTGCATGCACCACAGACGCCCTGTTCGCAGCCGAGGTGGGTGCCGGTCAAGCCGCAATTGTCTCGAAGGGCGTCGGCGAGTGTACGTCGCGGTTCGAGTTCTATCTCGTATTCCTCAGCGTTCACCGACAGGGTTAGCGGGACACGACCTGAGCTCATTGTTGCTCCATTCTCGATCGGATACTGGCGCGGATTCGCTCCGGAGTAGCCGGTAGTTCATTGACCGAGACGCCAAGGTAAGCGAGCGCATCCGCAATGGCGTTCAGCACGGCAGCCGGAGCGCCGATAGTGCCACCTTCTCCAAGACCTTTCGCTCCGGTAATCGTTGCACTGGTTGGTGTTTCGAGGTGGTGAATCTCGATGTTGGGGATCTCGGTTGCCGTCGGAGGCAAGTAGTCCATCAGTGACGCTGTCAAGATGTTGCCATCTTCGTCGTAGACGATCTCTTCGAGGAGAGCGTTGGCGATCCCTTGTGCAACGCCACCACGAATCTGCCCGTCCACGATCATCGGATTGATGAGGGTCCCTGCGTCCTCGACGACAAGAAACCGCTTCACCGCGACATGGCCGGTTGCCGGGTCCAGCTCAATTTCCGCGATGTGACAGGCGTTTGAGAAGGTGCCGGCGGGGTCATAGGAAGCAACCGTCGACAGACCGGTCGGTATGTCAGCGCCAAGCTTTTCGGTGTGGTGATATGCGATGCGGGCAAGCTCAGCGATGTCAACGCCTACGTCGGTTCCTGAGACCGATACTCGGCCGTTTGAGAACACCATGTCGTGATGACTGGCTTCAAGCACTTCAGCGGCGACGTGGGCAAGGCGTTCCCGAAGCAATCCCGCGGCTATCTGGGTTGCTCCCCCACAGATGACGATCGAGCGGCTCGCAAATGTGCCGAAGCCATATGGCGTCTGGTCGGTGTCGCTATGGATGACGCGAACCTTGTCCGTGTCGATGCCCATCTGATCAGCGACAATCTGGCTGAGCGTTGTTTCGAGGCCCTGTCCGTGTGGCGATGCGCCGATTCGAACATCGACAAACCCCGACGGGTCCATCGACATCTCGACGTTCTCATAACCGAGGGTGACCCCCATCGATCGCTGGGCAAACACGGGAGTTCCATAGCCGGTGCGTTCTGCGAAGGTCGAAATGCCAACACCGAGCAGAACGCCATCGGTGCCACCGCTCTCGCGAGCAGCTACTTGTCGGGTGCGAAAGGCAGGCAGGTCAAACGCTGTCGCTGCGAGATCCAGCGCTTCGACGTAGGTTCCCTCATCGTGTACAACGCCGGTAACCGACGTGTGCGGGAACTCCGTTACGAGATTACGACGTCGGATCTCAACAGCTTCGATTCCAAGATCTCGTGCCGCCGTGTCGAGCAATCGCTCGATCGAAGCAGTAATGACCGGGCGAGAAACGCCGCGGTACGGCGCAACCGGGCACGAGTAGCTGGCAAGCCCACGGGAGCGGACCCGATAATCCGCGAGCCGGTACGGACCCGGGAACTCACCCATCGCCATCAGGGGCTCAACGGCCCAGGTCACCGGATAGCAAGACCACGCGCCGACGTCACATTCGATGTCGGCATCGATGACCAGCAACTGCCCGTCAGCAGAAAATCCGCCTCGAACTCGTTGCACGTGGTCACGACTATGCCAGGACGCAGTCAGGTTCTCGGTGCGGTCTTCGACCCAGGCCACTGCCCCACGGCGCTGCTTTGCGAGCCACGCAACAACAACGTCCTCCCTCGCAAGGTGCAACTTCTGCCCGAATGCACCTCCGACATCGGGGGCGATGACCTGAACATCGCGTTCCGCCATCGCCAAGAGGTCACTTATCGCAGTACGCATGATGTGCGGCGCCTGCGTCGAACTATTGACCGTCAAGCGGCCGGTCCTACGGTCAAATGAAGCTGCTGCGCCTCGCGTCTCGATCGGCATTGCTGACTGGCGCCGTGAGGTCAGGGTGAGTTCAACAATATGGTCGGCGCGCTCGAACGCAGCGTCGACGTTGGGCGTCGCGAAGCGGCCCTCGACGACCGTGTTCGAATCCGCTGTCTCTGAGTGCACGACCGGATCGTCGAGCGCGTCGAACTCGACGATGACCTGCTCTGCAAGATCCTCGGCCTCTTCTGGCGTTCGACCAACGACCACCGCGATTGGTTCTCCGACAAATCGGACTCGATCGCGCGCCAGCAGCGGCTGATGCACCTTCACAAAGTCCGGCCGGTGTAATACCGCGTGGATCTCACCAACACCGTCGGCATCAAGATCCGCTGCCGTGAGCGCGGGGCCCTCGATCGATGCAATCGTGCCACTGGCCACCGAACTGCGAACGAAACGGGCGGTGGCCATGCCAGTCGCGATGTCGCCAACGTACCGGCCATCGCCTCGAACAAGCGGTGCATCTTCGACCCGCCGAATCGAACGGCCAACCCACACCGGGTTCGTGGACATTGTCACCGCAGCGCTCGCCGCGTGAGCGCTTGGACCAGATCTCGGCGGTACTGCGGCGAGCCGTGGAGATCACCGCTCGGGTTGATTTCTTCCGCAGCCGTCGCAGCGGCATCGCCGATCGCGGCCGCGTTCAACTCCCGGCCCACGAGTTTGGCCTCAGCTAACGACAGTCGAACAGGTGTACCTGCAACTCCACCAGCAGCGATTCGTGCCTCGGCCACTCGACCGTCTTCGAGCCTCACTGCGGATGCGACGGCAACGACGGCAAAGTCTCCAACACGTCGGCTGAACTCGGAGAATCCAGTGACCCAATCGTCGCCAAGCCAGGGCACCCGGACCTCGGTTAGGAGTTCGTCGTCTGCAATGCTGGTCGTGAAGGTCATTTCGAAGAAGTCCGCGATGGCGATGATGCGTTCGCCACGAACAGAACGCACAACGATCTCAGCTTCGAGCGCCGTTGCTAGGAGGCACCACTCCGACACGGGATCTGCGTGCGCAATCGAACCGCCAAAGGTCCCACGCAACCGGATAGGAAGATGCCCAATGTGGCGGCCGGCGCTGGCGAACAACGCGCCAAGCGGCCCGTCAAAGGGAGGGTGGACCAGCTCTTCATGGCGAACTCTGGCACCAATGCTGAGATGCCCGTTCCGTCGCTCGATCTGACCAAGACCTGCGACTTGGCCTATATCGATAAGTATCTCGGGTCTTGCGAGGCGAAAGTTCATCATCGGCACGAGGCTCTGCCCGCCGGAGAGCACTTTTGCTTCGTCGCCGTGCTCGGCGAGCAGCGTCAAGGCCTCGTCAACGGAGCCTGGCCGCTCATACTGAAATATCGGCGGCTTCATAGTTGTCTGCCTTTGTACGACACTGTGTAGACGTCGGTTCGACGATCGAGACGGGGCCGAATCTGCGAACCTCGGTCTTGAGACCGAACCACGTCATCAAGATCGACCGTGATAACCGCCTGGCGCTCGGTTTGGCCAGGCAACGGCCCGATGCAGCGCTGCCCAAACGGGTCGACGATGATCGACGATCCCAAGAATTCATAGCGACCGAACACGCCGACCTGGGATGCGCACGCAAGAAACACCTGGCTGAGATTCGCTTGGAGCACCGCACCGTGCGCTTGCGGACAAAGGCCGTCGGTGTCCCATCTCGTGGCGTCAAAGCCAGGCAGCCACGCCGTCGGAACGCATATGATCTCTGCGCCCGACAGTGCGAGAACACGGACGACCTCAACAAATCGCAGGTCATAACAGATACACAGGCCCAAAACACCGAACTCCGTAGCGACGATAGGCAGGCCGAGGTCACCGGGCGCGAAACAATTGTTTTCGCCAGCAAAGAGGTGGAGCTTGCGGTAATGGCCAATGATGCCTGTTCTGTCGACCGCAACGGCGGTGTTGTACAGCACATCACCGCTTCGCTCGCACAGTCCACCAACTACGACGCCACCTGCGTGAGCGGCGCGCTCGCGCCAGGCTTCCACGGTTGGCCCATTCACGGGTTCTGCTACCGGTGCCAGCGTGTCGAAGTCCGCTGAGTACCAAGGCATACATAGTTCGGGCAGCACCACGACGTCTGCGCCATCGTCGAAAAGCTGCTTTGCTGCTGCGGTGGTTGCGGCACGGTTCGCGTCGGCATCTCCCGGCGGACTGCCAATTTGGGCCAGGCCGATGCCAACGGGCCTCACTGCTCGTTGATGAGCTTCAGGAGGAAGGGATCGGGCGGGCATGGGCCACCGACGCTGACGACGCGGCAGCCTCGATCAGCTCGGACCGCGTGCTTGAGGCCAGCGGGAACGTGGATTGCATCGCCGGCCTCGTATTCCAGCACGCTGTCGTTCTCAAAATCTGCGACGGAACCCCGCCCCTCAAGGATAAAGATCGTGTCTTCCGACGTTGCATGTGCGTGCGGTGTGTTCGCTTCGCCGGGCTCGAGCACGACGTAATTCATATTGGCAACGTCAGCTCCGACTCCGGGCCACACAATGAGGCGGGCGTCGGCCGAAATCATCGGCATGAACTTGTCAGGATTGTCTCGGTGAAAGATCTTGATCGCCACGGTCTCAGCCTTGTTGGTTGGTATAGAGGTTCTCATCGGGGGGGCACGGCCCGCCAATGAGTACCGCGCCAGTGGGTCCAGCGCGAAATTGATACGCGGTGTTGGGCTCCACGAACAACATCGAACCGGTGATCACCGCGTGGTGCTCACCGTTGTCGAGGTCCGAAACTGTCCCATCCCCCGCTGACACGTGGTAGACGGATTCGGAGGTGTGGCGCTGCAGCGATGTGAGACCATCTGGGTCGAGGGTTATCAAATGCATCGAGCGGTGCTCAGCCCCTGACCCTGGCCAAACAATGGCGCGAGCGGACCCATCCCGCTCGATAATCGGGATGGAAGGACCGGGTTCTGACCCCTTCACAACCTGGACTTGATACTTCGGTGCAGATTTCAACAGGATTGAAGAATAGCGTACAACTCATGCACGCGCTACGGCCAGCTGCGATTGGTTCCCTCCAGCTCAAGAATTGCATTGTTCGAGCCGCAACGTCGGAATCTTTGGCGCTTGAGACCGGCGAAGTAACGCCGGAACTCATCGCGTTTCATCGTGCCCTCGCCGAAGGCGGCGTTGGCTTATCGATCCTTGGTCACGCTTAGTTATTGAAGTCTGATCTGGGCGAATCAGCTACTATTCGTGCGCTTAGCGACTTCATCCAAAGAGCACGGACCGAGGGTATTGGCACATGGCGTCCTACACACCTACAGAGGCTCGCCTGTGGGCGTTGTCCGAACTTTCCGGATGCTGTGGCTGCGTTCTCCCCACGTTTAGCGCTGACCTCTCGGCCCTCAACGAAGCAGCAATCCGCCACGACATCGAGATGGAACGCGAAATGGGAATGTCTGCGGTGCTTGCGGTAAGCGAATGCGGCACGACGATGGAGGAGTACCGGTCGTTCCTCGAGATCGTCACAGGCGCCGCGGGCGACATGGTCGTGGTTGTTCAGGCGGCACAGCCGACCTGGGATCTGATGCAGCAAACGATCGACTGGGGCTTTGAACTCGGCGCCGAGCTCGTCTTGCCATCGTACCCAATGACGTACCATCCAACCTCGCTCGACGAACTCTACGAAGACAATCGCCGAATGATCGACCGGTCCTCGCTGGGCGTCTTGCTGTTCGCGATCGACCAGTGGAACTTCTCCAGACTTCACCCCGCCGCGTTCCCGGTCGAGCTGATCGATCGACTGGTCGCGGACTGCCCAATGCTGGTCGGGATCAAGAACGAAATTGGACTGCCTTACGTCGGCGGGATGGACGACGTCTTTGCGCGATTCGCTGACCAGATTGTCGTCACCGATCCAATGGAATCGAACGCCCCCATTTGGGTGAAGCACTACGGCATGAAATATATGGGCACCTCCAACTACGAAGCTTTTGGGCCCCGGATCCCACAGATGTTGCGACTCCTCGGCTCCTCGGATACCTGGGATCAGGGTATGGAGATCTATTGGCGCAACATGCCAGTGCGGAAGGCCAACAGCGCAACCGTGAGTCCAATCGTTGGATCCACCGGAATGGTGCCCCGCGCGATTTGGAAGTATCAGGGCTGGCTCCTCGGGTTTAATGGGGGCCCGGTGCGCTCACCCCTCGCACGAATCAACGCAGGTCAAATGGGCATGATTCGCAAGGCGGCAATCGACGCAGGGCTCGACGTCACCGACGACGCTGACGACAAGTTCTGGATTGGCAGGAACCCAAATTGAGCAGCCCCCTCCTTATCGACGGAGACCTGGTCGATTCCTTGTGCACGGTCGACATCGCGCTCAACGCAGCCCGGATCAGCGCCACAACTGTCGGAGCGACCACCGGCCGGGTGCAAATCGCCGACGAGATGACGTGGATGCGAGTGCTCACCGGCGTGATTCCTGAGCTTGATCTCGTCGGCTATAAGGAGTTCCACCGGGTCGGGCAGCGAGTCCGTTATCACATCAGCCTCTTCGAGCGGAGCACAGCCGACATGGTTGGCATCGTTGACGGACGCCGCATCACCAGTGTGCGAACTGCCGCGACGGCCGCGCTGGCATTCGAACGAGTCGATGATGGCACGCCCTCGATCCTTGCCGTCATTGGCAGCGGCGAAGAAGCGCGGGAGGGTCTTCGATCTGTGGCCGCGGTGACGCCGCTCGTCGAAGTTCGGGTCTACAGCCCGACCGCCGCGAATCGAGAGGCGTTCTGCAAAGAGATGGAGCCAATCGTGGGCGCTCCCGTTCGACCGGTGACCTCGGTCGACGCGGCACTCGATGGCGCTCGACGTGCCTACGTCGCAACGTCGGCGGCAGGCGACGCGTTTCTCCGCTACGAACAGGTCGAGCACCTCGAGTTGCTCGCGAGTATTGGGTCTACCCGGCCCGACCAGCGTGAACTCATCGGCGATGTCCTGGCCAAAGCGGCACTCGTTATCTTCGATTGCGATGATGCTCGGCACGAGCCGGGCGACGTCATTGACGCGATTGACGACTTCGGGTTCGACGCGAACTCTGCGATTCTGCTCGCCAACGCACTCGACCCGGCCACGGCCATCCCAACGACTGGGTTGACCGTCTTCAAATCGATCGGCACGGTGGAGCAGGACTTAGTACTAGCGCACCAACTGTTGATGGCTGCGCGCGACCTCGGGGCAGGTCACATCGGCCCAGAGATCGGCACATTGCGAATCATGAGAGGGTAGGGATGGACGAGCACGAGACGATGGTCGAGATCGGTGATGGCTTCCGGGTCAGCCGGCGTATCTACCACGATCCATCCGTGCACGAACTCGAACTCGAACGAATCTTTAAGAACTCGTGGTTCTTTGTTGGCCACGAAACCGAGATTCCGAATCCCGGCGACTTCGTTACCCGTCCGCTTGGCACAGACCCGGCGATCGTTTCGCGCGATCAAGCTGGCGAAATTCACGTGCTGCTCAACGCGTGCACCCATCGCGGCGTCAAGCTCTGCCGAGCCGAGACCGGCGAAACGAAGAACTTTCGGTGCCCGTACCACGGGTGGACCTTTGGTTTGGATGGAGCGTGCCGCGCCGTAACGTACGCATCGGAGATTTTCGGCCCGGATCTCGACAAGTCACAATTCGATCTCATCAGGTCCGGTCGAGTCGAGATCTTGTTCGGACTAATATTCGCGACCTGGAGCGAAGAGGCTCCACCGCTTGAGACCGCGTTGGGCGACCTTGTCTATTACTTCAAGGCAATCTTCGCAAAGTTCGACAACGGCTTCGAAGTGATGGGTGCTCCGGTTCGAAGTCGGGTCCCGTGCAACTGGAAATCCGAGACTGAGAACCTCTCTGGCGATGGCTACCACACGATGGTCACCCATGAAACAGCGCGGCGGTTCGGACTCTTTCCGAGCCCCGAAGACGTAGAGGAGTTCAACGAAGGAGAGCAACCGGGGTTCCGCGGACGCACGGTGCAATGTGGCCCAGGTAACAGCATTCGGATTCAGCATTTACCAGTCGCAACCGAACACCCAAAGTTTCTTGGCTATCCCGAGGACCTTTGGCCACAGATCGAACGAAACCTCACCCCAGGACAGATCGATATACAGTCGCGCGTTTCGGTCATCCACGGCTCGGTGTTTCCGAACCTGTCCTTTTTGGAGAACTTCAAGACGGCAACCGATGGCCCAGGCTCGATGTGCCGCTACGTCCGCCTCACGATGAAGGTTCCGGTGAGCCACAACGAGACCGAGGTGTGGTGGTGGCATTTGGTGCCGACCGATGCGCCAGAAGACTGGAAGATCCGCTCCCAAAGAGCCTACGTACGCACGAACGGCGCGGCGGGAATGTTCGAGATCGACGACTCGGAATGCTTTGTCGGGATGACCGAAGCCAGCAGCGGTCCCACCGGGCTCGACGCGCACTTTCAATACATAGGCGGCCTGCATCATGAAAAGGCCGAAGGGTTGGAATGGCCCGGCGACGTCCGAGACGCTGATCGAAGCGAGCACACACTTCGCGGCTTTCTGACCGAGTGGAAGCGACGCATGGAAATCGACGAGTCGCCGCTGGTTGAGAAATGACGACTCGGACCCCACGTTGGCAGCACCCTCAAACCTCGCACGGACGCTCATCGAACGATACGCACGTCGCGGTAGGCATCTTCTATGCCTACGAGGCTGAGCTGCTCGATCACTGGGATATCAGCAGCTGGCTCGACCTGGTTTCTGAAGATTTCGTGTATCGGGTGCCGGTCCCGCTGCTCACCGACGACTACAACCAAGACGGCTACGACACCCAGTCACTGCTGATGGATGAGGATCGAAGCTCTATCGAGGAGAACTGGGCGGCTCGCATGACCGACGAGCACAACGCCGTCTCTTGGGCTGATAGTCCGCCGGTGCGGCTATTGCGGCTGGTTTCAAGCGTAAGAGTCCGCCACACAGACCACGAAGGCGAATTTCTCGCGCGATCCAACGTCCGGATTCTCATGGTGCGCCAATCTGGCGCTGCCAAAGAAATGTTTGGCGAGCGTTTCGACATCTTGCGCAGCAATGACGAGGGCTTCACGATCGCCTCACGCTTCGTGGTTCTCACATCGACGATCATTGACGCACCGCGACTCCGGATGCTGTTGTGATGGACGTCGAAACGCGCGGCCCAGGCATGAGACTGCGCTACATCGGTCTCGGCGTGCCTAACGTCGACGAGGTTGTTGCATTCTTTCTCGACGACTGGGAGCTCGAGGACGCTGGAGCCAACACCGACGCCGCACTGCTTCGCGCCCCCGGATCGGAAGACGAGTTCATACTGCGAGTCCGAGCTGCAAGCAGCAGCCAAGTGGACATGTTTGGATTCGGCGTCGACAATGCGAGCGAGGTTGACGAACTTCATCGATGCCTACGGGCAGCCGATGCAACCATCGTCGGCGAACCAGCATCGATCCTCCACGAAGGTGGCGGCTACGGCTTTCGCTTCTTTGACCCCGATGGCCATCTCCTCGAGGTGGCCTCAGATAGTCCTCGTCAACAGACACGCACCGGCGATTTCGCGCCTGGTCAGCCATTGCTGCTAAGTCACTTCGTGATCAACGCCACCCAGACCGACCGGCTTGTCGACTGGTATTGCGCTCATCTGGGGTTCCGGGTCACCGATCGCCTCGAAGACAAGCTGATCTTTCTCACGACAACAGATGCGCACCACCAGATCGCGATCGCTACTTCAACCGAAAACGGTCTCAACCACATCGCCTATGAGTGTCATGACGTCGATAGTTTCATGCGAGCCGCGGGACGCTTGCAGCGCCGCGGCCATCACTTGCTTTGGGGTCCAGGACGACACGGCCCCGGCGACAACACGTTTGCGTATTTTCGCGATCCCGCGGGCTTTGTCCAAGAGTTCACCACCGGACTCGAGTCGGTTGGAAGCCCTGACTGGAAGGTTCGGTCCTGGCGGTCCTTGCCCGAAGAATCCGATCTCTGGGGGACGTCGAACCCAAGACCAAATGACGAATTTGTAGGCCGACGAGATCCAGGTCTCGGAGTAGTGCCAGACTGGATTAGATCATCATGAACACGTGGGATGCAATAACCGCTCGGCGTCAACTCCGTGAGTTCTCTCCAGAGGCGATTCCAGACGTCGATATGCAACGCGTGCTCGAAGCCGGGTCGCGGGCACCCTCTGCGCGAAACCGTCAGCGGTGGGGGTTCGTTATCGTCACCAACCCGGCCCAACTCGCCGAACTCTCCGGCGTTTGGCCAGGAGCTGCGTGGATTCCAGCGGCGCCAGCCACGATCGCGCTCGTCATCCCAACCGCCGCGGAACCCACCGAACGGGAGGCGATCAAGTTCGATCTGGGTCAAGCCGCTATGTTGATCATGCTCGCCGCGACCGATCTCGGGCTCGCAAGCGGCCAGGCGGGATGCTCGGACCAAGAGCTCGCACGGAAGGTTCTGGGTTTCCCGGACGATCACGAGTGCGCGATGCTGATCGCACTTGGACTGCCGGCTGGTCCGGCGCCCAAACCGATCGTGAAGCCCGACCGTCGCTCCGTTGGCGATGTTGCCCATTTCGGTCGTTGGACAACTCGCTGATGAACGCTCGGACCGCGCTCGTAACCGGCGGCGCATCCGGCATTGGGGAGGCGGTTGTTCGAGCGCTGAGAGCAGATGGCTTCACAACGGTCTCGCTCGACCTGCGAGCAGGCGCGTCGGCCGACGTAAGCGTGCTGGGCGACGTTAGCGAACCCCAAGCGAACGCATCCGCTGTAGAAGCCGCAATCAAAGCGACCGGCCAGCTTGATGTTGTCGTCGCCAACGCAGGAGTGCACGACGGCGGACTCGGACTCGACGAGCCGCCAGACGAACTCCTTCAGAGGATGCGGCGCGTTTACGACATCGACGTGATCGGCTACGCCTTAGCGGTACAGGCCGCACTGATTCCGCTCCGCGCTGCACGCGGACACGTTGTGCTCACCCTTTCAGACGCCTCGTTTCTTGTTGGCCAGCAAGGCGCGGGAATTGCCTACACCGCAGCGAAGCATGCGGGCGTGGGGATGGTGGGTTGGCTCGCACGCGAGCTCGCACCGGAGGTTTCGGTCAACGCTATTGCGCCCGGCGGCGTGATGACCAGCCTTCAGGCCGTCGACGCAGGGGGAAGCCACCGTGACGTCTTTGATGATCCGGCTGCTCAGACGAGTGAGATCGAGCGAAGGAACCCCCTGCAGACCGTACTAACGGTCGATGAAGTTGCCGCCTACTATCAATGGATTGTCTCGGACCAGACTCGCGGACTCACTGGGCAAATCATCCGGCCAGATGGCGGACTTTCAGTCAAATGAACGTAAACGGAACCCCGACGAGCGGGCCGGTCGAACAACCGGAAAAGCGGCTCCTCGATCTCCTACGGGATGACCTTGGGCTAACCGGGGCGAAAGAAGGTTGCGGCCGCGGCGAGTGTGGCGCGTGCACGGTGTTGATCGATGGTGTCGCCGTTCTTTCTTGCATCACCCTCGCTGCACGCGTCGATGGCGAGGTGACGACGATCGAGGGGCTCGGTGAGGACGCCGACAAACTACGAGCCGCGTTCGCGGATCACGGCGCATTCCAATGTGGCTTCTGCACGCCGGGCCAGATCGTCCGCTGCATAGCGCTGCTGGCGCAGGGTCTCCCCGAAGATGACCACGAACTCCGCCGACAAATGTCCGGCAACATATGCCGGTGCACGGGGTACGTGGGCATCATGGCCGCGCTACGCGAAGCTGATGGACGCGAGCCTCAGGACGTCCAGCAATGACCGCGACCGAGCCCCGCGTCGGCGCCGTCCAGGCCAAATCAGGCCCAGCATCTCCAATTGGAATGCGTGTGCGAAATCTCGACTGGGAAGCCAAAACCGGGGGCCTTGCTGACTATGTCGGTGATCTGCAACTTCCGAACATGCTTCACGCTCGACTGGTTCGCAGCGTGCATGCACACGCCAACATCAGAGGCGTCGACACCACCGCAGCTGAAGCAGTCGACGGTGTTATAGCAATCGTTACCGCAGCCGATTTTGACAATGCCCGGTACACCCATCACGGCGGTCCACTTGCCGACCGCACGGTGCTGGCAGGGACAAAAGTGCGCTATGTCGGCGAAGAAATCGCGGGGGTTGCAGCGGAAACTGCTGTGGCAGCCAATCAGGCAGCTGGTCTCGTCACTGTGGACTATGAGCTACTCGAAGGAGCATTCGACTTCGATAGCGCACGACACCCAAAGGCTTCGCAGATCCACGAGGACAAATCAGGAAACGTCGCGATGCATATCGAACGACATTGGGGAGAGTCGGGGACCGGTACGAAGTCCGTCGCTGCATCGGGGGTGTATACGTTTGCTCGGCAAACACATGCCTGCATGGAGCCAAACAGCGTCGTCGCCAATTGGAACGGTGATACCGGGCACCTCGATGTTTGGATTTCCACCCAGTCGCCATATTTGGTCCGTAAGGAACTCGCCGGGGTTCTTTCGCTCGCACCTGAACAGATCGACATCCATGAGATTGCCGTTGGCGGCGGATTTGGCTCGAAGTCCAAGATCAGCGAGTTCGAGGCCGTCGCATGCAAACTCTCGATGAAATCTGGGCGGCCGGTACGCCTCGTGTTGACCCGAGAAGAAGAATTCGGAACAACAAAAGCTCGCCACAACGCTCAAATCGAGCTTGCAACCGAGGCCACCGCTGAGGGGCGGATCCTGAGCCGTCAAGCAAAGGTCGCAATCGAGAACGGAGCGTACAACCACTCCGGCCCATCGGTCATGGGGTACGGAACGCTCGTGCTCGGCTCGTTCTACCGGACCGACCGGGTCGACATTGAGGCCGACCTCATCTACACGAACAAGCACCCCGGCGGGCAGTTCCGCGGGTATGGGTCACCACAGGTCACGTTTGCCATCGAGTCACAAATGGACGAACTCGCCGAGGCCTTGAACATCGATCCGATCGAAATCCGCATTAGGAACGCAAACCAAGCTGGCGATGTAAGCCACACGGGTTGGAAGATCGATTCGGCTCGGCTCGTCGAGTGCCTCGAAGCCGCACGCGACGCAATCGACTGGGACAACAAACGCAAACTCAAGGGCTCCGGTCGCGGGGTCGGTCTCGCTGCAGCAATTCACGTCAGCGGAGCGTTCATCTACGAAGACGCGAACAGGTCCGCTTCAACCATCGACGTGACAGCTGACGGGACGATCATTGTTCGTTTCGGCGGCGCCGATGCTGGGACGTGGCAAAAAACCCTGCTTGCGCAGTTCGCGGCGACGGAGCTCAACGTTGCACCCGAGGAAGTTTCCGTTATCACCATGGACACGGCAACCACTCCTCGTGACCTCGGCGCGTGGTCGAGCAGGGGCACGTACATGAGCGGACATGCCGTTGCCGCCAGCGGCAAAGCAATGCGAGATCGCTTGCTCTCCCTCGCTGCAGACGCGCTTGGCGAACACACCAGCGACCTTCGGCTCGCGGATCACCGCGTCATTGGAGCGACTGGCTCACGCTCGTTTGCAGAGTTGGCAACACAAGGTGGCGTCGACGGCGTGCTCACAATCACCAAAGAGGTTGAGCTCGACATCGAACCGCTCGACCCGATGACGGGGCTCGCGAACTTCTCTGGAGCCTACTCATTTGCGGTGCAGGCCGTTGAGGTCGATGTTGACAGCGATACCGGCAAGGTCACCGTGCTCGACGCGATCTCCGTGCACGATTCGGGCGTTGTTGTGAACCCGATTGGGTTTGAAAGCCAAGTCATCGGCGGTATGGCGATGGGCCTCGGTGCGGCGCTAGGCGAAGAGCTGTTGTACGAGCAGGGTCGACCAATCAACCCGAGCTACCTCAACTATCCCCTTCCGCGCGCTGCCGACCTCCCGCCAATTCGGCCACTGTCGGTGCAGGGAGAAGATCCGCACGGGCCGTACGGGGCAAAGGCGGTCGGTGAAATCGTGCTCATTCCCACCGCCGCCGCGGTCGCAAACGCCGTCGCACATGCGACTGGGGTACGGATCCGTGAGCTTCCGCTCACTCCCGACAGGGTGCTCGGAGCACTCCGCCAAGATCAGGCTCAATCTCGCTCCTATGGCCTGGCGGGACGGCCCAGCCGGTGGTGGATCGCCGGAATTCGGAGCCTCTACCCGCGAGGCCTGCAGAAGGTGTTGCATCGGTACGGGACGCTCTTCGGCCGAGTTCACGACGCGCAACCGATCGAACAGATCCTCTCTCCCACAAGCATTGAGGACGCTTCGGTTGCGCTCAAAGGCGGCGCGGCTCCGCTCGCTGGAGGCACCGACCTACTTCCCGCACGAAATCAAGGGTTGGTCGAAGCCACGACGTTGGTCGACCTCTGCACGATTCCCGGTCTCGCAACGGTCGCTGTCAACGACGGGGCCCTACGCATCGGTGCCTCAGTGCGCCTCACGAAGCTCGAAAGTGGACTGAACGCAGAGATGTTTGGTGGCGCGGTACCCGCCGAAGCCCGCCTGATTGCGATGGCAGCTACACGAATTGCATCACCTCAGGTGAGATCGATGGCCACCGTCGCAGGAAACCTATGCCAACAAAAACGCTGTTGGTTCTATCGAAACGACTTCAACTGCTTCAAGCGTGGTGGCACAACCTGCCCGTGCTACGCCGTTGACGGTGACCACCGCTTTTATCATGCCGCCGTAGGCGCTCACCGGTGTCAGGCCGTCACGCCTTCAGACTTGGCGACCGCATTCTCGACGCTCGATGCAATGGTCATCATTGCGCGCAGCACTGGACAACGTCAAAGCGTCTCAATGTCGAGCTTTTATACCGGGCCGGGCGAGACAGCGCTGGCCGACGGCGACATCATCACGGCAATCGAAGTTCAGCTGCCATCTCTCGAGACCACCGATGGCTTGCACTCTCTTGCCGGCTACCAAAAGCTCAACCTCTGGGAGGGCGACTTTGCTGTCGTGAGCGCGGCAGTCGCACTCCGTCTGGACGAATCGAAGGTCATTCGCCATGCCGCAATCAGCGTGGGCGCACTTGCACCCGAACCGCTGCGGCTCGCTTCGATCGAGAAGGCACTCGTTGGTCACAGACCCGACCGGGTCAAGCTCCGCTCAAATCTTGATGCTCTCTGGTCAAAAATTGGGCATCCGCTTCGCAATAACGAGTGGAAGCTCGACGCAGCCACCGGAGTTGTTCTCCACGCGTTCGACGACGCCATCGCAAGCGAGTAGCCAGTCAGAAAGGGCTGTACCCATCATGATCATCGACAGCCATGTTCATCTGTATCCCCCGCAGTGGCAGAACCTCGGACGTATGCCGGCAGATCTTTTTGACGTCGAAGGCCAGCTTCGGCGAATGGCAGATGCGGGGGTTGCCACATCGGTGGTCTCGGACCCACACATTTGGTATGGCGATCTTGACCTCGGCGATCTTGCACAAACAACGACCTACAACGACTACGTTGCGCAGCTCCAAGCCGACCATCCCGGGGCACTTCTCGGTCTCGCGTCAGTAACACCATGGAGAGGAGATGCGCATTTGGCTGAAGCAAAACGGGCGATCGAAGAACTTGGACTCGCTGGTTTTGCGCTCGCCACTAGCGACCAGAATCGTTATCTCGACTCGATTCCCGACGCCTTTTGGGAATTTGTGACCGACGCAGGCGTCCCGGTCTTTCTCCACCCAGGGGGCCAGACCCTCGGTCAGGACCTTATGGACGCCTATCGTATGGGTGAAGTGTGTGGACGCCCGCTCGACATGACCGTCACGCTCACGCGATTTATTCTCACCGGTGGCTACGAGCGATTCCCCGACCTGAGATTTCTTTGCGCCCATGGCGGCGGGGCGATCACCATGGTTGCAGATCGTCTCGATTTTGGCCACGAACTCCGGAACTACACACCGCTCGGCCCATGGGGCGAAGTGGAACTTGTGGATGCGCCATCGATTCATGTGCAAAAGCTCTATCTCGACACCGTCACCTTCGGCCCGAATCCCCTGCGCCTTGTCCTCGACACTGTCGGTCACGACCATCTCTGTTTCGGAAGCGATTGCCCACCAGTGCCGTGGGCCATCGAACGCCATCTTGACGTCATCCGCAAACTAAATCTTACCGAAGCGGAGATGAGCGATGTCCTGGCGAACAATGCACGTGGCCTCTTCCGAATACCAGTACGGAGACGATGATCATCACGTCGTCGCCGTCGAGCGAGAACGGCAAAGGCCCGGAAACACAGTGTTTCCGGGCCTTTTCTGTAGTGGCGGGGGCAGGATTTGAACCTGCGACCTTCGGGTTATGAGCCCGACGAGCTACCAGACTGCTCCACCCCGCAGACGGAATGGTAACGGCGGGCTGGACCGGCGCCTCCCGTGGGGCGG
>Ga0302134_10000042_pt1 | contig 34961 bp, 34 predicted proteins | sample CB9_SCM_MG_FD_203123 | JGI IMG/M metagenome (GOLD analysis project Ga0302134, IMG submission 203123) | Marine microbial communities from Western Arctic Ocean, Canada - CB9_SCM | ecosystem: Environmental > Aquatic > Marine > Oceanic | place: Canada: Western Arctic Ocean | collected 2017-09-19
TATACAACTGCAATGCAAAACCAAATTGAAAATTCGATGAATACCGTGCAACAATATGTCTTGGGACTCCTTCGAGGTCAAATAACTGTCCCAAATTGTGTCGTAGAACGGGGCGCACAGAACGAGCCTGGCATGTATGTGGATAAGCCTATTTTTGGCGAAACTAAACAATACATTGACAGAGTTAAATTTTATCAACATTATAAAGGAATGTATAATGGTAGGCTGGCAGCGCGAGCTGCAGAAACTGACGTTAAATTCTGGAAATTCATTTGCAACATGAGCCCAGAAAACGGGTGTGCTATAGACATTCCAATGTTTGTTAGCACACCAGTGTTAGACGAAGATAAAAATCCAATATTAATCGAAGGCAAACCTAAAATGAAAAAAAAGCCAGCAACAGATAGCATTGCAGTTAGCAAAGGTTACATCGGTTATGGTACATCAGAAAATGTGCGCTGTTTGGTATTTCCTACTTTGCAAGATGCACTTTTAAGTTTTCAAACGCATATTGGAGGCAGTAAACTCTTTGATATGAAAGTCAATTAACAACATAATAATAAAAACAATAAACAATAAAAACAATAACAGGGAAATAAACAATAAAAAACAATAACAGGGAAATAAACAATATAAAACAATATAAAACAAAACAAATAAACAATTATAATAAGTACTCTAAAAATCTGCTATGGTAGGGATGGTATAGTAAATCGATGTTTTCTTTTATTGAACATTGTGTTTTTCTTTTTCTTCTTTCTCAAAACTTTTAAAAGTAGATTTACCCTATCAACCCTATCATCCCATCATGATTTTTAAGTATCAATGATTTCATGTTTTTTATAAAATGTACCAAAGCAGATTTTAATTATCACTATCAGAAGCAAACATATCGTCAGAATCACCGTCCTCGATCGTGTCAGGCTCTTCGTCAGGCATCGTGTCGGGCTCTTCGTCGGGCACTTTGTTAGGCTCTTCGTCAGGCATCGTGTCGGGCTCTTCGTCGGGCACTTTGACAGGCTTTTTGACATGATTCTTGACAGGCTTTTTGACATGATGCTTGTCCTTGTGTTCAGAATCGTGTTTGAGTATCAACTGTCGCATTATTGGGCCAAATCTCGGCGCGCGTTGGCCCAATACAGGTTTTGGTGGTATTCTTATCTTTAATGGAATCATTATTATATATCAAAAACATCTTATATATATGGAGAAAATTCTCTTTTATTTTCCTGTTGTATTATTGTTATTAGTATTATTATGTTGTTGAGGGTTACTATTTGGATGGGTTTATTATTTGGATGGGCTATCGGGAATCGGCTCATTGCCGTAGCCTTTGATGGCTTTAATGCCAGTGAAAAAGTCGTCACTGCAATTAGACTTTGACTCACCGTTCATTTGTTTAATCACACCTCGACGAGTTTTGCCTTTTCCTTTAGCACATCCTTTATTTGCCATTGCCTCAGCAAATGTTGTTTTTCTTCCACGGTCTGACATCATTGGTTCGTTATTCTTTGCACACCACATCGCGAACAATTTGTGTACAGAGCTCGGGGCTGGACGGCATCTGTCTTCGCACAAAACCTCCTTTTTATCCTCACCTGTTGTGACATTCTCTTTAAACCATCTGTCAAATGCTGCTTGTTGTTGATCATCTGAACTCTTTTTCGAAGATTTAGGACATAGTTTACCAGGCGATATGAAATTGTCCAACGCATCGTCGTCCAACAGCTTTTGAAGTCTTTTCTTCGGCGTAGCGTGGGCCTTTTTAGACGAACTCTTTTTAGACGAACTCTTTTTAGACGAAGAAGACGAACTCTTTTTCGAAGATTTAGGAGATTCAACTTCCTGTTCAACTTCCTGTTCATCTTCCTGTTCATCTTCCTGTTCATCTTCCTGTTCTTCTTCATCTTCAACTACCTCGAAACTCCACAGGTAGCAGTAATCTTCTGTCGGTGGGTTGTGAATCTCGGTCTCCACATCACTCCACTTCATCTCTTTATCGCCATCGAGAATAAAAGTGAGTTGATGCTTTGGATATTTTGTTTGGTCATTCATGTAATTAATATCTTTCTCATCAAATTTAACAGTGATTTGACGATTTTTCGTGCTCTTTGATTGAGCTTTAATAACTTTTGTTCTCACCCATGCGGAATGGTGCGGCGTCTCATCAAAACCTATTACGGGAATATTAACGTACAATACACTGTCTTTTGTGATGGTCTCGTGTAAATAATTGCTGAACCCATCATTATATTCATGTAATAGAATTTCTTCATCTGCTTCAATATCTTTCATAGCTCTCAAATAGTAGGTTTTCCACTGCCAGATAGGTGAATCTCCAGAGCAATCCAATTCAATCAGAGGTATGAGTTCCATGTTCGTTTCGCGAGCGATTGTGGCTTCTGTTGGCCAACAGGGCATATCCCGTGGTTCTTTGATGTGAGCAGTCTGTTCATTTTTTTTATATTTGATAAATATATTTCCCTGTTCAAAGGGATGATTTGTCAAATCTGAATATTTGTACAACTTCACTACACCCTTGTAATCGTTGCTAAGGTTGCGATTTTCGCGTACTGCATAGTACGGTAGTGCAGTAGGGTCGATTTCACTAATTTGAATCCACTTCTCGCCTTTCTTTGCATTATCCGCATCGGTTTGTCCTCCTCTGTCGTACTCGGCAATAGGAATCAAAGTATTCATTTTAATTTTGTAATTTGTCCAAAGACCTTTATCTTCCTTTCTTTGTGAATCGCGTTGGCCTGACTTTTTGACCGTGAAAGCAGCCTTAGCAGCTTGTTTCTCTTCTTCACTAACGGTTGGCAATGGGGGTTGTTCTTCCTCTTTTGTAGATTCTTGTCGTGGTGTGGGCGGTTGGGAGGCTTTATCAGCAGTACTTTCATTGGTGATATTGTCTTCCTCATCATCATCCAATGAAACATCTGCACGTACATTCACTCTTTCAAGTGTTAAATTATCACCAAGTGCGGCGGCTGGTGCGGCTGCGGCTGGTGCGGCGGCTGGTGCGGCTGGTGCTGGTTCGGCTGGTTCGGATGGTTCGGGTGCTGGTGGTTGAGTAGCAGCAACAGAGGCAACAGATACAACAGAGGCAACAGAGGCAACAATCTGTTGAACTCCTGTTTGACCACCACTTAGTTCACTGATTGCCGCTAAAATGGGATTCCAGAAGTCGAAGGGGATGCCTACCGCGCTTAAATGTGCCATCTTCATCGATGGGAGGCTATCCACGGTCACACTAACCGCTTCAAACTTACCAAGGATGAGTGCTTTCTGGTCATCAGTAAGACCAGAAATATTATTAACAAAATCTTTGATGGACATTCTTTGTGATAGTGCTATTGATATGAGCTGGTTCAGGTTGTGGTTCGTTTTCTGTCGCTTGGGTGGTTGGTGGAGGTCTGTGTCTGCTTTGCGTGTCGTAATTATGACAATCTTTATTAAAGACAGTGACAGGAATATAAATATATGTTTTATAAAGCCCTTACTAAAATGATAAAAAATATCTTTCTGTTTTGATGAAAGGAGGAGCGATGGTCGAACGATGTTACTTTTTCGTAGTAAATTCCTCCCCTGCCCGCTCCTCCTTTCCAATACTTAACCGTACCAATAATTATATCTCAGCTCAAAAATAACGAGTTTTGTCATTATTTAATATTTCAATATGACAAACTCCGATGTATAATTCCTTCCGTACCAGGTCAAGGAGTCGAGAAGGAAAAAAAAACACCCGCTTAATTTACATACTGAAAAATTAAAGTGAACTTTTTTTTATACCGTTACGCGCCTCCACCAAAAAAAACCCGACTAAGTTACATTTCAGTCAATAATTATAAAACAAAATTACAAATGTATCTAAATCATAAGTTACATTTTCCTTCTCAACCCGCGAAGATATCTTCAAGAAACTTATTATAATCCTGTCTTAAAGAAACTTATTATAATCCTGTCACCATGTCCATGACCACACCACTATCGTCAGTTCTATCTGTTGCAGATGGACATATTGACCGCTGCTTTCTCAGATGCTGATATCAAACACGATGGGACTCTATCACGCGAAATGCTATTTATTCACAAGCAGGGTGGACTTGGTATGAATAAGAAAGATCAAGAGAGATTATATGACTTATTACAAGAAAGAAATGCTCTTAATGATTCCGAATCTTTTGTAGCTACCGCAGTCGCCACCTCTGAACTGAATTCTTCGCATCACTATAGTACGTGCCATCTACTGCGGACATAGCCACAGTTATAGATGAAGATGAATTGCAACCTACAACAAACTGTAATTTACTCAAAAATTTCATGGTGCTTCTGTAAGCTACCATGGGATATTACAAAACTGACGAAGGAGAATTAGTCAAGGAGAAGACCCATAAAATCTACTCGTTCACCACTTTGGCCACTCTGAAAGCGCAAACCAACGATGTTATGGAGTTCGCTCGACAAATGTGTGATGATTGGTCTCAAGAGTGTATTGCAATTGTTATAGATGGTACTATGCATTTTGTCTATTCAGCTGACGAATCCGAGACTCTCACCGATGAAAAGCTGTTGAAAATGTTCTTTTCTCGCGTAAAACGTTGTGCCAATATCGATACGGTAGCCGCACGTGTTAAACGTGTCCCACGCACTCCTTCGCCAAAAAAGAAATAAATCTTCTGTTGGTAGGGGTGATAGGGTAAATCTACTTTTAAAAGTTTTGAGAATGAAAAAAAAGAAAAACACAATGTTCAATAAAAGAAAACATCGATTTACCCTACCATCCATATCATAGCAGATTCGACGGCAAACGTCTATATAAAACCCTGTCAAGATATTCGAAGGACGATGGCAACTATAGCCCCCATCACATCACCCATGGCCATTGTTGTAGATAATATTTTAAGATATTTTATAAGAAGTGAAAAAATACATGACTTTAAATCTTTTATACTTAAACATCCTACATCATTGAATCATGCTCTACCGCTTGCCGCAGGGCTCGGCAGCTCTACAGCCGTGAGCATGTTGTTAGATATCGGTGCTGACGTCAATTCCGTCTATTGTGGTGCATCTACCCTTTACTTGGCCGCTCAGCACGGTGAAGTTATTATAATTAAGATGCTATTGAAACATGGAGTTAAAATAAATGGCAAACAATATAAGAATAGATATTCACCTCTGTACGCAGCGGCCAAAGAAGGATATCTCGACGCGGTGCAAGCATTGGTAGAAGCAGGTGCGGATGTGAACGCAAAGGATGGGTTTTTACACCGCAATCCGTTGTACGCTGCGTACTCGTCCAAATCGAACACTATAGTAGATTATCTAATTAAAAATGGAGCAGAAGAATTAGATATCTGTTGTATTTGTATGGATAATCTTCGAGAAAATGTATCGGTGTTGAACTCGTGTGCTCATCAGTTTCACCACAGCTGTCTGGTCAACCTTATTAAGAGCGGACACCATCAATGTCCGCTGTGTCGGGCTGAATTTAGCACTGCCTATAACGAAACTGAATTTGCAATGCTTGTAACAGATAATTATCAATTAAACAGATAATTATAAACATAGTGTAACAGCCACTCGATCGGGACACAGACGTCGAAGACGGATATGACATGCACTTTCGCACAATGTTTTGCATTTAAAAATCATGATGTTTTTGCTATGATAGGTTTGATACCTTAAATCATGATGTTTTTGCTATTGTAGGGGTGATAGGGTAAATCGACGTTTTCCTTTTATGAACATTGTGTTTTCTTTTTTTTTCATTCTCAAAACTTTTAAAAGTAGATTTACCCTATCACCCCTATCAATCCCATCATGATTTAAGGTATCAAAGATTTTAAATCATGTTCTTTTATAAAATGTTTGGAATCATCCCTATCATAGCAATATATGTAACTAACTCCCCCCCCATGGTTTGATAAATTTGTAAAAGTAAGGGGAACAGGAAACAGAGATTTATAAATATGGCTAATTTTTGGACAAACATTTAATTAAAATAAGAAATCAAATATTTGATGTATTTTACATTTAAAATCTACGTCTCCAGGGTCTCTTGGCTTGTCAATTTCATGATGGCTTTGACGATATCATTTTCGTATTGTTTGAGAGCAGTAATTGCTTTGGCGCGGGAGACGTTAGTTTGAGACATGACCAATTCAATGACTTCATTTGAAGATGGCGGCACTTGTCTTGGGGTCATATCCAATACACATGAATGACGTTCACCCAATCTTCGAGAAAAAAATACAGGTGTCGTGGGCAGCGGCTGTCTATTGTCCGTAAACACAATATTCATCATTGAACCGTCATCCAGAACAATCTGCCCCCGAGTACCGCATGTTGGCCACTCTTCACACTTTTTGCTCAACTGTTTGTGCCAGCAAAGTGGAAGTGCCAGCAATTTTACATAATGAGCGTGAATAATTCTTGCAGAATGATGTTGTTCTTTGTCCAACGTTTGTTGAATCTCATTCTCTTTCATGCTGTCCAATATATCAGTTGTAGTGCTGTTCATTTTCTTGTTTTAATTATAATAATCAAAAATAACTGAACTTATGATTAATATAAGCGGTTCGATTCAACAGGGTTTTATGCCAACAGGGCTACATATAACAGGGTTTTTATGCCAACAGGGTTTTATTATTTTATTGGTTAAACAGGAATATAACTGTGGAGATTTATAAATATTTATTATTAATTTTTGGACAAAACACATTGGTTCAACTGTTGCATTTGTTTGGCCAGCAGTCGCTTGCCTTTTTTGTTGGCGTGTCGGCATTCCTTCTTGAAGCGTGCAAACATTCTTTTGAAAACTGCTTTATCAAAATGGAGCAAACCAACAATCTGCTTTTGCCATTTTAACGGGTAGGTCAAAGCATGTGAACGACCAATCCAATATTCAACACCATACGATACCAACAGTTCCTCACCCGAGGCAATGTCTTTGGTAGCTACCATACGAACAGTCAAACTGCCATCGGTTTTTTTGAAAGCGATGTTGTTGGCCAACGCCGAAACAGTGCGATGTATTTTTTGGCGGCGGAAAAAAGCAACATGCCAACCGAATGTTGGCATGGAGTTTTCAGAGTCAAATTTGGGCATTTTGAATGGGCAGCCATCGTTCAACAAATGTCCCACCTGCCGCATGTCTGCGTTGATTTTGGGTTCTCCAATGATACTGTGGACTTCAGAACCGCCAACATGGACGCCGCAGTGGACGCCGCAGCTGTAACTTTGGCGCACGTCTACGAGTCGGGAACGCGATACATTGACGGGCGATAATACACGTGTTGTTTTTGTTTTCAAGGATTCAACACCATCGACGGGGTAAAACGTCACCGTTTCACCAGCAAGAATATCTCTGGCAGCAAACACTCCTTGTCCGTGAATGTTACTGCGGCCCACTCGTACAGGACAACTTGTAGTTTGTTCAACAACCGACCAGTGACTCTCCAACAAACGTTGGAGATCTGCACCAGTACCTGGACAAATTGCATAATAAAACCCTGTAATATTTCCAACTGTTTGTTTGTCGACGGCTTCTTGCATTGCGGATGCAACATTGCTGTCCAATATATCAGTTGTAGTGCTGTTCATTTTATTTCTTGTTTTAATTATAATAATCAAAAATAACTACACTTATGATTAATATAAGCGGTTCGATTCAACAGGGTTTTATGCCAACAGGGTTTTATTATACACCACCAAGTACAAAATGTTACTCATAATCGGATTAAAATTTGAAGCACCATATGTATAGGGAAGATTAACAATCGACCATAAATGCAGTCATCAAACTACAATTCAAATAACAATTCAAACATGTTTTTCTCTACCAGTACCAAAGAGTCAAGACCTACTCTTATGAAATTGTACAAAACGTATTTGGTTCAAACAAAATTTAAAAAATCAGAAAAACCTTTGGGTGAAATCGAATTCATGTTTACTATGTTTAAAAAATCTCTTGCAGCATGCAAATCACAAAAAGAGGGTATGAAAGACAACTCGCAACTTCTCAAAATGCTAATAGACAAGGAAGATGTTTTGAATGACAACTTGCAGCTTCTCGGAATGCTGAAATACATGCTAAATGACCATCGTTCTAATCAAGATGTTTGCTGTGATTTTGTTTTGTTCATAATGGAAAAAGCCCGTGAATTTGATTGCTTATTTTCATTAGTAAACGAAACGACTTTGCGGTTTGTTGATAAAACGACTTTTGGAAGTGAAATATACAGTAGTGATGTTGCATATGGGTGCTACACAAATTGGAGAGGATTTCAAGCTGCAGAAGAGGCGAATAACGAATTTTGGAAGCCTATTATGCACATGAAATTTGGGGAGATTTTATTGGTTAAACAGGAATATAACTGTGGAGATTTATAAATATTATTTTTATTGGTTACTGTGGAGATTCGCTTTTATTGGTTACTGTGGAGATTCGCTTTTATTGGTTACTGTGCGCTATAAACCGTCTCTCACATGCTTCGAGTGTCGTAGCATGTTCATTCCCAGAAGTCCAGATTATATTGGGCATCGTATTGAAGGTTTGACCACGAGCTCTGCCACCACGCACCAGTTGTCTGAATTCAGTGTTCTCGACTGGCACATGTGGTTCGGATGACCACGTTGCTTCATTGAGTATAACGAAAACACCATTGTCAGAGTTATCGGTGTCGGAGATGTCAGTAATGGGCATCGTTTTTGCTTACTCTATTAAACGCATATATACATATATATACATATTCTCTACATATAATTCAACAGGGTTTTATAAATATATAAATATTTTTTATAATTCTTATTTATTCATACATCCACAATCACACGTGTATTCCATATACTGCCATCTATTGCTTTTTAAATTGACCCATTTTCCATTGTCTGTTCCTTCTCGTGATATATATGGTGAAACACATTGGTTGAACCCATTCGACTCTGCCCATGCACACGATTCATCGCAACATTCTTGGCAGTCATACCAGACATCAATAGGTTTTCCTCCATGTTCTAAACAGAACAAAGCTGTTTTCCATCTTTTTTTGATTGGGTTCGAGTTATCTTTCGAGTTAGTGTCAGACACTAACTCTTCAGTATCGTTTACAGTCTGGAAGTTCATCGTTTTTGCTTACTCTATTAAACGCATATATACATATATATACATATTCTCTACATATAATTCAAACAGGGTTTTATAAATATTGTTTCTGAGGGCTGTTGGACTGACATTGCGCCAATAAAAAGTACTTACCTTTAAAAAAAAGTACCTATTACTTTTTTTCAAAAAAAAAAAAAAGTAACTTGTCTGTCGCCTGTCTATTTACCTTCCTATTTTTTAATGGACTCATCTGTGCTTGGCAAACGCAATCGATTAGAACTTGAAAGTCCAGTGGAAATCAGAAGTTCGCTTCGTGTCCTACAGCTGAGAGCTATGGTCAAAGCGATTGAGACTTTAAAGTTGTTTCAGAATAGAGTAGAGTCAGATTTGGAAGAACTAATGGCGGAAGAATCGTCTGATTACGTTTTTGTTGGGCCAATCAACATGTGCATACACTGCAGAAACGCATAGGAGAAGCAGATATAAAGCCGCACTGTACTGAATAGTACGAAGTGATAAATTTGTAAAAGAGTAAAAGGGAACAGGAATATAAGGTTACTGTGGAGATTTATAAATATTTAGAAAATCTTTGAAAATAATCGACATACATTACATATTTAGTATTTCATCTCTTCTACGTTTGTGGCCGCTGAGAGTGTCCTCTGTGAGCTTCATTTGTTCATAATCGTGGACACATGTCGTTGGAAGTTCAGGGAATGCACGCTCGATGAAATCAACAAGTCCACAGCTAAACTTATATTCAGCTTCCATATCATGCAAAACATGAATGTTATAGGGCATGAAATAGATAGTGGAAGTTGCAGGATTAATTTCCGAGCACAACATCTCAAGTACCTCCATGTACATGACATGAGTGAGTTTCCCATTGATTTTGAATTTACAGTAAACTTTAGTTTCGGATGAAATCCCTTCGTCTTTGTACTCCTCGTTATCACCAACTTCACGATTTTCTTTTGTCCATTTGTGAGTGTAAATGTTCTCGAATCTTGCAGGATATATTTGAATCTGTTCTTGGCCTTCAGCATTTCGTACCGAAAGGTACATGTCTCCGATGAGAATATTGTTGACGGTATTGCTAATAATGGAATCAATAGTCTACATATAATTCAAACAGGAGAATTGTGGTAAAAACTTTAAAAATATAAATCCCTGTAAAGAAATTTCTGAATCCAACCTCACATATGTAGGGAATATGTAACGATTGTATAAAATAAAAAAATAGAAGCAAAGTAAAAATGGCATCGTTTTCTTCTAATGTTTGTGAAAACTTATCCCTCAAAAAACAACTCCAAGCCGTAACCATGCAAGCGGATATAATGAGAAAAGTTTTGTTGGCACTTGTAAATGAAATGGAAGAAGATTACACCGACATGATTAATATGTCGGAGGAGCACGGAAGCCTGAATGCCTCTTTATTAGAGTACTTTGGTATAGATTCCTACATGATTCGTGAAGACGGTGAGTCCGTCAGTTGTACGTATAAGTTAGTGGAAGAACAAATTGTTCCTCCTCCTGTTCCACCATGTCATCCTGACATTGCACATTTACGTTGGGGTGCTGTGATGGATGAGGTGGAAACAGCACAGGCTATAGAAGCAGGAGTTGCTATTATTGACGTCAGTAGTACCATAACATGGAATGATATTAGCCAAAACAGTCAAACATGGGCAAACAATCGCGACTGTTGGCGTGAATACAAGCCGCACTGTACTGAATAGTACGAAGTGATAAATTTGTAAAAGAGTAAAATATAATTCAAACAGGAGAATTGTGGTAAAAACTTTAAAAATATAAATCCCTGTAAAGAAATTTCTCATGGTAAAAGGAAACCCAGGAATGTTGCCTCCAGGCTTTCAACGCTACCGAAGCGAACGCACAGGTGGCAAAACACGCGGCAAATGGGATTCTGTGTACATAGGGCCTGGTTTCCAACGATTTCGCAGCTTGGCTGCAGTGTATCGCCATGTTGCAAAAACAAATCAGCAAAATCCTGTTCCACAACACTCCCCAACACCTGCGCCTGCGCCAGTGCCTGCGCCAGTGCCTGCGCCAGTGCCTGCGCCAGAGCCAGGGATTGAGGTCATTGATTCGGAAGACAACTGGCAGGACTCTGACGACGAAATCCAGGTGCGCATCATGAACGACAATGGAGAGTATGAGTGGATTAGTGCCTATTAAAATAATAAATATCTGCTGTGCCTATAATAAAAAAATATCTCTATTACTGTATATCCTGCATATATTCTCTATAATCATTAATTCCAGCAGTGAGAGCTTCATTTAGAACAGTATGAGCCAAAAGATAACTCTTCCAAATTGCGATATCATTATTAGTATCCAGATACTTTTTCAAATACCGACATCTTTCTTCAAGTTTTTTCAGTTTAATTGCCTTCCATTGACGATACGTTTGTCTGTGCACACTCAGAATGTCTCTGTCCTGCATTTCAGCTTCCACCACACCCTTCGTCATCACGGTTGTTGACGTATTTATGGTCATCACGGTTGTTGACGTATTTATGGACATTGGAATTTTCTTTAGCGCTTTCAAAGAAATTTCCTGAAGAAATTTCCTGATGAGCTGTTACAGATGACCCGCCTATTAAAATAATAAATATCTGTTCTATAATAACGGTGTATCCATGCAATATCCTGTATCCTTTTTGTAGGGATGGTAGGGTAAATCGATGTTTTCTTTTATTGAACATTGTGTTTTTCTTTTTCTTCTTTCTCAAAACTTTTAAAAGTAGATTTACTGTACCATCCCTACCATCCTTCTTCCAAATGTTTGTAAAATTTTCCTTTTATTCTGAGATGTATCGGTACGATTTTCCAATTCTCAACATTCATGATTGATGGGTCGTCCGATTGACATTCTAAACAATAATCTACTAAATCATTGTTGCGAGATTTTGGTGCAGGTTTTGATAGCGATTCCATGAAAATGATGTTGCCGTACCATCCGTTTTTTAACATCCATTTGAGTTGTGCCCTGTCCATCCATATAATATGGGCGCGAGACATGGTATTTTCTTTCGAGAGGCATAAAAAATTGAGTTCTTCAACAAAACAGTTGTAGGGTTCTTTCTCGGCGCTAAAAACCGAAGGCGTGGGGTCTACGAGTTTCCCGCGCACAGTTTTGTAAACCACGTGACGTTCCAAATGCCAATGTTTAGTTCCTTGAAATATTGAGAATCCAAACACAACCGAACCACCTCCGTTCATTAATACCATCCGTCGGGCGTTCAACAAGCACTGCAAGGGCTGAGCACCTTTACACTCAACTTTAGGGACTCTCGTGGTTGTAGTGGAACACCCAATATTGTTAAGAATAGAACGCAACTGTTTTGGCGGCTTCTGCCATGGTGGCAAAAAAACCTGAGATTCTTCAATTTGAAAGTCTTTCAATACAAACTTGAATGGTAAATTGTCAAAGTAAGTCTTGCAATCAAATTTCGGGTGTGTTCCATGGAATTTGCTATCTGCTTGTAACCAGTGTTCGTACGACCCATACTTGGGGTTTTTCTTTTGTTGATTCATAATAGAATTTGTTTTCTGTTGTTTTATTTTATAATCCGAAAAACATTTCACATATTCGTAACTTTTGTGACGGTAGGATTGAAGTGTTGTAAATCCCTGTTTTAAAGAGACCTGTTTAAAAAATCGAGGGTGTCCATGGAGTGGGCATTTTATAGGGATGGTAGGGATGGTATAGTAAATCGATGTTTTCTTTTATTGAACATTGTGTTTTTCTTTTTCTTCTTTCTCAAAACTTTTAAAAGTAGATTTACTATACCATCCCTACCATCCTATTTTTAAATTTTTAAATTAAAAACATAATTCCCTGTTTACGTCTGGATTCAACATTTATAGCGAATATGTGAAAAAGTGCTTACCGTTCATTACAAAGAACAAAAAGCAGAAATGTATCACAACTTTTACACTGCAAAATGGTCGGACAACGTGATTGACGTGTCAACTAAAATAGCATTCCCATCTATAAATTTAAAAAATAATGGTTCAAAAGAAATGGTTTTAAATACAATACAATTACTCCGACTCGTAGGGATGATTCCAGAATATTCGCGTGTTGTTGGTACACCTGTTGTGTACCCAGAGGAATGGAAATTTCTCCAACAACGGTCGCACTGCAAGAAGCGCACTTTGAGCCATAGCACTTTGAGTTACAGAAGAAGAGTAAAAGGTAACAAGAAAGTTAAAAAGAGAGCCAGAGAGTACTTAATAAAATCCTGTTCACACCATAGTATACCAGCAGGTCGTTTAAAGCGCGCTACAGCCGCTATGGCTGTACTAATAACGGTGTGCAATGCGTTTCACATTCAAGGCGACATGTTCAAGTGTCCAAATTTACCAACGCTGGTGAAAGTAATGTTGTCGCTTACATATGATTAAAAAAGTAAATTTTAATTTTATTTTAGTGGTACATTTTTAATTCCTATCTCAGTCTTGGTCAATCATGTTTTGTTAGTGGATAATCAATACCCTTAATTTTCCAGCGTTTTACATCTTTAATTCCTTTATAATAATTATCTCCTCCAACTGTGCAACCGATGTTGGTATGACCAGTCTTGGTCAACATCAATGCCTTAAAAACCATATCTTTACTCGGTTTAGCATTGGAAGCACGAGTCGATGGTGTACATTTGTTTGGGAAATTGTGTTCACACCATAGTGTACAATGTTTTCCCAATGTTTTAGGCACATATCTCTGGTATTCCTCTTTATTGTTAGTCGTTGTAACATACCTCTTGTACCATGAGTTGAACGTCTGTTGAATTTCTTTGTCGATCTTGGTTATGTTGTTCTTTGTAAACTTTGGACGTTTGTTCTTATTGATTTGATTTTTTTTATTTTTACCACCCTTGACTTTTTTCTTCGGTGGGGTGCGTTTGCGCTTCTTACTGTCGTTCTTCTTCGGTCTTGTGATTTCACTCAAATCCATACCATCGTCAGAGGAAGAATAATACTTAGGGGCTTCAGGGTCAGAAAAATCGACGGTTTTTTTTTTCAGTGGCACATTTGGCACACCTTCGTCTTCAGAAGACTGGTCGGTTTCGGTCTCGGTTTCAGAAGAATCGTCGGTTTCGGTCTCGCTATCAACGTCATCGAATTTTTGCACCATTAGATGAGGTATCATCGATTCCATAAATGCTAAATACTTTTCGGGGTATTCCGTGGTGCTTTTTAAGCTGAGAAACAAACCCTTCATTCTTTTTTTCTCACAACCTGACAGGATTTGAGCATCTTTTTTAAATTTGTTTAAAACCCTGTCCGCAGCGCCCATCGACATCTTTGTCCTGCACAGAAGAAAAAGACGAGACATGCGGCTCAGTTTCTCCCATTCTCCCTCGCAGTCATCCTGTTGGTATAATTCGTTGTTATAAAAATCGTCTTCATATGACGATATTCCTTTTAGAAATGGTCTACCTCTTTTTTGAAGAAGGTTGAAAATGGCAGACCCGAAAATCTGTTCTGGGATTCCAGCATTGCAAATTAAATCCACATCACTGCTCAGCGTTGCTTTGACACCAGTCCATATTTGTTCCACCCTGTTTCGCAAGATACATATTCCCTTTGCGTCGTCCTTCAAATTGTTTGAAATCTTGTTCTTGCTTTTTTTAATATCTGCAATAATAAATTTTTTTATTTTCCTGTTCTCAGCATTTGATCTAAAATGTCTGTTGTGAGGACTGTTTGGATTGTCAAACATTTTGCTGTTGTCGAATAAATCGATGTACGCTTGTGTCTTTGTCGTGTCCAAGCCAAGTGCTTTCTCCAATTGAAGGCGCATTCTGAAGTGTTGGTCAACAGTCATGCGCGCACCAATAAATGTTGAAGCTGGTGAAAATCGAGAAATAAATACCTGTATTGCAGACATATTTGTAAAATCAAATATCTTTGGGCTGGCTTTGCCCCTTATCGTACTATCATACAAACCACACGAGCAAAGAGTGCCCTCAACACACATTTTGTTGCATTGCGAACATCCTGCAAAGGATATACTCTCACCAGTGTCTGCCAAACGTGCAAGTTGTTGATTGTTATCTTTCAATGCCAGTTTCTGAAGTTTAGTAGCTTTCTTTTCTTGTATCAATGGAAATTGTTTTGCATGTACTGGACACATATCTTGAGACATACCGATGCACCCACAATTAGCTGTTGATATGGCTACCAATGCATAACCACTGTAACCAGCTGAATGTGGATTTAATTCCGCTCCAAACCTACTGTCTGCATTCAATGTACCATCATTCCAATCATATTGGACAAACTTCTGTGGAAGCATCAGGGAATAAGAACCTACTGAACCAGGATTTATGCAAGTATCATTTGTTACACAAGTAATTTCATTCCCTTCTTTGTCGCTGAAAACAACACTCGATTTTGATGCAACCGCTGATAACATATCCAGGCCGCCCGAGCTGGACGAGCTGGACGAGCTGCTGGACGAGCTGGAATCCCTGAATGCTGAAGGCTTATCAAAAGCAGAATAAAATTCTATACCAGACTCTTGTAAAGTTTGGAAGGTACACCAACTTTTCCTTCCCAAATTCTTGTAGTAGTACCATCGTAAAGCGCTGAATATTTCGCTGCTCCTCATACTCGTAAGAGTGACTTGCTTTTTTAGCTTGGCTTTAATGCACCCATCGTAACCGTTGTGCGGCATAACTTGAATGCCAGAGTACAAATCTCGATAATTCACTGTTGGTATAAACTTGATATTTTCTTTTTGGAATCTGAACTTCTCACCCCCATCATTGAAGAATGGGCCAGCGAATTTTGCGAGCTTATTGCATTCCTTCCTCCGTGCTGTCTTACCATCGTGGTGGCTGTAAAATTTCATTTGGCATTGCGTAGGTATTAAGCTTCCTACTTTAGAGTCATGTTCATTTAATCCAATAATATATATACAAATCTCTGTCTCTTTAGTTGCTCCAACAAATGTGTTAATTTGTTTCTTTATACGGTTGAAATGATTCTGTCTCAGTGCTTGACTTTCTTTTTTAGAGAGCAAACATCCATTGCGATACATATCAATGGACACCCCCGCAGGTATTTGTTGGGAGGAGGAGTGAATACCATGAAGTATTGAACCATAAACTTTCACAAAATCTGTATTATATAAATCTGCAAAGCCCAGAATAGAACAGTCCAAGACCATCACATTTTCGTTTCCTTTGTCGTGTGACTTGAGTACGTCGTAAATCAAGTCATCATTGTGTAAGAACCACTGTGAAGCCCCTTGGGTGCATATTACATCCTTCCCTTCTTTCTCAAAGTGGTTATCATAATGTATGTCACTGCCAAGAATAAAGATCTGTTTATCAGAATTCCCCCCTTTATTTAATATGTCTTTCAAAGCGTCTGTGTCTGACTCTGTGGTCGTTTTAGAGGCGGTGGAGGACTTGTTAGAGGCTTTGGTCGTTTTAGAGGCGGTGGAGGTCGTTTTCGAGGCGGTGGTGGTCACTCCTCTTGTACTTCTTCTTGACATGGTTTTTATTTTTCTGTACAGGAGTTTACAGAATAGCGAAGAAACGTTATGCTGAAACCACGTTTGAACATCTGTCAAAATAGTTGTTTTTTTTAATTTCTTTAATTTTATGTTGTTATTTAATTTTATGTTGTTATTTAATTTTCTGTTGCTTCAGTCCTTATTGAGCCGCAAAATGGGAGGTTATAAGCGCTTCGTTCTGCGGTAGAGTGCGTTGGCGTTTGGCCACTGGTTCGTCCGTATGTTCTACAGCTTGTCGTTTTTCCTGTGGTAAAACAATAGCTACAGAAGTGATGACACCTCTACATAAAGGACATGTTTGATTTTCTAATAATAACCCTGAATACCACTTGTGCGCGCAATGTTGATGAAAGAGGTGTCCACAGCCAAGCTGACACGTCGGCTGCACGCTAAACTTGTCGTAGCAGATAGAGCACTCTGCATCATTGAGATTCATTTCGACAAAGACATTGGGATTATCGAAGAGAGGAATAAGAGCGGATTTACATCCATTAAAAGCTGTTGCATGCCATTGAGAATTCATTGTCGTTGGTGTCCGAAACTCAGTGCAATTCGCAAACGCTCCCTTGCAAATTACCATCGTGTTCATCACCTGTAAATCCGCCGATTGGCTGCCAAATATATCTTGGCGTCCCACAACATTAATAGAAGACATAGCAAATGTATAAGCAGAAATTTTTCTCAAATTGCTGGGCAAATAAATCTCTGTCAATTCGAAACATCTATAAAATAGCCTATCGCGCAATACTTTCAGCTTGTTTGCCAGAGGGAACTTTATTTTAACAAGCGTGCTGTCTCGAAAGCATTGAATTCCAATGGTTGTGAGTCGCGAGCAACTACCAAGGTCTACGTTCACGATATTTGAATGCGCAAATGCTTCTCTTCCAATAGATTGCAATAGCCTTCCGAAATCCAGGTTTACAGCCATGGGGTCACCTTCGTCGTCTTTAGAGAAAGCACGATGAAACGCTTGTTTGCCGATGGTTTGTATATCTCTGAAATATTTGGTAGTGGCGTTTTCGTCAGGTGCTGTTCGACCGAATAGTGAGCTGCAGTTTACAAAGGCTTGCACGCCAATGTATTGCAACCCAAGAGTATTAATATCTTTTAATTGAGTGCAATCCTTAAATGCCTGTGTACCAATAGTCTCCACACTTTCAGTGTTGATATCATTGAGTTTGCCGCACATTTCAAATGCACGCTCGCCGATGTGCTTCAACGTTGTGGGAAGCGTGCATTTACGCAAAGAGCGAGCATTCCGAAACGCTCCCATGTTTATTCTCGTATATCCTTCAGGGATTATAAGTTCATGTAGCCAGAGAGATACTTCAAAAGCATATCTTTTTATCTCTGTTTCACCAGCCGCAATCTGAGCTGCTGTCAGTTCGGGAAGTTTTAATATGTGCGGCATATCACTGTACGATGATGCTGTAATCATTTTGTTTTCTGTTGTTTTATTTTATAATCCGAAAAACATTTCACATATTCGTAGCTTTTGTGACGGTAGGATTGAAGTGTTGTAAATCCCTGTTTTAAAGAGACCTGTTTAAAAAATCGAGGGTGTCCATGGAGTGGGCATTTTATAGGGATGGTAGGGATGGTATAGTAAATCGATGTTTTCTTTTATTGAACATTGTGTTTTCTTTTTTTTTCTTTCTCAAAACTTTTAAAAGTAGATTTACCCTATCAACCCTATCATAGCAGAAAATTATAATTGTTTATTATTGTTTTTATTATTTTTATTTCCCTGTTCATGTTTATTATTGTTTATTAATATTTCTTAGAATTTCCCATTCTTGACGTTCTCGAACCATTCAAAGAGTCGTACAGACCCGTTTTTGTCTTTGAGCTCGTCTTGCCATTGCACTATCCATTCGATTTGTTTCTTACAGATGGAAAACAAATATAACGAATGGACTTGTTCCTGTATAGTCAAATGTTCAAAATTATCAATTCGTGTCCAAACATCTGTCGATGTATCAACATGTGTTTTCGTGTGTACCAGCGTTTCAGGCCACATTTCGATACCCTTTTCGAGAGAGATACGGATCGGCGTGGGGTGCGAATGTAACCGCTGGAGAAGAAAGCGCGTGTTTTTTGTGGGCGAGCAAAGTGGAAGTGCCAGCAATTTTACATAATGAGCGTGAATAATTCTTTCAGAATGATGTTGTTCTTTGTCCAACGTTTGTTGAATCTCATTCTCTTTCAACATACCGCAAATTTCGCTGCTTCTCGATATGCCCATGGCGCAACTCATAAGCTCGACGAGGCCTTCCAATATTGATATGTTGTGCTGACGACCATTGAACGCGAAAGATGGCCGCACAATGCCTTCGGCCACAGCCGACAAGGTACATTGCAACGACATTTTCCTGTTGGGAGACCAATGTGGTAGCAGTTGCATTCCTACCATTTTGAATTCGTAGCTGGAATGTGACGTTAATGCTTCAACCTTTTGTCTTTTACGACCTTTTTTACGCGGTTGTGGAGTGAATCTCTGGAATTGGTACGACAGTTTCTTATTTCCTGAGCCGCGAGCATTGATTTCTCCAAACGTCAATTTACCCTGGGATAATTGTAATGCATGGTCAGCCATCATCCCATCCAGCCATGAGGGCGTTTTAATTTGTCCACCCTTGGTAGAATCGGTTTCATCGTTTTTGTGTGGCGCTGGCGGGTTGAGCACAAGACGCACACCTTTAGCAGCAAACTTGGCGCGTATCTCGTCGGTGGGCTTTTGTGGAGCATTTTTGTAGCTTGCCTTCTTTCTCATGAACTCTGTAAAATCTCTGAAATGTTTAAATCTCTGTTGATTAATATCCTGTTTATATAAAAGAAACCATCTTGAAGACCAAGAGCCTGGTGCTGTCGGGAAAGTGTGAGCCGTCAGTTCTTTAAACATGTTGGGGTGCTTTATGTCGCGAATACTTGTCGTGTATCTGCGTTCTTCTGTGCCCACCGTTTTGAAATAGGCATCCAGAAATTGTGGCAGCCAAAATTGAAACATTTCAATTTTATTTCCTCTTCCTAAGCTTTGACCATTCGTACCCCACACCTTTCCATGCGGCCCGTCCATGCTTACTTGCCATTCGTTCTGGACTTTGCGGCCATCCTGGTCGCGCGTGTAGTGTTCAGCGGCCTTCTTTTTGGAGTTCATCTTGGAACACAGGTATATAAGTTTTACACATCGAAATCTGTCTTTTCCATCTGCAGAAGGGGTATATATGAAAAATAAACCTCTTCGTAGTTCCAAACCATTGTTTTCCGCATGCGGTTGGCGGGCATCGAATTCGGCCTGCGTTAAGACATGCACGCGTTCGGTGTTATTAGGACGCATCCCAAGCCAATTGTTGAGACGCCAGATGCCGATTTCATACCACCCACGGCTACATGCGGCCATTTCGAGCAAAGATTGGTCTTGAATATATTTTCCTGTTGTATGATTCCATGGAAATTCATGTTCCATAATAGCTTGAAAATATTCCAAAAGGTCTCGCTGTGGTGTTCCGAACAGAATGTGTTCCAGTCCGTTGGCAAGCGTTTTGGTTGTCGTTGAGCAACCAGTTGGTAGCTTACGTTCTTCTTCGTTCTTGTGACCTTCGAGTTTAATTCTTAGAGAGGCCATAGAATGCCATGCCAATGTTGCTTGCACCATTGATTCACCAAATTTTTTGTGCATTAAAGTCTGTACAAAACCTTCAATGGCCGCGTTTGGGCACAACTCTTTGTATGCGAGCCACTGCCATTTGAGTCCGTCGGTGACCGTAGCCTGTACACCAGGGTCGCACCAATATCTCATGTCGATTTGGTTAACTTCAGGTCGGTCTGCAGCTCTCACTGTTATACCCATCTCATCTAATGCTGTATTAATTCCCACAGTAGAATCGGGGAAAAAGCGTTGAACGTAGGCGACGAAAGACGTCTTTTCTGCGTCCCACTTTGATTTTGAGTGCAACGCAAAGAACCGCAAAGCGACGTTGCGTTGGTTGCGCCTTGAGCCGCTTTTGTCACGTGCCAATGTTGTGCAATTTGATTGAGTTTGTCCCAGCCATTTCCCAATCGACAGAAATTCAGATGCACAAGATGTACCACAGGCTGGATCATAGTACGCAGCCACCGCAAGCATCAGCAGGGCATAGTACGAATTCTTAGATATGGCTTGGTTCGAATTGTAGGTCAAATCTTCGCTGCCCAGATTCAGTGTGGGTATAACAGCTAATACTGATTCTGGGGATAATATAATATCCCCAGTAGCCAGGAAATTAGCAAAACAGGATTTTGTGCACAGAGCTTTAACCACAAGCTCCGTACTACTGCCGCGGTCACTGCCAAGAATAAACACCAGTCTATTGACATTCTGACCTATCGTGAGCAAACGCTGACGGGCAATGGCAATTTTGCCTGGGTCAATAGCAGCAGTAGCAACGGTTGGTGCTTCAGCAGTAAATGACAAAAAATAACTTTTTCCTTTCATGTCAGACTCCCATAGGCTAATACCTGTACACACCGCATTCACGGCGTTGAACTGCTTTTCCTGCTCGGAAGGCTGGGTACGGTCATTTCTGATAACCGCCGCGACGAGCGTAATCAACTGGTCGCGTTTGGGTTGCACCTGTTGTTGGTCAATATCAACGCGTTGTGCATCAGGCACATGCATCAAATCTTTTTCACATGTTATAATTCCCTGTGCCAATTCGATGGCATTTTTAACATTGTTGGCGGTCGTAGTGCTTGCCTTGGGCTTAAGCAACGTGGGAACGTATTTTGCTTGCTGCAAACGTTCCAAGAGCTGCGAAAACAATTCTTGGGGGAAGACGCGGCTATCTGGAACGCGTGAGAAACCATCGTTCATAGCTAATCTGGCAGCTACTTTTGTAAGTTCCTGTGTATCAACATTGGGACAAGATGCTTGTTTTTTGAGTTGTTCAATGGCGTAATCAATCTGATTCTTTCCGTACCCCTTGAACAGCGTTTCCAGGGGCACAAGACTCACCACGTAGGTATGCATCCCGCGATACCAAACCATAAGGTTGGATGCTGATGGAACTGTACCCAGTCTTTGTAAGCCAACACTATTTGGCCCTACTTGAGCGAACGAAGCATGCCACTTCGTCTGGGCAGTGAATCTCGTACTGTCATATGCATATTGATACACCTCCATGAATTTTGTGTGTTCTTCCCGTGCGTTGTAGTAAATCCCACGGTTGTATTCCTTTGTGTTCTCCACCGATAAATCGACAAAAAATAGAGGAGTTGAGCTCTGATTATTTGGAGGTGATTTCTTTTTTTGCTCTGTCCAGTACTTTACCATACTGAAATGAGTATAATCTGTGGTTTTGAAGAGTACTGGAGATAAGAATCCACTTATTCGGTGTATAAGTTGAATATCTTTGATTGAGTCCTCTTCTGTTTGAAAATCGTGCATTTCAAGCTCTAAAACCTCCTCTGTGGACTCGGAATCGCATTCCGCATCGATTGGCGGGTTCATTTCGTCAGGAGGTTGCGACATGATGAAAAACGAAAGGGGGGGGGGACTTAGTTTGTTTATTAGTTTGTTTATTAAAATAGAATTTTCTTGAACAGGACTTTAACAGGACTTTAACAGGAAAATCTTGAATTTGGCCTATTTAATACGACACACCGAAAAGAACCATGACCATCTGCTCAATTTGTGCCGAGGACAAAGATTCGATGACCGCTCCATCTTGTTGTTCGTGCCACCAACATGAAGATAAATCAATTTGCATAGATTGTACCACCAGAATATGTCATAGTCCTGTTTCGACCAGAGATTTGATATTTCAATGTCCGTACTGTCGAGCTGTGCTTTCTATCCAGCCAGATGCAAGCGAACCGTGGATGAGCACTCAGCTCTGGCGCAAATACGTCAAAGTGTTGAGACGCAAGCTGAGACCGAGAAGACGGTTAGACCTGGAAGTTCAACATCGTCAACATCGTCCTTCCTTTCATAATTTTATGTAAAATAATAAGTACTTTTATAAAAATCTGTTTGTATGTGTTTCTATGTTAAAAAGGACAGCACCGTCCCCTACCGTCCCCTACCGTCCCCGCCTACTCTGAATCCGACTCGTCAGAACGCAACGCTGGAACACTCGAAGATGCCAACACATCGTCGCTTAAGAATCTGTTGACAACTTTGATTTCAGGGTACAACATCCATGCCACTTTTTTAATCAACTGAATGTCGCCTATGCGTACATTGATAGAGAAGCCGTCTTTTTCGAACACGCACATGCCTGACGAGCGCCCCATCATCGCTTGCAACGAGTCAATATACACTTCTGTTTGTCCGCCGTGCAAACCTTGTACGCGAACCACAATTGAACTCTCACTGTATTTAATTTTATTATTGTCTAATGCACAGAATTTTGGTAAATCATATACGCGCCGCAACTCGATCGGCTCAAACCGTAATACTTCGATGTTGTCCTGCTTTACGATAATCATTGAAGACATTTTATTGAAGCTACCTACCTATATACTGCGATTTGATTCTCGAGACTGTCCAACAGCATGTCCAACAGCATGACCAACTTATAAAAATCTGTCCAACAGATAATTATAATAAAATCCTGCTTTTACAACATACTATACACATAAGTTATTCAATATATACTATTTAAAGACATACCACGTAAACAAAATGTCGAAACTCAGACGAATTCAAGCTGCTAACAATATACTGGTGAAAGCTGGCTTCAACAAAACCGATACATGGATATCTTTAGACAGCGTTGCAGACCTACGTTGTTTTCTTGTGGAGAATCATGAGGAGCTTTCAAGAAATCTTCCAAAAAAAGTTGTTGGAGACCTGTCGAGATTGAACGACGATATCAAGTTTCGTCGAACACTGGTTTCCTTTATCAAACGATTGGCGCACTACTGCAACAGCGCACTACTTACCAAACGGCTCGGTGAAGTCAAAAAGAAGAAACGAGTAAACGGAAAGCGTGGCACAATATATGGATATAAATTAGCTGTACCTCTCAAAGCCAACTGACACTATAAAAGGGCGACACGTTCGAATTGAAATGGACGGACTAACGCTAAAGGACTCTATTGCTATGAAATTTAGACTGGTTGAACAGCGTGTAATGGAAATGAGCTTTGACGATGCTATAAATGATTGTCGTGAACTCGAAGTAATATTCAAACAAAGTTTAAACCTCAAAATTCAAGCACGATTGCAATTTGATTCACTTTGTCAAATGAGTATGCAGGACGCAACACCTCACCAATTGAAAAAGCGCTGGGAGCTGATGCAAGACTTGATTAAAACCATACAGAGTGTGTAAAGCTCATATAAAGATTTGTATTTTACTATTCCTGACAGGTATTTTACTATTTCTCACAGGTAATTTCCTGTGACACTCTGGTAGGGATGGTATAGTAAATCGCCTTTTTCTTTATTTGAACATTGTGTTTTCTTTTTCTTTCTTTCTCAAAACTTTTAAAAGTAGATTTACCCTATCAACCCTAATATACACGGACACTCCAATGGAGAAATTTCTTTGAAAATGTGGGGAGAAATTTCTTTGAAAAAAAAAGAAGTTCATTTTTTACTATTCTTAATAATACCTATACCATGACATCCTTCCACACTCCAGTTACAAAGAATGCGCTCTCCTTTCGACAATGCTTTCTGATGTACAGCATACCATTCTTTCGGAAAACGTCCCAGAATACCGCGTGACCATTCTGCGTTGTGCGTGGCCTCTTGAAATTCAATCCATTCCATGTTTCTAAACACAAAAATACCATCAGTTATCATTTTACCAGCAGTATCAAAGTTTGGTTCAGTTCTACCTACCAGCTCCCAAATCATACCGTCAATGGCCAACGGCGAGTCTGGCTCTAACAATGAGTGTGCCACGACCGAACCCATAATCAGTCGGAACAGCTTGGACTCTGCGTTACCATCGCCTGATTTTATTGTAGCGCACAGCTTTTTATGTTCAGGCCATCCTTTTTTAAAACAATTTTGACTGCAGAAATAACTTTCTGTACATTTAGGACATCGCTTTTTTGTTTGCTGTCCGCACATCTGGCAACGCCGATTAGCTTTCCGCATGCGTTTATGGTACTCGTAGTATCCGTTTGTGCTCACCTGGTAGCGCACAGACATATCTGTCTGAAAAAACGGATACCTATATAGTAGTATTTGGCGGGTCATGGGGATTCAAGTGTATTTTCCTGTCAGTATTTTCCTGTCAGTATTTTCCTGTTCAATATTTTCCTGTTCAATCCTACCGTCATAAGTATAGCATATTCTTATGACGATTCGATTATAATATAATACAAAGCAAAACACAATGTCCGCCGAATCTTTATGCCGTCAAATGAGCAAAGACTTCAAGAACTATCCCACGGGAGAGATATTTACAAGCGCGTTGTTGTCAGAGGTTGTGCGTTTTCATCCCAAGAATAAAGCTATTGTAAAAACAGGTCGTTTCAGATGGTATACGAATGAACGAAACCACAACATGCGCGTTCTCTCGTTCGAAGAATCTCCTGGAATATGGGATACAATAAGCTGGAAAAAGAGCGCCGTCTTGCACGACAAACAACTGAAGAAACAAGTGAAGAAATATGGGTACGATTACATAAAAAAGTGAATTAACAAAAAGTAAATTATATTTTTATATTTTTAGAGGACAAACTTTTTTATGTAATCGTATCCATTGATGATAGCTTGATTTTGTAAATCTGTGCCCTGAAGTCTTTCCACAAGCACAGGCCATGTATTGGTACGTATTATACAAGCGTATGTGTTTACGTTTACTCTCTCCAGTTTGTCGCAATGATAAATTGTGCTCAGCATATTGTTTCGACAGAGAATTATCAATACATAGATATTTATCTATACCTGCAAAACTGATTACTCTTTCGTTTTTGTCATTGCGACATTCCATTCCTAATACTGCGGAAGACTGCACTGCGGACATTGTGTTTTGCTTTTGTATTATAGAATAATCGAATCGAAATAAGAATATGCTATACTTTTATTAGGATTGAAACAGGAACGTGATAACATCAAACGTGTAAACAGGTATTTATCTGTCCAAATAATCCTGTAATCTCCTGTTCAACTTTTAAAAACAGCGTTATTATCCAAAAAACAGCTTTAGGTATCCAAAAAAACACATCTTGACTACGCACCATGGGGGGGAGTTGGTTACTTGCTATGATAAATAGAATAGGATAATCATTAATATAAGGTATAGGAAATTGCAAAAAACAGAATTATAGTGTTTGTCTACATATCGCACATTTGTTAGATGTCTCCTTTAAACGTTTGAGGCAAGCTTTACAGTACTTGTGCCCACACTTAGTCCAGTCCAAATCACTGGGCTCAGGTTCATGGTAGCATATCGGGCATTCAATTTTCTTCTTCATCTCGGTGTATAATTCTTTCAGTTCGTTCTTGATGTGCTCAGGCATCTCTTTTGTTTTGTTTTTGTACATCTCGACCAACGCTTGCATGGCCACATGTTCCTCTGTGCGAGCTTCGTAGAATTTTGCCCATGCGTATTTTCGTTGGCGTTCCTTTTGTTGAAGTTTCCGTTGCATGATTTTTGATAGATAAATCTACTTCATCTAAAAGTTTGCATATTCCATACATTTTCGCGTTTGGATTCGACTGTTGCTATGATAGGGATGGTATAGTAAATCGATGTTTTCTTTTATTGAACATTGTGTTTTTCTTTTTCTTCTTTCTCAAAACTTTTAAAAGTAGATTTACCCTATCAACCCTACAATAGCAAATATAAATACTGATGATAGGGATGATAATAGAGCCTGTCTCGATGATAATACGAAATACGATGACGATGATAATACGATGATAATGCCAGCAGCAGTATATAATCAACAGAATATTATATTATATGATTCAACTTGAATTTTTTGATACATCGGGCGAACTCTTTTTGTGTTATCAATTCGATGGTGAAAGACCTTCACCTACGTGCTATGTTTCGCTGAGAGACCAAGGCATACCGTCAAAACACCGTTGTACAGTCACCGTGGACGGTAGCGAAGTGGTAACAAACAAACGGGGCTTTCGATTGACAACACATGGGAGGCAATCTAACAGAGATCTACCTATACAGAAAACAAGAACACATAATCCACTTTCTGGTCTAACTATCGATGCGGAGCAAACAGAATCAACACTACCAAAACATTGCTGGAAGCAGTACGGGCGTGTTCGAATACAATTCGAGCGTTCAGAGGTGTTTTACGAGGTGAGAGACAATATGTGGGATGGAACGGTTAACATTTATAAACCTGTCAGAGTTGTATTGGAATTAAAATAAATATTTTTACAATTTCCTGTAGCCTCCTAAAAAAATCTCAACAAGGTTACTTTCCGTGCTAAGTACCCTCCTTATAAAAACTTATACACACTTCCTCCTTTTCCATGTCTTCCATTGTAGAAGCTAAGAAAGCCAAGGCGGAACTCGACGCTCACATTGCTGAGCAGATTCGTCAGCAAGCTGTGACGGCTGCCGCACACGCCGCGGAGGCTGCCGCACACGCCGCGGAGATTGAAACCCTTCAAAAGCGAGCAACAGAGATGGAAGAGAGTATTAATAAAAAAAAAAAAGAACAGGAAATTGTAAAAAGAAAATTAAAGAAATTAAAAAAACTGGTGGTCACTTGTCCTGTTGAATTTAAATCAAAGCTCAGCAAACAGGCTCTTGGACAGGTTCGTGCGTTTTACACAAGCCATGGTATTAGTAGTGACTGTATAAAGCAAGAAGACCACACAGAATTCGTATATTGTTCTCTGAAAACCAAACATGGAGTTAAGGCTTTAGGTGTTGCATTTATTGACTTGCAACCTCCTGACAACACTTACTGGATAAAGTACTTGCTCGTTGATGACGAAGTGCGTCGTACTGGTATTGCTACACGCATGTTACACGAGATTGTCGGGAAATACCCTGATAAACATTTTGGTATCACGACAAAAATAGTCACAGATAATGGGGGAGAGGATTTAAATCTTTTTTTACCCACTGTATCATTTATCCGTCAGGAAGATGGCTTGCATTGGTTGCGAAAGGCCTCAGATGCTGATGACACAGGCGCACCAGCATCCGAAGGAAACGAAGCGCGTCTCATTGTTTCGCAGGGGTCACCAGAGTGTGAACAAACACCCAAGGAAGCAAAACAGGAAGATAAATCCACAAAGAAAGCATCAAAGAAAGCATCAAAGAAATCCACAAAACTACAACATACAGATTGGTGGAGAGACGCAGAGCTGATTGAAGATGTTGTCGATTGGAGAGAGCATCTACGGGAGCGTGGTTATGCCGTTGTTACAGATGTACTTAATCCAGCCGAATGTCAGGCCATGAAGAATGGTCTTTTTGCTCATGCAGAGAAAATAATCCCTGGATTTAAAAGTAATGACAAAGATACTTGGAACAATGATTCTCTTAAGCAAGTGTTTCCAAAACACGGAATGTTAATGCAGCATTTTCGATGGGGAAATACCCAAGCTGTATATGACGTGCGGCAGAATCCCAAGGTGGCCAAAGCCTTCGAAAAGATATGGGAAGATGAGGCATTAACTTCCTCTGTGGATGGTGTTGCATTTGGTTTGCCACCAGAAAATACTGATGTTGGATGGGAAGAACGCCAAAGTGGTTGGCTACATTGCGACCAGTCGTTCCAGCGCAGCGAATTTGAATGCGTTCAGGGCTGGGTCACTGCAAATAATGTCGAAAGAGGAGACGCTACGTTGCGTGTACTACGAGATTCCCACAAGTACCATGGTGAATTTGCCAAAAAATTTAATATTACAGAAAAAAAAGATTGGTTCAAATTAGCAGATGCACACATTGAATGGTACGTTCGTGAAAAGGGCTGTAAATGGGTTGATGTTGTCTGCCCAGCTGGTTCTCAGGTGTTGTGGGATAGCCGCACTATACATTCAGGCCGCTGCCCTGACAAAGAAAGAAAAACACCATCTGTTCGCATGGTTGTCTACACATGTTACTTACCTGCCAATACAATGACTGAAAAAGCAGTCGAAAAGAAGAGAACAGCTGTAGCACAGGGAAGAATGACATCGCATTGGCCAAACAAGGTCAAGCTGTTCTCCAAAATGCCACAAACGTATGGATCTCCAGTGATTCAAGAACCAGAGTACGTAGCGCCCGTTTTGACGCGCCGTGGAGCATCGCTATTTGGTTGGCATGAAAATGTGGATGACTGTCCTTTCCTTAAACAGGAAGATAAATCCACAAAGAGTTCAAGTAGTTCCACAAGTAGTTCCACAAGTAGTTCCAGCACCACACTACCGCCATGGCAAACTCCGTGGCCCGATTGGCCAAAAATGGGTCAAGCGCAGTGTCAGCATGGTGCTGACAGTCAGTGTCCCAACGAAGCTAATTTTTACACTCAGAACGAGAAGCAATTGGTTGTGTGCAACAAACATTTCAAATTTAAAAAAAATACTCACTACAAAAAAATATATCAGCTCGAAAAGGATGCCCGTTTCAACCCAGATGCAGGCCAAGAGTTCAACCATTTAATGATGGCGCGCGAACTGCGCGACTGGTTTCCTGGTCGCATGCCACCATTCGATGTGCATGTGACCACAAAAGAAGATGGACATCGTGTTTATTGGGATGGGGAAAATCTGTATTCATTTGGAAGAGGAAGAAAATCTGCTCAAGAACAATTGAAAAATATACATCCTGCATGGCGTGAACAAATGCCGAAGTATTCCTTCGAAGCGGAAATTGTGAATCCGCGCAACCCTGTGCGGCAATCCGCCGCTGTCCCAACATCCCCTGACGAACTGCAGAAGTCTTTAGCAGACTCGGAATGGGCCAACCGTCAACTGGTTGTATTCGATGCACCAAAAATAACAGGTAATTATTCAGAGAGATATGAGTTTCTGAAGAATCAAAAATTACCGAGTTTTATGCGATTAGTCGAATCGCACGGTCGTGTCCAAAGCCTCGACGAGTTGGAAAAGATACTTGCCAGCGTCGTCGAACGCAGTGGTGAAGGTGTTATGTGTAACAGAGTAGGTGCTGCATATACATGGTCTCGAAGTAGTTCTCACAGGACTTTAAATATTTTGAAATTTAAACCATCAATTGAGATGGAATGTTTGGTTGTACCGATGCCATCTGAAAAAGCGGTTTACTGCATGGACGGCTGGGGTAATGTATTTAATTTAACAGCGAAAACAACGCAGGACAACAACAAAACGGCCCTCACCACTGGCATGCTAATCGTTGTCCGTCACCAGGGGATGATAGCTGGAAGTAAATTTGATAAAAAGCAGTACAACACTCAAGAAATAATAACTGCTCAGTACAAAATCAAATACGACAACGCATCACCGCGTTGCGTTTGCACCGACCGAACATGGGAGGACACCCTGGCACGATATAGGGGGTTGTGTGCGCCGCATCGCATGCGCCATCCCATGTACACGGTTGCATGGCAGAAAGCCGAGGGATGTTTGGAAAACAAGAAATAATCTCCTGTTGTAGGGTTGATAGGGTAAATCTACTTTTAAAAGTTTTGAGAAAGAAGAAAAAGAAAAACACAATGTTCAATAAAAGAAAACATCGATTTACCCTACCATCCATATCATAGCAGATTCGACGTCAACGTCTATATAAAACCCTGTCAAGATATTCGAGGAACGATGGCAACTATAGCCCCCTGTCAAGATATTCGAATGAAAAGTTTTTTCGAAAAAGTCAAACTTGCTCAAACACTAAAATTAATACCAGACGACGTTTCGGAAATTGAATTCACACACGGAACGAAGCAGGCTGTTGCTGTCGAATACTGGCTGAATTGTCCTCGACTGGACAGTGAACACGTCTTTGTACATATACCAGAAGAACAGCAGCACCTGTTTGTTTTTGACAGGTTTTTATGAAATATAATAAATATAATAATAATAATAAATATAATAAATATAATACTTTCCCGACATTAGAATCGCATGGTACATTCTGGAAGAGGAGATTCCAGTTCATGTAGGCGCTCTTCTACTATTTCCCTACTTGGAATAAATATGGCATCGCGCGTTTTTATTCTGGGACGCTTACCCTTTCTTGGTCTACTCTCTGGTAGGATATCATATATCTGTTCACAGATTAGTTTGTTAGACCATAGCGTTTTTTCGCCTACCGTTGCCAAGAAGCTCTCGTATATAACATCTTTGACATTTAAAGAGCGAAAACGAAGGCAGCTTTCGTTCCACGATATTTGGTCGCGCAACCACGCAGCAACGGGGTTTGAGCGCGTGTACGAAAGCGCTGGTTCTGACAAGTTTGGTTTCGCAAATATCTGTTTTCTGTTTGTGGATTTTAACCAGAAATCGAGAACATTTGTGTGGATCGTGCGACGTTTTCCCCTTTCTAACCATTGCACAGATACGCGACGGTTGAATATCTGACGACCGCGCCAGTGTGACAAATTCAGTACTTGCACGCCTCCGTTATAAGCCCGTCGCGAAACTTGTATCTGAAACATATTATTGCCAGACATATGAATTGCAAAAAATTCATTCATAGATTCAACCACATTTGTCAACCATTTCCTAACAGTGACAGGAGTAATAGGAAGGTAAGCGTCCATGCTGAGCACGTCGTCCCAAGGTATGGGATGAACGTACGTATCTTCACAGTTGCCGAGTGTCAACAGCTGTTCAATGGTTAACTGCTGTTCCCATTGTGATAATACTTTTTTATCCTGGCTATTCGGGTTATTATCCTGTTCATGGCTATTGTTTGAAATTGTATTGAAGGATGACGATGACATGACATAAATGCCGTACGAGTCTTTTATAGTGTATTTTTACGTTTGAATACTATACCCACTTGTTGGAAGACGAGACACCCCAAGTAAAAGTAAAGTTAGGGTTAGGCTCATAAAAACTCTCGTTTTTTCCAGAATATTTGAACACCTTTCGACGCTTTGGTTTGGGACTCAGATTTTCTCTATTTTCGTTCACACACCATACACTCTTTTTCGTGCGCTTTGTGATTCTAAAAGGTGGGTAGATTGGGATGTTGGATGGGTGCTGAAAACAATATCTCTCTCCAACTTGAAACCGTGTTTTGCCATGTCTTGCCAGCTCTCTTTCGGCGGTGATGTTGGCATCTTTGGATACTTGGCTGAACCTGCCGACTGATTGCCTCTGGAGATATTTCATCGTTTGGTACAAACAATCGTCGTTCAATCGGCTGAGAATCATTACAAACAAGACATTCCACCCTTATATACATCGTATGGGCAAGATATCACCCCTGATTGGATTTGCGGGAAGGATATCTTGGTTTTATGTCCTAAGTGTAAGACATAAAACCCTTAGGACATAAAACCCTGTTTGACATAAAACCCTGTTGACATAAAACCCTGTTGAATCGAACCGCTTATATTAATCATAAGTGTAGTCATTTTTGATTATTATAATTGAAACAAGAAATAAAATGAACAGCACTCTAATGAAACAAAACAACAAAACTCAAAAATCCAACTCGACAACTGGCGATGACCCTATAAAGGGGTCGAATCCGAACGTACCGACAACCATGAATTTAACTGAAAGAGAATCTGAAAAAAAAATAAATTCCGAAGACCTTATGGACATCGACGATGATGATGAAACGTCGGAAGCTCCTCCATTGAATGACTATAATTCTGATGACGATTCTGACGATGGTGTTGCACGCCGCAAAGAAGTCGTTATCAAGGTATTAGATGATTTGGAGCGTCAATATGTCGAAACATTGACTGAAAAATTTGACATGCAAGGTTGTGCTTATGCGATACCCATGTTAAGAGATGGTTTAATCAAAATAGGCAACTCCTCAGTTGAGATGGAAAATCTTTTTAAGAACGAACCGTGCCATTCCTTCTCGTGGATGACTAAAATGGAGCGTCTGCGCGATTCTCCTACCACAAACCAGGGACGTATCAAAGTACGATACTACCAGCCGTTAATGCCTGGCACGCATATTCCTTTTATGCGAAAATCTGCTCAAGGTGTTTGTTCACAAACAATGCCCCGAAAACTACGTTCACTACTTTTCGGCAAATACTACTTTGACCTGGACATTGAAAACGCTTGGCCGTGTATCATTGCAGGTGCTTTTCCTGACGATACAAAAATGTTGCAATCATACATTCGTAAAAAAGATGAATGGCGTAAACAGGTAATGGATATCCACAAAGTTGATAAAGATGATGCTAAAACTCTGTTTCTGACCATGATATCGATGAAAAATCCCAAGTCTATGTACAGAAGCTGGTGCAATGCCAAGGTGGACGACCGTACGGGAAAGGTCGTTCGCTCTACATTGAAGCAAAACATAAAGCTCAAGACGAAATGCCTTAAACTGGCAAGGGAATTGATTGACGTTCGTGAAAAGATTTTGCTGAAAAATGAAGATTTTTGCTTTCAAGAAAAATCAAAGGGCAAGAAGAAAGTTCACAAGGGGTGCTGCTTAAACAAGTGGTGTCAAGAGCAGGAGGCACTTGCTTTGGATATTATTCGTCGTGTGCTTGTGGAAAACGGACAGACTGTGGGCGCACAAATTGCAGACGGATGTCATTCTGAAAAATCGGATGTTCTCGTTCAATCTGAACAGGTAATTAAGAAAAAGAAAACCGAGATAGCAAATTTAAAAAGCATTATGGACTCCGCACTCCAATTACCAGGCTCGGTCACCGTTGAAGGCAACCGCGAACGCATGGCTAACTGGAAACAGAAGCTCGGCGAATTAGAAAGCACATTGGAGCTCAATCAAGCAACGGTAAAGGCGGAAACGACGAAAGTACAGGATATTGCTGTCATAGTCTCAGAAGAACTTCAAAAACATGTGGGTTTCGAATTTCTCTCTGTTGTCATCAAACCATTCAAGAAAGTGGATACCACTGGGGTCGTGCCTGAACACCGTCATCCTTTCAACAGCTGTGCGGCAGGCGATCCGAAGGTCGTGACGATTGATGAGATTTCCGATGAATTGGACAGGATGACGAATATAACGTACGATTCGTCTGCTCATTTCTACAGAGAATTAGACAAAGTATGCATCCACAAAATGAATTTCTGTATGGCTCGTTTGAATGTTGGATGCAACCAAGGTGGCGCAAAGATACTTCTACGCGAATGGGGGCGTAAAAAGATGGTAGTGCGCACGTGTATTCGCGAAGTCAAATACACGGAGTATAAAAAACGAAGCCTCATCGATGCATATCATCCCGAACTCAAAAAGAGTTTTAAATGGAAACAGCCAAAGAAGAAAAAAAAAACAGAAACAAAGACAGAGGAAGAGGAAGAAGAAGTCGTGCGTCGCAAAATTAACGTTCTGGAATACTTTTTGTCGGACTTTAAATCGCTTAAATACACCAACAAAAGATTCAATCCACGTCCTCTCGATTCAGACGAATCGCCGCCAACCGATGAATTAAATACATATACAGGATTGGCGGTAACACTATCAGATAAAGATTTAAATACCTGTAAGGAAAAATGCAAACCTTTGCTCGACCATATTAAAAATATATGGGCAAAAGGCAACGAAGACCTTTACAACTACATCCTTGATTGGATTGCGCACGTTATTCAAAGACCACACGAAAAAACAGGAGTGGCTCTGGTGATTTTAGGCGAAAAAGGAAGTGGTAAAGGTATCGTGGTCGATTTCCTGTTGAAAATTATTGGACAGCATGCAGCTGAAGTAACCGCAGGTCACCACATTACGGGCAACTTCAACGCACTTTTGAACGAAAAAATCCTTGTTGTACTCAATGAAGCAACGTGGAGTGGCGATAAACAAGCCGCAGGCGTGCAGAAAGGTCTCATTACAGACCAATTCCAGACAGTTCGCAAAATGTATTGCGATGCAGAAGTCAGGGAATCTTTTTTGAATATGATGTATTGCTCGAATAATGAAGAAGCTGTCGCTATTCAAGCTGGGCAACGTCGTTTTACAGTAGTGGAGACTCACAACAAATACGCAGGCGTTCAAACTGCCGAGTCTAAGGTGTATTTTGACAAGATTCTTGTCGTGGACAAAGGTTGCTTTTTGAAAGTCATGTTGAACAGAGATTTATCCAATGTCAACTTGAGAGCGATTCCTTATACAACTGCAATGCAAAACCAAATTGAAAATTCGATGAATACCGTGCAACAATATGTCTTGGGACTCCTTCGAGGTCAAATAACTGTCCCAAATTGTGTCGTAGAACGGGGCGCACAGAACGAGTCTGGCATGTATGTGG
>Ga0302134_10000043_pt1 | contig 34487 bp, 32 predicted proteins | sample CB9_SCM_MG_FD_203123 | JGI IMG/M metagenome (GOLD analysis project Ga0302134, IMG submission 203123) | Marine microbial communities from Western Arctic Ocean, Canada - CB9_SCM | ecosystem: Environmental > Aquatic > Marine > Oceanic | place: Canada: Western Arctic Ocean | collected 2017-09-19
ATGGGTCCTTTGAATCTGAACCCGGAGTTATTCGGTGCCTGTTGACACGTCCGCTCACCATATATGGGAAGCTGTACTAGGCCGGCTCCAATTACAGGTCACGCGACCAAGTTTCGAAACTTGGCTGCGCGATACCGTTGGAGTCGATATTGAGGACCAGACATTGGTTGTCGCTGTACCAACCCCTTTCGCTGCCGAATGGCTCGAACGGAGAATGCACGCTCTGATTGAAGACGCGGTTAGTGCCGTCACCGATGCAGCGATTCATGTTGCCTTTCGCGTAGCCATAACAAACGCAGGCACTCAGCGCGTCGAGCATGTCGTAACGGAACCAGCAACAACAAGCTCGATCGCACCGCAGGGCAAATCCGTCACAAATGTGCTCCTCAATCCGCGGTATACGTTCGATTCATTCGTCGTGGGTGGTTCAAACCAACTGGCCTACGCGGCTTCTATGGCCGTCGCAGACGCACCAGGAGTCGCATATAACCCTCTATTCCTTTACGGAGCCGTTGGCCTTGGCAAAACCCACCTACTGCAAGCGATTGGTGCTCGAGCTCAAGCCGCCGGTCGTACCGTTGCATACGTAACATGTGAACAATTCACGAATGAATTTCTATCAGCGATCAAAGATAGGCGAACCGAATCATTCCGGGCGCGGTACCGTAGCGCTGATTTACTTCTCATAGACGATGTCCAGTTCATTTCCGGCAAAGAAGGCACACAGGAAGGCTTCTTTCATACTTTCAACGCCCTTCATGACTCGGGCCGACAGATTGTCCTGACCTGCGACAGGCCTCCCTCAGCATTACCCCTCTTAGAGGAGCGCTTGCGCTCACGGTTCGAGTGGGGCCTGTTGGCTGATATCGGGCAGCCATCACTAGAAACACGAACGGCCATGTTGTCTCTCTTTGCGGAGAGCTCACCAGTCCCTGTCTCACGTTCGGTCATAGATTTCATCGCTGACCGAACAACGAGCAACGTCCGCTTACTTCAAGGCTGCCTGAATCGCGTGACAGCGATGGCACACTTCACGAACACACCTGTCACCATTGAGCTCGCCCAAAGCGCTCTGGGCATTGTTGCTGCTCAAGACCTCGGTACATCAGCACCTAAAGCCGCTATTGCTGCAATTGCCGCGCATTTTAATCTCTCCCAGGCCGCTCTAGTGAGCGGTCGGCGAGATCGCCCTGTCGCCAATGCACGCCAGATTGCAATGTACGTTCTGAACACTCACCACAAGCTTTCGCCGGATGAGATTGGGTCAGCGCTAGGCGGCCGAGACCGAACAACAGTTATCTATAGTGTGAAGAAAGTTGCCAAGCGCTTGGCATCTGACAAAGAGTTCGCTGACAGCCTTTTACCCCTTTTCAACTCATTTAGTGTTCTGTAACCCCTAATTCACCTATAGCCAACATCTGTTCTAACAGCCTTTAAGCAGGCCGCTACCTCGCTAACCGACTTTTCACCGGAAACGTGTTTCCACCAATACATTTACCATTACTGTTAAGAAATTCATTAACCTATAGTTTTAAAGATTGAGTTGAGAAGTAAGCTTGTTAGATAACAAACATATGCAGTTGCGAGCAGGAAAAGGCGGCAATGGTGCCATCTCTTTTCATAGCGAACCATACAAACCTAGGGGTGGACCTGATGGTGGTGATGGAGGCTGGGGAGGCACTATTTACTTAGTGCCTCGAAAAGGAGTCCGAACTCTTGGTCATCTCTTACGACGCTTCAATGTCTATGCCGATGATGGAGCGAATGGGGGCGGTAAGGACAAGACTGGCAAAAAAGGTAAGGACACGATTGTCGAAGTACCTCTAGGCACTGTTGTTTGGAAAGAAAACGAAGATGGTGAACGCGAGCAACTAATGGACCTTATGGTCCACAATCGGAAGTTCGCGGTAGCTCGAGGTGGAGCCCCTGGGTATGGTAATCATCGATTTGTGACATCCACGAACCAGGAGCCGTTGCTCGCCGAAGGAGGCGATTTAGGCGAGTCCATGTTATTGTTCCTCGAAGTAAAGGTCCTTGGCGATGTGGCACTGGTAGGTTCTCCGAATGCTGGGAAATCAACCTTGCTTTCGGTTATCTCCCGAGCGCGGCCAAAGATTGCAGCGTATCCTTTCACAACGCTTGAGCCTGTTCTTGGCATGGTCTATCACAGAGGCAGAGAGCTCGTAGTTGTGGATGTCCCTGGGCTAATCGAAGGGGCTAGTGAAGGGAAGGGCCTTGGTCTTGAATTCCTGCGGCATACTGAGCGTGTTCAAGTGCTGGTGCACTTAGTTGATGGAAGTGTTGAAAACGTTGGGGAAGAGTATTTGCGAGTTGCTAAAGAACTCGAACTTTACCCGGGTGGCCTGGATGCCAAACCGCGGATAGTGGTCTTGAATAAAATTGATATTCCCGATGTACGGAATCAGCTTGCCGGAAAGATGGCTGAGCTCGAACAAGCTAGCGGCCAAGTACCTAGTGTGCTTTCTGGAGTAGCAGGCGAAGGCCTGGAAGCGCTTCTTGATCGACTGTTACCGCTGATTCCTGAGGCTGAGGATACCGACGATGAGGAACCAGAGCCAAAGCAAGAAGCGATGGCTTCATCTTCTCGTCCGCGTCGTGTTCGGATCGAGCGTGATGGGGAAATATTCGTTGTTTCCTGTGCTCCCTTAGAGCGCTTCGTCCCTATGGTTCGGTTCAATGATTGGCGTGCCCGGATGCAATTCCATGCAGAGATGGAACGCTTTGGCGTGATTACAGCGTTGGAGAAAGCTGGGGTTGAGGCCGGGGACACTGTCCGGATCGCCAGTCGTGAATTGGTGTGGGACTAGATGCGACGAGGGATTTTGGGTGGGACATTTGACCCTATCCACACCGGTCACTTAATCCTTGCGCAGGAAGCTTTATGGCAACTCGAGCTTGATGAGGTTTGGTTCGTACCAACCGGCAAGCCTTGGATGAAGCGCGGGCAACGTTTGACTAACCAAGGGCATCGCAAAGCGATGGTCGAACTCGCGATTGACGGGAATGATCGATTCAAGATTCGGACGTTGGAGATGGACCGGCCTGGGAATACGTATACCGTAGATACGCTTGAAGAACTGCGGGGAGGCGAAGCTCGCGACGACGAGATGCTGTTCATCATGGGGATGGATGCCCTGAATAGCATGCACCAGTGGAAGTCTCCGAAGCGAATTCTCGAACTTGCGCGATTAGTAGTCGCAGTGCGACCAGGGCATGGAGCGCTTGATCTTGGTCCGCTAGAAGCGATTGACCCGGCAATTGGCGAGTGCTTGATAACCGTCGCCTTGCCACTGATTGAGATTAGTGGCACAGACTTACGTCGCCGTGTTGCATCAGGGGAACCCTACCGATACCTGCTACCGGACGCCGTGGGTGAGTATATAAAGATGAACGGGCTCTATCGTTAGTGCCGGCCAATAGGAGTGATGATGGCAAACATCAGTGCAGATAAGAATGTAGCCCTGCGGATTCTGGAACTGTGCAATGAATTAAAGGCCCTGCGGTATGGCGACTTTACGCTGACGTCAGGTGAGAAGAGTTCGTACTATTTTGACGGCCGCTTACTGACGTTATCGCCTGGTGGATCTAATGCAGTTGCGCAGGCGATGTTGCCCGCAATCCGAGAATCGGGTGCTGAAGCCGTTGGTGGACCGGCGGTTGCTGCGGTGCCAATGGTGACCGAGATCACGATGCTCAGCGCTCAAGATGGTGGCCGACCAGTGCCTGCTTTTTTCGTGCGGCCACAGCCAAAAGAACATGGAATGGGCAAGCTCATCGAGGGCCCCTTGCCGGAAGGTGTGCCCGTCGCAATCATAGATGACGCTTGCTCGACTGCAGGATCGCTCTATTTGGCGATTCGCGCGGCGGAAGAAACGGGTCACAAGGTCGTGTTCGTAGGCTGCATTCTGGACCGAAACCAGGGCGGCAGCAACCTCCTTCGTGGGGATGGTTACGAACTCTTCTCTATCCTCAAAGGTGACGCCTCTGGTAACGTCGCTATAAGCTAGAGCGCACCGCAAGTCTTCCACGACTACAACTGAATGCGAGGATTAAATGTCCAGGTTCTTCACCTGGCGCGCATGAGCTTGGATGAATTCCTTACGGGGTTGCACCAAATCACCCATAAGCATCGTGAAAACGGCATCAGCCTCGGCTGCTTGGTCCGCATTGATTTGAAGCAATGTTCGCTTCGTCGGATCCATCGTGGTTTCCCAGAGTTGGTCGGGATTCATCTCTCCCAGGCCCTTATAGCGCTGCAAATTCACACCGCTACGATCGGAATGGCGTTCTAGAGCACTCGCCAAATCAAACCAGGCCAAGCCTGCAGCGACCTCATTGTCACGCCGGGTGATTGAGAATCGGTAATCACCAATCCAGTCAGCAACGCGCGGGTAGACCTCATTTGCACGATGAGTGGATGCGGATTCCAGTACCGCCTTTACGTTGATTGTGCCGTGCCCCGGCACTTCGAGCAGGAAACGGCCTTCAGCGGCGTCTTCTAATGGCTTGCTTTCAAGCCCACACTCGATGAACCAAGCAGCGACAGCCTTGAGCGTGCCAGGACCGTCGAATGCGAGCCGGTAATGCCCTTGGGCGGCCCCCTTGAACAGGATGCCGGCGAGCTCAGGGGCAAGACCGAGGCTGGAAAGCGGGCCAACCCATGTCTGGAATTCTCGTATCAGTTCAAGCAACGTGCTGAGCATAGGGCCGCTCATCGTGACTGAGCCATCTTCGTTGGAGACGGATATGCGCCCGTAGAGTTGGTTAGACATCCAGGCATCTTTGTCAGCCTCTACGTACTGGTACTGGATGTTTCTTCCGCGAGACGTTCGGTATAGCGGTGGCTGCGCGACGTATAGGTGACCGGCGTCGATAAGCGGGCGCATGTTACGGAAAAAGAAGGTTAGGAGCAGCGTGCGAATGTGCGCTCCGTCGACATCTGCGTCGGTCATAATGATGACCTTGTGGTAGCGCAGCTTGGGAATATTGAAGTCTTCGCCCAAACCTGCGCCGATCGCCGTGATGAGAGCGCGGATTTCCTCGTGGGCAAGCATACGGTCGGGGCGTGCTTTTTCGACGTTCAAGATTTTGCCGCGTAGGGGTAAAATTGCTTGGGCGCGCCTATCACGACCCATTTTAGCTGAGCCACCGGCGGATTCACCTTCGACGATGAATAGCTCGGAAAACTCAGGGTTCTTTTCTGAGCAGTCAGCGAGCTTACCCGGCAGTGACCCCCCGTCCATGGCGTTTTTCCGGATTACAAAATCCCGCGCTTTACGCGCTGCGTCCCGAGCCCGTTGGGAGGTCATGCACTTCTCAAGAATCCGGCGAGCTTCGATGGGATGCTCTTCTAGGTAGAACTCGAGGTGCTGCACCAACAATTGCTCGACCGCAGTCTTGACCTCGGCATTACCAAGCTTGCCCTTCGTTTGCCCTTCGAACTGCGGTTCCTCGAGTCGAACGCTGATGATCGCAGTCAGGCCCTCGCGAACATCTTCACCAGAGAAATTAGCTTGGTCGTCCCGAAGGATTTTGCTCTTCTTAGCGTAGCTGTTGATCGCGCGGGTAAGTCCAGCGCGGAACCCGACGACGTGGGAACCGCCGTCCACAGTGTTGATGCAGTTGGCGAAAGCCAGGGTGTTCTCGTAGAAGCCGCCGTTGTATTGGAGCGCGACTTCGACCATCGTCCCTTCTCCCTGCTGCTCCATGTAAAAAGGCTCGTCTTGAAGCGCCTCTCGGTTGTGATTCAATTGCCGGACGAAACTAGCTATACCGCCTTCGAAGTAAAAAGTGCGGTCGTGCTCGGGGTGGGCCTCAGACTTAAAAGTTAACCAAATCCCCTTGTTCAAGTAAGCCATTTCGCGGAAGCGCTGAACCAGAACATCGTGATCGTAGTTGATAGGACCGAATGTGGTCTCATCGGCAAGAAAGCGAACAACGGTGCCTTGCTGATGATCATCTGATGAATCGATAGGTCCGTCTTCGACCATCGGTGCCATGGGTATTCCCCGCACATACTCCTGGTGATAGTGATGGCCATCACGAGCAACGTCGACGCGCATGTGCGAGGACAGTGCATTGACCACTGAGGCACCTACACCATGCAACCCACCCGAAACCTTGTAGGCACCGCCGCCAAATTTCCCACCGGCGTGCAGCGTTGTCATGATAGTTTCAAGTGCAGATGTGCCCGTGGTGGCATGCATGTCGACAGGGATGCCACGACCGTTGTCAGATACGCTTACGTAGCCATTGTCTTGCATGGTGATGGTGACATGATCGCAGTAGCCGGCCATGGCCTCATCTACTCCGTTGTCGACAATCTCGTAAACGAGATGGTGCAGACCACGCTGATCCGTGCTACCGATGTACATACCTGGGCGCCGCCGAACGGCCTCCAATCCTTCGAGAACTTGGATGTCGCTTGCGGTGTAATCGGACGGCTTCTGGTCAACCATTGAAGCGTCTCCTACGGACGAAGGAATCTTCGGACGAGAACAATGAATGTGGGGAGTATGACGCCGCTGGTGGCCTCGGGTAATGAAGAGACCGAACTCCAATTCTTTTACCCATATAAACGCGCGCTATTATACCATTGCTACTAGCAATGGTCAAAAACAATAGCACACTTAGTATTTTAGAAAACGTAAGCGGCTCTCTGTGTTTCTAATGCCGAGCAAAGTAAACGATAACTGGACGATTAGGGTAGTACCGTTGGCTTGTGGCTTGACGCGGCGGCTCTAACACGCAAAGATTCCATGGTGCCCCTACCTAAAGTCATAGCAATCGATGGACCTGTCGCATCAGGTAAGACCGCTGTGGGTCGTCAATTGGCCTATCGCCTCGGCTATCGCTTCGTCGACACTGGGTTGATGTACCGAGCGTGTACCTTCCTTGCGTTGAGGGGCAGCGTAGACATCAGAAACCCCGTGGCTCTCACTGCGCTGGCCGATGCAAGCACGATGGACATCGTCCTTACATCGGAGGGAGAACGTCTCTTGACTAACGGCGAGGACGTAACTCCTCATCTTCGAACGCCAGAGGTGCAAGCGTTAGTGTCCCTCGTCGCAAAGGTTGCTGGAGTTCGTCTTGCGATGGTCAACCAACAGCAAAGGATGGCCGAGGTGGGTCGAGTGGTGATGGTTGGACGGGATATTGGAACCAAGGTTCTACCCCATGCAGGCAAAGTGTACCTAGATGCTTCCGCGGATGAACGGGTTCGGCGCCGACTCGCTGAAGTTGCGGGAAGAGAGACGGAGTCTGAAGTTCGAGCGAACCTTGAATTGCGAGACACGATCGATTCTGAGCGTGAAGAAAGCCCCTTGCGTGTTGCGGATGGTGCCGTGGTGGTGGACACCGACACGCTGGATGTGGAGGGGGTGGTTGGCGCAATCATTGCGGCACTTGGAAGGGATGAATGAAAAGGCCTCGCATCGATTTCCTGTACCGGAGCGGGCGATTTCTTGCGCAGATTTTCCTGCCAACCTTTGGGAGCATTACCGTGGAGGGGCGCGAGAATGTACCACTATCGGGTCCGCTTTTGATTGCTTCAAATCACCAGAGCCTCGCCGACCCTGCCGTCTTAATATATGCAATCGATAGACCGATGTGGTGGATGGCGAAGCGATCGCTTTTCAAGGGATGGCTCGCCTCTTGGTTCCTTCGTCAGGTGCATGTATTTGGAGTGAATCGTCAGAAGCAGGACCTCGGTGCGCTAGCCCACACGCAGAAGCTTCTGGATCAAGGCCGAGCGCTTCTTATCTTTCCTGAGGGCACTCGTCATCCCGGCGCACTCGGCAAAGGGCACGATGGTATTGCGTACATGGCGCTTCGCACTGGTGTGCCAGTGATTCCCGTTGCCATTACGGGTACGGAACGGATTCCTCACATATGGCGCACACCAATTCATTTTCAAAACCTCAAGGCTGTTATTGGAGAACCTTTCACGCTAACGCAATCAGGCCGCGTCGACAGGCAGATGCTTGTGGGTATGACGGATCGGATCATGCGGTCCATAGCGGAATTACTGCCCCCGGAATATCAAGGAGATTACGCCGATGATTTGGGTGAAAGCCGCGGCCTTTCTAGCGAGAGAGCCTAAGCTCGAACCGCCATCGCCTTTGTACTCCAAATCAGAGGCTGTTATCATTTATTTACGGGAAAAACCGGCGATTGCGGGGCTATTAAGGCTGTCGTCTGCGCCTCTTTAGACTGTCCAAGAAGCTCGCGGGCATGCTCGTGAGGGGGGGCTCATGGTTACCGGTATCGATGGCAAGATGGTTTATCGACTCGCCGAGGGAAACGCTAGCATGGTTTCCCTTCTTGGTTCCAAAGGCGCGCACGCAAGTGAAATGGCGAGCATTGGCATTCCTGTTCCCCCGGGATTCGTAATTACTACTGAGGCTTGCCTCGAGTTTTTCAAGGTTGGACGACAGCTCCCGGGTGGCCTTTGGGACGCGATTGTCGCCAATGTTCGCACCTTGGAAGAAGAGACTGGCCGGACATTTGGCGACCCCGATAACCCGCTGGTGGTCTCTGTGCGCTCAGGTTCGGCAGTCTCTATGCCCGGCATGATGGACACGATTCTTAACATGGGAGTTACGGACCTCACCGTGGCTGGTGTTGCTGAGATGATGAAAGACGAGCGCCCCGCCATGGATGCGTATCGCCGGCTCGTACAGGGCTTTGGTAGCGTAGTGCTGGGTATCGAGAAAGATAAGTTCGAGACGCTACTGGAAGAGGCGAAGTCTTCTCGGGGGTTGGCATTCGACTACGAGCTCGACGCCGCTGCACTGCGAGAACTCGTGACGCAGTTCAGGGGTGTGATTACTGAAGTCACCGGCAGCGATATTTCTGATGACCCATGGGTGCTTCTCCGCCAGGCTATTGAGGCAGTGTTTGACTCTTGGAATAACCCTCGAGCGATAACCTACCGTGAATTCCAAGGGATTTCCCATGATTTAGGCACTGGCTGCGTGATTATGGCGATGGTTTTTGGCAACCTTGGCCCAGACTCGGGGACTGGAGTATTGTTCACGCGATCTCCTGCCACTGGCGAAAAAACCCTCTACGGCGAGTTCCTACGCAACGCCCAGGGCGAGGATGTGGTTGCCGGCGTTCGAACGCCTCAGCGCATCGAAACCTTACAAGCCGAAGAAGCCTCTCTTTACGCCGAGATAGAGGAGATGGCTCGCAAGCTCGAAGAGCACTACAAAGAGGTTCAGGACATAGAGTTCACCGTGGAGCGCGGCAAACTCTACATCTTGCAAACAAGGACTGCCAAGCGTACGGCTCCTGCTGCTGTTCGTATCGCAGTCGATTTCGTTGAGGAAGGGGTACTTTCGAAGGAAGATGCTCTCGGCCGTATCCCGGCAAGCGACATTACGCAGGTCTTGATGCCCCGATTCGATGGAGATGCTAAAGCCCTAGCCACTCAGACCGCGCTGCTTGCTGTGGGCGTTGGGGGGTCTCCTGGAGCCGCCTCGGGAGTTGTTGTGCTGGACCCGGACCGCGCTGTTGAGCGCGCTGAGGCTGGTGATCTCGTCATCCTCGTTAGGCACGAGACCAGCCCTGATGACGTTCACGGCATCATCAAGGCCCAAGGCGTGTTGACCTCCCGCGGCGGTATGACGAGCCATGCTGCGGTCGTCACTCGTGGCTTGGGCAAGCCCTGCGTCGTTGGGTGCGAAGAGTTGCACGTCGACATGGTTGCGAGGACCGCCACCGCGCGTGGGGTGACCGTCGCTGAAGGCGACCTCATCAGTATTGATGGCGGCACTGGTGAAGTGTTCGTGGGTGAGCTCGCGACCGTCGAGCCGAACGCCGATGACCTTCACGAGTTGAACGTCCTCCTATCCTGGGCGGACGAAGTACGCAAGCTTCAGGTATGGGCGAACGCGGATACGCCGCAAGACGCGCAACGTGCTCACCAAAACGGCGCGGAAGGCATCGGCCTTTGCCGCACCGAGCACATGTTCTTCGCTGCCGATCGCCTGCCACATATCCAAGCACTGCTTGAGGTTGGCCCGCAGGCATCAAAGGTGATTAGAGAGACCGACGAGTTGGCTAAGGCGCTGGAGTTGGCCCCTGCATCCGAACGGGAATCGCTGATTCGGCGGGTCAAAGAGGCGCGCGAAAAGGTCGAGTCATCCAAGGAAGTTTTGGCGTTCCACACAGAGTTGGCAGAGCTGGAGAAGTTCCAGACAGCCGATTTCTACGGGATCCTCAAGGCGATGGAAGGCAAGCCCGTCGTTGTTCGTTTGCTCGATGCGCCCCTCCATGAGTTCCTCCCTCACTACGAAGACTTGATCCGCGAAGAGGAACAAATTTTTGCGGCGCAGCGGGCGAGCAATGGTTCACAAGCCTCGTTTGGTGCTGTACTGCCCAGACCCGAACAAAGGGACGCCCAAGGCTTCCTGCTCACCCCCCGGGATGCACAGCCGCACGACGCGGAAACAGCCGATGAGCGCGGCGAGTCGGTGCCCGTGAGCGAAGCGGCGGTTGAGCACCACCGCCTGCTCGAACTGGTCAAGGCCCTTCGAGAGACTAACCCCATGCTGGGCCACCGTGGTTGCCGCGTTGGTCTTACGATGCCAGAGATATACGAGATGCAGGTGCGTGCCATCGTGACGGCAGCGTGTCGCCTCACCGAGGAAGGCACGAAGATCAACCCTGAGATTATGATTCCGATCGTGTCGCACGTGAACGAGCTTAAGTGGCTGAGGCCGCGTCTTCGCGCCGTCGCCAAAGAGACCCGTGAGCGATTGGGCGTTGAAGTGACGTATAAATTCGGCACTATGATTGAGGTGCCGCGCGCGGCCCTCACCGCAGGCGAGATCGCGGAGAACACCGAGTTCTTCAGCTTCGGTTCTAACGACCTTACGCAAATGACCTTCGGGTACAGCAGAGACGACGCTGAAACTAAGTTTCTCAACCACTACGTCGAGACAGAGATTCTCCCCTGGAACCCGTTCGACAGTATCGATTTCACAGGCGTTGGCCGGTTGATGCGAATTGCTGTTGAGGAGGGCAGGAGGGTCAACCCCGAGCTTCCTATCGGAATCTGCGGCGAGCATGGCGGTGAACCGTACAGCATAGCCTTTTGCCACGAGATTGGACTCAATTACGTCAGCGCTTCACCTTATCGAGTGCCTGTTGCACGGTTGGCTGCTGCCCAGAGTGCGCTGGGGCATCTCAAGTCGAACATATAGATGAGGCCGTCTAGCTGGCGCTGATCGGCTCAGCTGAGTGAAGGGAAACGCGATGGCGATGAGCGGCAACGATGAAGCGCGGCAATATGTTCTACGGATGGCCAAAGAGAACGACGTCAAATTCATTCGCCTTTGGTTCACGGACATCCTTGGCAACCTCAAGGGATTTGCGATTACCGACGCTGAGCTTGAGGACGCACTCGAAGTTGGTATGGCGTTTGATGGCTCAACCGTAGAGGGCTTCGCTCGTCACGACGAAGCTGATATGGTCGCGATGCCAGACCCGACCACGTTTTCTGTTCTCCCTTGGCGCCCACGGCAGAATGCTGTTGCCCGCATGTTTTGCGATGTTTTGCGTCCTGACGGATCATCGTTTGAGGGCGATTCACGACTGGTCCTTAAACTTGCGCTCGACAAGGCTGCGGCTTTGGGCTTCGACTTTCAGGTGGGACCGGAGATGGAGCACTTCTATTTCAAGAGTTCCGTGAGCCCTGAGCCGTTGGATGTGGGTGGCTACTTTGACCTTACTTCCTCGCTCGATGCGGGTGCCGACCTGCGACGTGAAACGGTCTTGCTTCTCGAACAAATGGGAATCCCCGTCGAGTATAGCCATCACGAGGTCGCGCACAGCCAGCACGAGATAGACCTACGCCACACCGACGCTCTGACCATGGCCGATGCTGTGATGACCTACCGGCAAGTCGTCAAAGAAGTCGCCGAGAGCCACGGGGTATTCGCGAGCTTCATGCCCAAGCCCCTGCAAGACCAGAATGGATCAGGCATGCATGTGCACATGTCGCTCTCTAAAGGAACCGAGAACGCTTTTTATCATGCGGACAGCCCATTCAAACTGTCCAAGACGGCACAACAATTCATCGCAGGGCTGCTCCGGCATGCTCCTGAGATTGCCTGCGTCTGTAACCAGTGGGTTAATTCTTACAAACGGCTCGTGCCTGGCTTCGAAGCCCCTGCGTATACGTCATGGGCAGGCGTGAATCGTTCTGACCTCATCCGCGTGCCCTCATACCGACCAGGGAGGGAGGCATCGGTTCGCATCGAGTTTCGGATGCCGGACCCTGCCTGTAATCCCTACCTGACGTTTGCGGCGATTCTTACAGCGGGTCTAAAGGGGATTGAGGAAAGCTACGAGCCCGTAGCCGCCAGTGAATCCGACGTTGGGCGAATGACGGATGAAGAGCGCTTCGCGCACGGAATTAAGGCATTGCCCGCTAGCCTGGACGAGGCGCTTGCGCTGGCCGGCCAGAGCGATCTTCTCCGGGAAGCACTCGGTGAGCACACCTACCTGAGCCTTCTTGAGAACAAGCGCATTGAAGTTAGCCGCTTTCAGGCGGCCGTCACCGATTTTGAGCTCGCTCGCTACTTCCCCAACCTCTAGGCGGCATAGCTAGTCCTTGGCTACCTGCACCGCCTTGCCAGTTGCAGAGGACTCTCGTACCGCGTCCAGCATGGCTTGTACGGCAAAACCATCAGCAAAATTCGGTGTGAACGAAGTGCCTTCATGGAGGCCCCGCTCGAAGTCGCGCACCAAGCGCCGGAACGCTGGAATGCGGCGATCGCGGTCATCGGGGAAGGGGTCAAACTTGGAGGGCCGAGGCAGCGGAGTGACCTCTTGGCCTATTTTCGCGCCGTATACGAGCTCTGTCGATGTCGGGTTGACACCTGCTTGTGGCAGAACCAGCACACCTTCGGTTCCTTCGATGATAATACGTGCACCAAGCATCACGGGTGACGCCGCGGTATAGGCAAATGACCCTAGTGCACCGTTGCCGAACTTCATGTTGATTACGAATGAATCATCTCCATCAGCCAGGATGATGTTGCCGGCAGAGCCCATACGCTGAGGCTTGAGCGTGGACACGGTCGCCGAGATCTCGGTGATGTCGCCCACCCACCAGCGAATACTATCTAGGAAGTGAGAACCAATGGCCCCTAGCGCGCCGCCACCACTCTCTATTCCTGACTGCCAGCTCATGGGGGATGGGTCTCCACGGTTGAGTGCTAAATTGGCTTGTCCGTAGACGGTCCGGGGCTTTCCAACGTAGCCCTGTTCCATGAGAGAGCGAGCCTGGAGGCGCTGAGGGGTGTAGCGGAACTCGTGGGCGATCATTGCGGTAATATTCGAGCTGGCCGCTGCATCGCGCATAGCACGCGCTTCCGCAATGTTCATCGCGAAAGGTTTCTCGCAGATGACATGCTTACCCGCGGCGATGGCTGCGAGCGTTAGCTCGGCGTGCGCGACCGGGGGGGTGACTACTGCGATGATGTCTACCTGGTCGCTGGCGATTAACTCACGGTAGTCGGTGAAGACGTTGGGGATTTCGAGATCCTTGCTTGCTTGGTTCGCGCTTGCGGCTGTCCGCGCGCAGATGGCAGTGATTTCGAAACCTTCCGCGCGGTACGCGGGGATATGCACCGCCACGCCGAATCCAAGCCCAATCACCCCGATACGCCGTCCGTTTGCTGCCATGGTTTATCTCCCTAGATTAGTCGGCGCGCATTCTACCTGCTCATTTATATTCGAGAGGTGCCGTGGGAGCATGCAGCATCAAGCGCAAACTCCATTACGGAGCCTTGCCATCATCGCCAGGCATTCAGCCTTTTACCACGTTTGACACTGGCGACATGCGCTGCGGATAATAGATATGTAATTATATTGGCGATGATGGGGATTAGTAGACCGTCAAGCGGGGCCACAGAGAGCCGGAATTGGTGAGACCCGGTGCCAGCGTGAAGGTCGAATGGACTCCTGAGCCGTGGCCCGATTCCCCTCAGAAAAAGAGCGGGTGGTAGGCGCCGCCGGGATCGTCCCGATACAGACGGACGGCATAATCCTTGATGACTCAGGGCAGTGCCGATGAAGGTCTTCCTAGCGATAAGAAGACGAATCTGGGTGGCACCACGGTTATACCGTCCCTGTTGTAGGGACGGTTTTTTTATTGCCCACGAACAAGGACCGATCAGGGGCAAACAAAGGCGAATCGAGGTTTGGTGTGATGTATTACCCGACGATAGAAGCATTCAGAGAATTGGCGAAGGGGCCGGGGAATCTTATACCGGTGTACCGCGAGGTTGTCGCTGATCTCGAAACGCCAGTCTCTGCCTACCTAAAGATCGCCCGTGAGCCGTATTCGTTCCTGCTCGAGAGCGTGGAAGGCGGAGAGCGCCTAGCGCGGTACAGCTTTATGGGCACGGAGCCGTACAAAGTGTTGAGGACAGGACCAGGTCAGCCCCATGGAGAGCAGGACCCGCTGACCCCCGTGCAAGAGGAGCTCGCTCGCTTCATCCCAGTGGAGGTTCAGGGCTTGCCTCGATTCGTGGGCGGCGCCGTCGGCTTCCTCGCCTATGAGACGGTCCATTACTTCGAGCCACGTGTCCCTGTAGCGGGTTCGGACCCTCACGGATTGCCCGAGGCTTTGTTCATGTTCACGGACGCGTTGCTGGTGTTTGATCACCTGAAGCACCGTATCCAGATTGTGGCACATGCGTTCCTTGGCGATGGCACTGACCCCGAAGTGGAATACCAGAAGGCAGTCGCCCGCATCAATGAGCTAGCCGAACGTCTTGCGCAGCCACTGACTGGTGCGAACACGCTGGCGGCAGCTGGCGAGGCCGGCAGGAGCCGCAGCGAAGGTCAGGTAATTACGGAGGCAGGGTCAAACAAGACCATCGCGGAGTATCACGCGATGGTGGAACGCTCCAGGGAATACATTGTAGCTGGAGACATCATTCAAGTTGTGCCCTCGCAGCGCCTACGGGTACCTGTGACGTCAGGGGCATTTGACCTGTACCGCTCCCTGCGTGCGGGGAACCCCTCGCCTTATATGTATTTTTTGCATCTCGATGATTTCGATATCGTTGGTGCATCCCCCGAAATGCTCGTGCGCGTCGAGGATGGTCGGGTTGATACCCATCCCATCGCAGGTACACGACGAAGGGGCACGGACGCGGTTGAGGATGACGCCCTGGAAACAGAGCTCAAAGGGGATGAGAAGGAACGCGCTGAGCACATCATGCTGCTGGATCTTGGACGGAACGATATCGGACGCGTCAGCAAACCTGGCAGCGTGCGTGTACCGCAGATGCTAGAGGTGGAGCGCTACTCGCACGTCATGCATCTCGTGTCTCACGTGAGTGGTGACCTGCGGGACGATATGACGTGCTTCGACGCCTTGCGAGCCTGCTTTCCGGCCGGCACGGTCTCCGGGGCCCCCAAGATTCGCGCGATGGAAATCATCGCTGAGCTTGAGGGCGAAAGACGAGGCTCCTATGCGGGCGCGGTTGGCTACTTTAGCTTTTCGGGCAATATGGACACGGCAATCGCTATCCGGACTATGGTGGTCAAGGATGGCATCGCCTACCTGCAGGCGGGTGGAGGGGTCGTATACGACAGCAATCCCGAGCTCGAACGTTTGGAGTCACTCCAGAAGGCTGGCGCTTTGTTGCGGGCTATTGAAGAGGCGGATCGCGGACGCGCCTAGGGCTAAGGGAATAGAATTATCGGGGGATTGGGATGTTACTGCTTATCGACAACTACGACAGCTTCACCTACAACCTGTACCAGTACCTCTCTGAACTGGGCGAGGAGGTTGAGGTCGTGCGAAATGATATGGTCACCCTTGACGAAATCGCGGGGTGGGCACCGGAGCGGATTGTCATATCCCCTGGTCCTTGCACGCCAAACGAGGCGGGCATTTCCACGGACGTGGTTCGCCAGTTCGGGGCCAGCGTTCCGGTTTTGGGCGTGTGCCTAGGCCACCAGTGCATCGGCGTTGCTTACGGGGCCACCGTGGACGTGGCTGGCGAGATCATGCATGGGAAGACTAGCTTGATGCACCATGATGGACGAGGGGTTTTCGCAGGTATCAAGAACCCATTCCAAGGTATCCGCTACCACTCGCTGACCATCTTGCCGGACACGCTTCCCCTGGTGCTCAAGGTGACGGCACGTACGGACAGCGGGATTATCATGGGCGTGCGCCACGCGGAGCACCCCGTCGAGGGCATCCAGTTCCATCCAGAGTCGATTATGACCGAACAAGGACACCAGGTACTGCAGAACTTCCTGAATTTCCCTGTGCCGCCCCTACAGAAAGAAGCGGTGTAGCATGCAACAGGCAGTGGTCACAAACCGCTCCAAGCCACGTCTGTCCACAGTGGTCGACCGTACCTACCTGGTCGATGATCCTGGTGCGCTGTATTTGCGCGCTGAAGCTCTCCTTGCGGACCGCGGCTTCTCAGTGCAGCAGGTAGAACCCCCTTTGGCCGGCACGGCTGGCGCCCCGTTCAAGGGTGGTCTCCGCGGCGAACGTGATGTGGTTCTGGATGCAATTCGCCGCAAGGTCGGGAAATGGCTGGTGATTAGCGGGTCCGTCATGACCGTCCTTACATTGTGGGTGATGGTGTCAGGCCCGCAGCCCTACTGGGTCTTCGATTGGTTGCTGACCATTGAAGTGCTCATGGGGGGCTTTGGACTGATGCAGTTGCGCAACCCGGCGGACCGCCGTCGCACGGTGATTGAGATTGCGATGGAGGTTCAGGCCGGTGGACTCCACGTGGCTGTTCAAGAGGGAGTAGGAAAGGTCGAGGACGACATTATTTTTGATTGGCTGGAAGGCGAGCCGATTGACGTGAAGGCAGATGAAATCGACGCACTGGTTGCGGACAGCAAGCGAGTTCAAGTGAGCGCATGATTCAAGAAGCATTACAGAAGCTCACGGCTGGTTTGTCGTTGAGCGTCGAGGACTCCGTAGCGATAGCCGAGGAAATAATGACGGGAGAGGCGACACCTGCGCAGGTTGCGGGATTCCTTGTGGCTCTGCGCATGAAGGGCGAAACAGTCGATGAAATCACGGGCATGGCACGGGTCATGCGTGAAAAATCTTTGCACGTGAATACAGATGGAGTGGTGCTAGATGTAGTAGGGACGGGCGGTGACGGTAGCAATACATTCAATATCTCGACTGCCACGCTGCTGGTGAGCGCCGCAGCGGGTGTTCCCGTTGCCAAGCATGGCAACCGAGCGGCGTCTAGCAAGTCAGGGGCGGCAGATATCCTCGAGGCTAACGGGGTGAAGCTGGAGCTGTCGCCGGAGTCCGTCCGGACGTGCATTGATGAGCTCAATGTCGGATTCATGTTCGCTCCTGCGTTCCACCCTGCCATGCGATTTGCGGGGCCTGTGAGGCGAGAGCTCGGACTGCGTACGGTATTCAACATCCTGGGCCCGTTGACCAATCCGGCGGGCGCTGGCTACCAACTCCTCGGTGTTGGCTTTGACGGCTATGCCGAGTTGATGGCCAACGTGCTTGCGAGCCTCGGTACGAAGCACTCTTGGGTCGTTCGAGGTGACGATGGTCTTGATGAGTTGACGACAACGACAACGACGCAGGTTTATGAAGTCACAGGCAGGAGAGTCCGGCACTTCGAAGTCAGTCCAGAAGATGCGGGCCTAGGACGGGCGGATCTGAGCGAGCTACAGGCAACGGACTCCGCTGGAATAGCAGCGCTGTTTCGCCAATCGCTCAGTCCGGGCGCTAGCGCGGCCAAAGATATCGTCATGTTCAACGCAGCTGCAGCCATGGTCGTCGTGGGGCGCGCTGCCGACCTCCGCGCAGGTGTAGCGTTGGCGCGCGAGACGATTGACAGCGGCGCACCCTGGGAGAAGCTGGAAGGGCTGGCTAAGCTCAGCCAGACGTTGACCTAAGCCATGACTAGCACAGGAACGATACTCGACGAGATAATTGAGGCGAAGCGGGTTGAACTTGCGCGCCACAAAGCGACACTCTCGCAGGCCGCCATCGAAGAGCAGGTGAAAACGGCCCCGTTCCCTCTGAACCTGTCCGGCGCACTGTGGGGCGACAAGGTTCGGCTGATAGCTGAATGCAAGAAAGCATCGCCGTCCAAAGGTTTGCTCGCTCCGAACTATGACCCGGTCGCCATGGCAATGACTTATGCAGAAAATGGCGCAGCGGCCATCTCTGTTTTGACGGAAGGAGACTACTTCCAGGGGAATCTGGAGCACCTTCGTGCGGTCAAAGCAGCCGTGGGGCCGATGGGGGTGCCAGTGCTTCGGAAGGACTTCCTCTTCGACCCGTACCAACTCTACGAGGCGCGAGCGAACGGCGCGGACGCCGCGCTGCTGATTGTCGCGGCGCTGGAAGAAAGCCAATTGCGTGAGATGCTGGAGGTCGCGCAGAGCATCTGGTTGCAAGCGTTGGTAGAGGTCCATAGTGAGCAAGAGCTAGAGACGGCTCTTCGTTGTGGTGCCGAAATAATCGGCATCAACCATCGCGACCTAAAAACGTTCAACATAGAGATGACGCTGTCGCTTAAGCTGCGGCCGTTAATCCCTGCAGGGCGACTCATCGTGGCAGAGAGCGGCATGTCTAGTGCCGAAGACGTGCTGCCGCTGAAGCAAGCGGGCGTCAACGCTATCCTTGTGGGAGAAGCGGTAATGACAGCACGTGATCCCGCTGCAAAGGTTAGAGAATTGTCGTCGGTCTAACGACCGCCGGGCGAGGTACATGACACACGTAAAGATTTGCGGATTCCAAACATCTGAGGCGGCGATCGCAGCGGTGGATGCAGGTGCTGATGCTATAGGGTTCGTGTTCGTTCCGTCCGCACGGCGCCGATTGACCATGACTAATGCAAGTAGCTTGATTGCTGAGCTTCGTGAGCATTATGGTGACGCGCATCCTGAGATCGTGGGATTATTCGCTGACCAGCCCGCTGAAGAGGTTAAAGAGCATATCCAAAAGCTGGGCCTAGATGCCGTTCAGCTCTGCGGTGCCGAAAACGTGGGTTACGCGAAAGAGCTAGGAGTGCCTGTCTATAAAGTTATCGGCGTGGATCCTTCCGTGCCGATTTCGGCGCAAATGCCACGCATCATGGTGCTACAACATCGCCACCAACTCGCGGGCCACAAGATAGTGATCGACACTAAAGTCGCCGGTGAGTACGGGGGTACCGGACTGACATTCGATTGGGAGGTCGCGGCGGAACTGGCGCGCGGACTCGAATTCACTCTCGCTGGCGGCCTCACGCCGGACAACGTGGGAGGGGCTGTTGCTCAGGTGAGACCCTGGGGAGTTGATGCCTCAAGTGGGGTGGAGAGCGCCGGCGAAAAAGACCTCGTGAAAATCGTTGCATTCGTCGCGGCGATTCGTGCCGTTGATAACGCGCCCAAGAGGGGCATGCTAAGCCGCCTGCCGTTGATTTCAAAAATCATTTTAATGCTCAAGATGTTGCCTCCCACTGGGCAGGATTCCAGCCTGTCCAGCAAGTGGTCAGCTTTGAAACGCCTAAGCCTTAAACCCTCGAATGCGAAAGACCTTCGCTTGAAATTCCCTGCCAAGAAGGGCAAGTAATGACGAATACAGACACTGGTCTTCCCGACCCTCACGGGCGTTTCGGGCCTTACGGAGGGCAGTTCGTCCCGGAGACGCTGATGGTTGCGCTCCAGGAGCTCGTCAAAGAGTACGAGACTGCCAAAGCTGACCCGGAGTTCCACGCAGTGCTTGCGAAATTGTTGAAGGACTACGTGGGGCGTCCAACGCCACTGTACTTCGCCAAACGACTCACAGAAAAAGCCGGCGGCGCGCAGATCTATCTCAAGCGTGAAGACCTAGCGCACACGGGTGCGCACAAGATTAACAATGCTATGGGCCAAGTGCTCATTGCCAAGCGCATGGGTAAGAAGCGGGTCGTCGCAGAGACAGGCGCAGGCCAACATGGCGTCGCGGTGGCCACGGTCTGTGCGATGTTAGGCATGGAATGCATCGTTTACATGGGAACTGAAGACATGCGCCGCCAAGAACCAAACGTGTTCCGTATGCAGATGCTGGGTACTGAAATTCGAGGCGTTACCGCAGGATCGCGCACGCTCAAAGAAGCGGTTAGCGAGACAATCCGCGATTGGGTCACGAATGTCGAAACCACGCACTATATCATCGGCAGCGCCGTTGGCCCCCACCCATACCCGTTGATGGTTCGCGACTTTCAGACCGTCATCGGATTGGAGTCCAAAGCGCAAATGTTGGAAGCGACGGGTCGCCTTCCTGACTACGCAGTTGCTTGCGTCGGCGGTGGGTCCAATTCAATTGGAATGTTTTACCCTTTCATCAACGACCCCTCCGTCCGCCTGGTAGGTGTAGAGGCGGGTGGTGAGGGAGTGGAAACCGGCCGCCATGCGGCCAGCGTCGGCGGAGGCCGGCCGGGCGTGCTACATGGCTCGATGTCCTATATCAACCAGGATGAAGATGGGCAGATTATTGAGACCCACAGCATCTCTGCAGGCCTTGATTACCCGGGGGTAGGCCCTGAGCACGCATGGCTCCGGGACACCGGCCGCGCTCAGTACGTCAACGTCACCGACGACGACGCGGTTGCCGCGTTCAAGATGACCAGCGTACTTGAAGGCATCATCCCTGCTCTTGAGTCTTCGCATGGAATTGCCTACGTCGTGAACACTCTGGCCCCGAGCCTGTCGCCTGAGGAGACGATTGTTGTTTGCCTTAGCGGGCGTGGCGACAAGGACATGGGAACCGTTATGTCGCTGGAGACGGCACCGGTACGCGTTGACACTCTCGCGCAGGAACCGGAACATAGGGAAGGACTTTAAATTCAACGTGCTGGTCATATGGGCCAGCCCACGCTCATGGGCGTATAGAGAACCGCACGGAAGCTTAGCTTTGAGGGATTAGATGCCTGAAGGATATGCCGTCAATTGGGCGGCCGTCGTCATTGCTGCTGTCATTGGGGTAACGGGGATGGCGGTTATGTTGGTGGGTTCATTCCTGCTGGCGCCTCGGCGCCCTTCAGAGGCGAAAGCTATCGCCTATGAGTCGGGAATAAAACCGACGCCTCTGGCTTGGACTCAATTCACGGTTCATTACTACATCTTCGCGATATTGTTCCTCATTTTCGATGTCGAAGCGGTGTTCTTGTTCCCCTGGGCGTTGGTTTTTTTGGAAACGGCAGATTACGTTTTCTACGCGATGATTATGTTCATCGGGATTCTTCTCTTCGGCGTGGCATATGCGTGGCGTAAAGGGGTACTAGAGTGGCGGTAGACGGCAACAACGACACACAGAGCTTGCCTCTTTTCGTCCCGCAGAAGTGGAATCGTGAAGAAGGCGGGCATTTCTTCCACACAGACGAAGGCGGCGACGTATCACTGGGCAAGGGTAACCACCCTGCCCCTAGTCGGATGAATAATGTCCCTGGTGTCATCACGGGGAAATTAGACGACTTGATAGCAATGGGGCGCAGCAACTCGCTGTGGACACTTACATTCGGCTTGGCCTGCTGTGCGATTGAAATGATATCAACCCACATGGCGCACCACGATCTCGACCGCTTCGGCATTGTGACCTGGCCTTCTCCTCGGCAAGCAGATGTCATGATTATTGCCGGCACTGTGGTCAAGAAAATGGCAGAGCCTATCCGGCTCCTCTACGAACAAATGCCGGACCCCAAGTGGGTGATTGCTATGGGCACGTGCGCCACCAGCGGTGGCCCCTACTATAAGTCCTACAGTGTGGTGATGGGCGTGGACCACATTATCCCTGTAGATATCTACGTTCCGGGCTGCCCTCCGCGTCCTGAAGCGCTGATGGACGCATTCATGAAGCTCCAGTCCAAGATTAAGAGTGACGCCAAGAATCATCAAATCGACGATCTTTCGACTTCATCCGTCATCGCAGAAATGACCACTGATGGCACCGTTCCTCCCGCAAATGCTTCGAGGGAGGAACCCACCGGATGACGGCGCAAGACCCCCAAGCAGCACCGGCTGAGAAGCCGGTTCGTCATGGCCCGCCCATCGTTATCGCCGAAGAGGTGCTCAACGAGCGCGGTGAGGAGACCGCTGCGCAGCTGGCTCGCACCCTGGGCCCGCTTGCCTTAGAGTCCGCGGGCCGCGAGGATAACCCCTGGGCCCGCGTGGACGCTAAAGAGCTACATGCGGTTGCGAAAGAATGTCGCGATGGTGAGATGGGCATGGACATGCTCAACCTCATGCTCGCGGTTGACTGGATTGACCGTATTCAGATGATCTACGTGCTCTACTCAACAACCAACAATCGCAAGGTGATCCTCAAGGCAGACCTTCCCGCTGATGCTCCAGCGATTGATTCACTCAGCGATCTTTGGGAAGCCGCGACTTGGTACGAGCGTGAGGCGCATGACTTGTTCGGTGTGGACTTCCCTGGCAACCGGGACATGTCCCCCTTGCTCCTATATGAAGGATTTGAAGGCCATCCTGGCCTGAAGAGCTATCCCCTGAACGACTACGAAGAGTGGTAGGCCATATGACCAACGAACCACAATTCGACCACGTCGATATGATGCTGAACATGGGACCGCAGCACCCCGCAACTCACGGCGTGTTCCGCATGGTGCTCACCGTCGATGGAGAGAGAGTGGTCGATGTGACCCCGCACATCGGTTATCTGCACCGCGGTACCGAGCGACTCGCGGAGGTCGAGACCTATGGCCAAGTAATCACTCTGTTCGACCGTGTTGACTACATTTCTAACCTCAATAACGAACTCGCGTTCGTACGTGCTGGCGAGAAAATCATGGAAGTTGAAGCTCCTGAGCGAGCGCAGTACATTCGGGTCATTCTCGCTGAGCTCAACCGGGTCGCGAGTCATCTGCTGTTCATCGGCACCTATGCCATCGACCTAGGTGGCATGACACCGGTCATGTACTGCTTCCGTGAGCGGGAACGCATCGAAAACCTATTTGAGCATGTGACAGGCGCACGCATGATGCACAACTACATGCGCATCGGCGGTGTGAAATCCGACGTTCCCGACGATTTTGTCCCTTGGGTTCGGCGACTCATTGGAGAAGTTCGCATGGGTGTCGAGGAGAGCGACAAGCTCTTGAGTACCAACGAGGTCTTTTTAGCACGTACCCAAGGCGTGGGTGTCATCGACGGCCCCACTGCCGTTTCCTGCGGTTTGTCGGGTCCCTCGTTGCGCGGAAGCGGAGTGGCTTACGACGTTCGCAAGGACGACCCCTACGAGATTTACCCCTACCTCAACTACAAAATCCCTTTGGGCGAGAATGGTGATTGCTGGGATCGCTACTACTTGCGCGTACTTGAGTGCTACGAATCGCTCAACATGATTGAGCAATGCTTGGACCAATTTCCAGCCGGACCGATTATGGCCGCTGGTAGGCGTATCGCACGGCCCCCGGCGGGAGAGGTCTTCGCACACTCAGAGAACCCTCGAGGTGACCTCGGTGTGTACCTGGTGAGCGATGGCTCGGACAAGCCGTACCGAGTAAAAATAAGGCCGCCGTCTTTCTGCAACCTCGTTGGCCTGGCCACGATGACTCGGGGGGCCTATATAGCCGATGCTGTGGCGATTCTCGGTTCGCTAGACATTGTGCTAGGGGAGGTTGATCGTTGAACGTCACCCTCTCTGATGCGATTAAGTTAACCATGCAGTTGTTTGCGCTGCTCAATGTTGCCGCATTTGGCGCGATTTCGCTGGTATGGCTTGAGCGCCGCTTCCTCGGTCGCCTCCAGGGCCGGCCGGGACCCAATCGCGTGGGGCCTCTGGGACTGCTGCAACCCATTGCTGACGCAATTAAGCTCATGTCCAAAGAGGACGTTGCTCCGGGTACCTCACAGCGCCTATTGTTCTACGCAGCACCAATTCTCGTGTTCGTGCCCTCGTTTGTCGTTTGGCTGACGTTCCCACTGGCCCGTGACGTGGTGGTGCGCAATCTGGATATGGGCCTCTTCTTCTTCGTCGCGATTTCGGTGCTCAGTATCGTAGGCTTAGTGCTGGCTGGCTGGAGCTCCAATTCCAAGTATGCGATTTTGGGTGGCTTCCGTGCCGCTGCGCAACTTGTCAGCTACGAGATTCCCATCATCACGATGATTTTGGTTATCGGCATGCTGTCGGACTCGCTCGATTTCGTGAAGGTTGTCGACGCTCAGGCGACCGTGCCGTTTATCGCTGTGGTGCCATTGGCTTTCGTAATATTTCTGATTGCGGGTCTGGCTGAGGTTGGCCGTACACCCTTCGACATCTACTTCGCCGAGTCCGAGGTCGTTGGCGGTCCATTCGTCGAGTACAGCGGTGCGCATTGGGCAATCTTCTTCTTGGCTGAGTACGTGAACACCTTCGTCGTTGGCATCCTCGGCGCGTTGCTCTTCCTGGGAGGTTGGCGCTGGCCGTTCGGCGCAGATCTACCTCAAATCGCGTCCGTGGCGCTGCTTATGGGCAAGGCGTACTTCATTGTCCTTATCATCTTCTGGATACGCGCTACGTACCCGCGTATGCGCATTGACCAGCTTATGGCGATGGCATGGAAGTGGTTGATTCCGCTTTCGTTTGTCTTGTTCCTGGTCGCAGCATTCCAACTCAAATTTGAATGGCCGTGGTGGGTTTTGACCATCCTCTCGCTAGGGGTCCTTGTCGTGCCCGTCGTTGTGCAATCACGAAAGCAGCGCAACCCCGCCTTGGCGTTGGCTGTGCGCTATTCTGCGAATGCTGTCATCGTTCATGCCAAGCCTCGCCCCGCGGCTGTGATTGTGGATGATGTGGTGGCTACTTCGGCCGTAGAAGGGACCAGCGCATGATCTCTGGCCTCAAGGGAATGATGGTCACCCTGCGGTGGCTCGGCAAGAAAAACATAACAGCGAATTACCCCGAGGAGCATCTGCCCGTGCAGGAACGCTTTATGGGCTTTCCTGGTTTGCTCTGGGACGAAACGGCTGAAGAGCCGTTCTGCACCGGATGCATGGTGTGCGTGCGGGAGTGCCCGACCCAGTGCATGACGGCGATCATGCACGACAACCCCAAGGCGGTTGAGGGTAAGAGTCATCGCCGGAAGATTATCGAGACGTTCGAGATCAATCTCAACCGGTGCATCCTCTGCGGTATTTGCGTGGATGTCTGTAATTTCGACGCAATCGCAATGTCTCACGAGCATGAGCTCGCGAGCTTTGCCCGTACTGGCGCCCGTGCAGATTTGGGATTGCTTCTAGAGCAAGGTCGGAAATACCAAGCGGAAACCTCCTGGGCGCCTAAAGGTCCCGACCGCAATGTTGCGAGTGTCGTGCTGGCCAAACGGGCTGCCGCTGAAGCAGCCAAAGCCGCTGCGGCTGCCGAGGAAAAAACCTCCGCGGAAACAGCTGTCGAAAATACCGAAGGGAGCGAGTCCTAACATGGGCCTGGTTCTCTTTTACATTCTTGGCACGATTACCATCGTTGCTGCGCTAGGAGTGGTTACCACGCGCAACATCGTGTACGGGGCACTATTCTTGCTGGTGTCGCTATCAGGCGTCGCAGGGTTGTTCGTCGTGCTCTTTGCCGAGTTCTTGGCGTTGGTGCAATTGCTTATCTACGGCGGCGCAATCATCATCGTCATTCTTTTCGCCCTGATGCTGACGCGCGAAACGGATTTCTCTACCGCTACCGAACACCGCCGCTGGCCGTTCGCGGCGTTGGTATCGCTGGCATTATTCGGACTCCTCGCCGGATCAGCCATCGGCGACTCCGGCAAGTACAACACGTACACGCGAACCGGATTCGGTATTGAGGATTTGGGCGTGGGCCTGTTCGAGAACTGGGCGGTGCCCTTTGAGGTGGCCTCGATCATCCTCCTCGTGGCGCTCATTGGAGCCATCGTCATCGGCCGCTCCGGCGACGATGAGGACAACGCTGATAAAACAGGCGAGAGGGGTGAGCAATGATTCTCACGCTCCTCGACTTTCAGATACTCGCGGCTGCGCTGTTTTCCCTAGGGCTCTACGGCGTGCTCGCTCGCAGGAGCGCTGTCATGGTTCTGATGGCGGTGGAGCTCATGCTTAACGCTGTGAACATCAACCTCGTGGCATTCTCTGCGTTCCGTCCTATTCCCGTGGTCACCGGGCAGGTGATTGCCATCTTTGTGATCACCGTAGCTGCGGCTGAGGTCGCTTTGGCGCTCGCGGTAATCATGCGCTTGTACCGCCGCCGAGGCACGGTCAACGTCGACGAAATTAATCTGATGAAGGGTTAGCTTGGGAATCGAAGAAGCATGGCTGATCCCCACCTATGGGTTCATCGCCTTCGGCGTCATCGCGCTGTTCGGGCGGTACCTCCCATCGCAGGGTAAGCACCTCTCCATAATCGCCATCGTTGCGGGATTCGTGACGTTCTGGCCGGTACTGTTCGACTTTGTCCACCTTGGCGTGGGCGAGCACCACGTGCCGCGCGTTTGGTTCTCGGCAGGCGAGTTCAGCGTAGGGTCGGGCATGATTATCGACCCGCTGACTATCGTCATGCTTGCACTGGTCACCTTCGTGGCGTCACTCGTTCAGATTTACTCCCTTGGGTACATGCGGCATGGGCACAAGGGACACATCGCTGACGACCCGCGCATTGGTTGGTACTTCGCCGTGCACTCGCTGTTCACGGCGGCCATGCTCACTCTGATACTCGCGGACAATCTGTTGCTACTCTATCTTGCCTGGGAGTTGGTGGGTCTTTGTTCCTACCTCCTCATCGGGTTCTGGTGGGAACGCAAAGCAGCAGTCAACGCCTCCAAGAAAGCGTTTATTACCACCCGTGTGGGTGACGTGGGCCTCCTGATTGGTATCCTTATCCTGGCCGCTGATACTGGCACGTTCGACATATCAGCCATCATCCACCAGGTCACGATGGGCGATGTGAGCGAGGGTAAGACAACTCTCGCAGCGTTCATGATTTTCCTTGGCGCGATGGGCAAGTCTGCCCAGTTCCCTCTGCACGTGTGGCTACCGGACGCAATGGAGGGCCCCACCCCTGTTAGCGCGTTAATCCACGCTGCGACGATGGTTACGGCGGGCGTCTTCCTCGTGGCTCGCCTTCTGCCGATCTATGAGATTGCCGAATCCGCGCAGATGTTCGTTGCGGTCATTGGCATCATCACCGCCCTCATGGGTGCTACGTTGGCGCTGGTGGTCACTGACCTCAAACGCATGCTTGCGTATTCGACCATGAGCCATCTGGGGTTCATGATGTTGACCCTGGGAGCTGGGGGCTACACCGCCGCTACGTTCCACCTCTTGATGCACGGTTTGTCGAAAGCCATGTTGTTCCTCAGCGCAGGTTCAATCATGCACTCCATGAATGAAGAAACTGACATGAACAAGATGGGCGGCCTCAGGCATCGGATGCCCATCACAGGAGCCGCGTTCACTATTGGAGCGCTATCGCTTTCGGGCATCGCTCCACTGGCCGCATTCTGGAGCAAGGACGAAATGCTCCTCGCCATAAAAGATGGGCTAAACCCGGTCTTCGTCGGCCTGTTCCTCATTGCTGTCGTGCTGAGCGCGCTCTATATGGCGCGCGCCACCTACCTCGTCTTCTTCGGGCCCCTCAAACCAGAGAATCGTGCTGTTCATGAATCACCACTCCTCATGAGCCTGCCGCTGGTCGTTCTTGCCGTGTTGTCGGTCTGCGCAGGCTTTATCGTGCTGCCTCTGGGTGGTGGGTACGAAGGCATTGGTCGATTCTTATTCCATGGTGAACATGGCCACGACTTCGAGCTACAGCCGCTATGGACCGTGGTCAGCGTTGTGCTTGCAACCGGCGGTTTCGCATTGGGTATCGGGCTCTACAAGTCCAGTCGTTCCACCGTGGATAGCGTTCGGAAGCGCTTTAGCGGGGTTCATCGCACCCTAATCAACCGCTATTACATGGACGATATATACCAGTGGTTCGTCGACCGTGTCGTTCTGGCCTTGGGGCGAACAGTCGCGTTGTTTGACCGCACCATCGTCAACGACCGCGGGGTCAACGGGACAGGCTTAGCCGTACTCGGGATGGGCAAGCGCCTCCGCGGCCACGTGACCGGTCTATTCGCAGATTACGGACTTGTGATGGCGGCCGGCGTCACCGTTATGGTGCTCTACATTTGGCGGAGGGCCGCTTAGATGAGCTACTCCGAGCGACACGTTCTAGAAACTCTGATTTACCTCCCCATGCTTGCTGCATTGGTGTTGGTATTCGTCCCTCGTCCGCAGAAAACACTGATTCGCTGGATCAGTATCGGTTCTGGCCTCGCTCTTCTCGTGATGTCGCTCTATGCGTTCGTTGCGTTCGACTACGACGGCGGATCACGCTTCCAGCTTCAGCGTTCCTACCCCTGGCTTGATCAACTCGGCATAGCGTTTGCACTGGGTATCGATGGTATCGCCGCGCCCATGGTTCTCCTGACGGGTATCGTTAGCCTTGCAGGAACTATCGTTGCGGCGAACATCCAGCGGGATAATAAGGATTATTACATCCTGCTGTTCTTGTTGATTGCAGGCGTCTACGGGACGTTTGTGTCCATGGATTTGTTCTTCTTTTTCTTCTTCTATGAACTGGCCATTGTTCCGATGTACCTCCTCATCGGGATTTGGGGCAGTAGTTCGAAATTCAAAGATTTTGATAGACCCAAGGAGTACGGTGCACTCAAACTGGTCATGGTGATTGTCGCGGCGAGCTTGCTGATTTGGATAGTCATCATCGGTGTGCACGTTGAGTCCGGCACCGGCTCGTTCAATATTGAGATCATCATGGCGTCGATAGATCACCCCTCTCGCTTCTCAGGGACATTCCAGAGTGTCATGTTCCTAATGACGATGGTTGGGTTCGGAACTCTGGCTGGCATGTGGCCATTCCACACTTGGTCGCCAGATGGTCACGTTGCTGCGCCAACCTCAGTGAGCATGTTGCACGCGGGCGTGCTGATGAAACTTGGAGGCTTCGGCATCATCCGAATTGGGATGATGCTCCTGCCGGACGGTCTGCAAGAATGGGCTCTTCTCCTGTTCATCATTGGCACAATCAATGTGATTTATGGCGCTGTGTCGGCGCTGGCTCAGCACGACCTCAAATACGTTATCGGTTACTCCAGCGTCAGCCACATGGGGTATGTGTTCATGGGCATCGCATCTATGACCGCGGTGGGCCTGACCGGCGCAACACTTCAGATGTTTGCGCACGGCATCATGACAGCGCTCTTCTTCACCATAGTGGGTGGAATCTACGAGCGAACGCACACCCGCGACACGCTCGTGCTGAATGGACTGGCCTCGAAGATGAAATGGGGGACGGCCTTCTTTGTCATCGCTGGCCTAGCATCGCTGGGCCTACCGGGTCTCGCAGGATTCGTGGCTGAACTGCTGGTATTCATCGGGGCATTCCAGACTCAACCCATCTTGGGGGCACTGGGAGTGCTTGGCGCCGCGATTACGGCGGTCTATATCCTGCGGCTCATCGGTAGGACGTTCTACGGAGACCGAGACCCGAAGTGGGATAACCTGACGGATTTGACGCGCCGCGAGTTCATTGCGGCGACGATCCTTCTGATTCCTCTTTTCTATGTGGGCCTGTACCCGCAGCCGCTTCTGCGGGTTATCCGGCCAGGCGTAGATGCTATTCTCGCGGGACTGGGGCTCTAGCCGATGAACATCGACTTCTCTCTGTTGATTCCTGAGTTCATTCTCGCGGGTGCGGGGTTCCTTGTGCTGCTGGTTGACCTCATTCTGCCCAAAGCGCAAGAGCACCGCCGCAACGTAGTCACCGCAGCAACCGCAGTACTTGGGCTGGTCGTCACCGGTGTCGTTGCGCTCACTACGCAAATGGACACGAGCGAGCGCCTTTATGATGGATTGCTGTTCATTGACCGATACTCCTTGTTGTTCAAAGTGCTGTTTGTGGGTATTGGCATCGCCGTCATCGCGATGTCCGTGGACTACGTAGCCCAAAAAATGAACCACCCTGGAGAGTACTACGCGTTAATCCTCTTCGCGGTGCTCGGTGCTACGCTAATGGCGGAGTCTGGTGAGCTTCTTACGGCGTTCATCTCAATCGAGCTACTGTCGTTTTCCTTGTACGTATTGGTCGGCCTCAGTAGAGGCGACGCACGTACCGCAGAGGCAAGTGCTAAATACATCTTGCTGGGCGCGGTCTCAACCGCAATCATGCTGTACGGCATAAGCCAGCTATTCGGCGCGCTAGGCACGACCCTGTTCACGGAAATGGGCCCGTTGCTGATTGGTGCTGGTGCCTGGAACCTCACGATGATTACCGGTTTTGTGATGTTCCTCGCCGGCCTCGGATTCAAGCTATCAATGGTTCCCTTTCATATGTGGGCTCCTGACGTTTACGAAGGTGCTCCTACGCCCATCACTGCTCTTATCGCTACGCTATCGAAAGCTGCTGCCATTGCATTGCTCTTGCGCTTCCTGGCTGAGGCGGGCGCGGGGTCGGGGGACGAATGGCGGATGCCCCTTGCGATGCTTGCCGCCGTGACGATGGTGGTCGGGTCGTTGTCGGCACTGCCGCAGACCAATATCAAACGCCTCTTGGCCTACAGCTCTATTACTCAAATCGGGTTCGTGCTGGTTGGCCTCGCCTCTAATAGCGTTATCGCTGCCGATGCCGTCGTCCTTCACGTGCTCGGATACGCGTTCACCAACCTCGCCGCGTTCACTGTCGTGGTGGTAATCGAACTCAAGCTTGGTAAGGAATCTATCGCAGACTTCGCAGGCCTTTCCAAGCGAGCGCCGGTACTGGCGATGATTATGACGGGTGCGCTGTTCTCGCTGGCAGGTCTGCCGATCTTCGCGGGGTTCCTAACAAAGTTCTACCTATTCACCGCAGCGATTGACCAGAGCCTTGAATGGCTGGTCGTTATTGCTGTGGCCACCAGCGTCATCTCCCTCTACTACTACATCCGCGTGATCCGGGAGATGTATATCACGGAGACGGAAGAAGGCTCCAAGTTACCCGTGCCTCTGCTGCTCGCGGGGCTTGCGTGGGTCATGTTCGCGGGCACAATCGCCATTGGGGTCTTTCCCCAGCCGTTCGTTGACGCCGCACACGCAGCCGTCACTAGCCTAACTCCCTGGGCCATCTACTAAAAATTCGCTCGCCTGCGTATCCTCGCACGCACGTCACGGCTGTAGTCCTTCTAGACAGCACGCACGAAACTTCCGCGAATTCCTCTGTGCGGTCACGAGAAACGGCTCCCGTTTCCCTAGAAGACATACACTGATATTAGCCTGTCATAAATTGACCAGCGCGCGCTAGGGCAGTCAAGCCTGCTCTAGTACGTCTCGTGCGTGTGCGGCCGCGATCGCCTTATCCACCGCCTCCACGGGTGAATCTGCGTGCACCACACGCATCAGCAGATCGCTTCGCTCGGGGAGTTGCCACGTCTCCAAGCCGATAACAGGGATGCCGTCTCCCAATGCATGGCCAATCTCCGACAGCGTGCCATACGCGCCATCAATGGCTATCGCCGCCCGCCCGGTTTTCACAACGATGGCGTTACGCGCGTAACCCATCCCGGTCATGATAGGAATGTCGATGTAGTCGTTAGCCGTAGCAGGCTCGTTGCCGGGCAGAATTCCGATGGTCGTGCCTCCCGCAGACTTTGCGCCGCGGCAGACAGCCTCCATGACACCGCGCATCCCGCCGCAGACGACGATTGCCCCTCGCCGCGCTAGCTCGCCACCAACGTCTTCAGCCAGCTGCATCGCACGTGGTGCTGGGTCGCCGCCACCGATCACCGCGATGATCATAGGGCGTCCGTTCGACATCAGTAGTGAAGTAAAAAAGGGCCTGGGCTCGTTAGTCATATTCGAATCTCCTCCGGGAACGACCATAGGGGTAATGATATGCCCGCTGATTTGACCAGAATGTAAACTATGGCGCGCAGGCGCACACGAACGTGTTTATCAGCGCTTGGAACTGCTGACACCATTCATACACTGGAGAACCCATGCCTACGATTACCGCTGTACGCGCCCGCGAGATACTCGACTCACGAGGGAACCCCACGGTTGAGGCCGTCGTCACGCTCAGTGAGGGCTCTACTGGCTGGGCCGCGGTGCCTTCTGGTGCGAGCACTGGCGCTCATGAGGCGGTTGAACTCCGGGATGGCGACTCCAGGCGCTACGAAGGTAAGGGTACGTTGATCGCGGTTAAAAACGTGAATCAAGTCATCGCCGCTGCTGTTGCGGGGCTCGATTCTGCCGACCAGGCTGGTCTTGACCAGGTCATGCTTGATCTCGACGGCAGCGCGAACAAAGCGGTGCTAGGTGCAAACTCGCTGCTCGCAGTTTCGCTCGCCAACGCCCATGCGACAGCTGCTGCGACCGGCGTGCCGCTCTACCGTTCGCTAAGAACGGCCGACCCGCTGCTGCCGACCCCTATGCTGAATGTCCTGAACGGCGGCAAGCATGCGATGGACTCCACAGACTTCCAAGAATTCATGGTCATGCCCATTGGATTCGACACTTTCTCGGAAGCACTGCGCGCGGGAACCGAGTGCTACCACGCGCTACGCAAGATCGTCGCCGCGCGTGGATTGTCCATTAACGTGGGTGACGAGGGTGGCGTAGCCCCATCTCTTCCAACCAATGAAGCAGCCATGGAATTGCTTGTCGAGGCTATCGAAAAGGCTGGCTACCGGCCCGGGGAGGATGTCGCAATCGCGCTCGACCCGGCCTCTACCGAAATCTACAAGGATGGCAAGTACGTGCTTACGCGAGAGAGGGCTACGCTCACCAGTGCTGAGATGGTCGCGTTCTACGAGAACTGGGTGAACAAATACCCCATCGTCAGCATCGAAGATGGGCTCGCCGAGGACGACTGGGAAGGATGGGCGCTGATGGTCGAGCGGTTAGGCAAGCGGATACAAATCGTTGGTGACGACCTGTTCGTTACTAACCCCTTGCGCATCCAGCGAGGGATTGATGAGAAATCGGGCAACTCTGTGCTAGTGAAGGTCAACCAGATCGGAACGCTTACTGAAGCCATGACCGCCATCCGCATGACGCAAGGCGCCGGATGGAACCCTGTGATCAGCCACCGTTCAGGCGAAACAGAAGACGTTACGATTGCGGATATAGCCGTCGCCACTGGCGCAGGTCAAATCAAAACGGGTGCCCCTGCTCGCAGTGAGCGAGTCGCGAAGTACAATCGCCTGCTTAGGATTGAAGACGAGCTCGGCTCTAATGCCCGCTACGCGGGCAGGGCCCCATTCGACAGGTTGCGCGGCTAGCCACATTGAAGAGCGGACGAGCGACAGGTAGCATTAGTAGCCGCAGAAAGCGCCCCAGCCAAACGGATCAGTAGGAGGACGGATATGACAACACGCGTAGGCATCAATGGCTTCGGCAGGATTGGCCGGCAAGTGCTGCGTGCCACCATGATGCGGCACCCTGGTGAGATTGAGATAGTGGCGGTGAACGACCTGGCAGACCCCAAGGCAAACGCGCATCTCTTCAAGTACGACACGAACTTCGGCGTCTACCCCGGCACCGTGCAGGCGGTTGATGGCGGCATCGAGATTGATGGCAAGCTAATCCAGTCTGTTTCCGAACGTGACCCCGCCAAATTGCCGTGGGGCGACCTCGGTATTGACCTTGTCATCGAGTCCACCGGTTTCTTTACCAACGGTGAAAAGGCTGCAGCGCACATTGAGGCTGGTGCTAAGAAGGTCATCATCTCCGCTCCTGCAACTAACGAGGACAAGACCCTCGTGCTAGGTGTGAACGCTCACGAGTACGACCCTGCTATCCACCATGTGGTCTCCAATGCCTCCTGCACGACTAACTGCGTGGCTACGATGATTAAGGTCCTGCATGATAGCTTCGGTATTAAGCACGGACTAATGACCACGGTTCACGCTTACACCAACGACCAGCAAATCCTCGATCAAGCGCACCCTGACCTACGTCGTGCCCGCGCTGCTGCCGCCAACATTATCCCCACCAACACCGGCGCCGCCAAAGTCGTTGGCGTGGTCATCCCTGAACTGAATGGCAAGCTCCACGGCATGGCGCTCCGCGTCCCTGTCTCCGACGGTTCCATCACGGACTTCGTCGCGAACCTCGAACGAGATGTCACGGTTGAAGAGGTTAACGCCGCCTACAAGGAAGCGTCCGAGGGTGCACTCAACGGCATCTTGGCCTACACCGAGGACCCGATTGTTAGCTCTGACATAAAAATGAACTCCCACAGCGCGATTATTGATTCTCTGTCTACCATGGTCATGCAGGGCAATATGGTCAAGGTGCTTGGCTGGTACGACAACGAGTGGGGTTACTCCTGCCGCACGTCCGACCTTGCTGCTTTCATGGCTAGCAAAGGATTCTAAACACTCCTGCCCAACCTTCCTTCATTTCATTACCAAAGGACCGCCGTTGAAGCGGCTCTTTGGGCAGGCGATCTAACCTACGCCTCT
>Ga0302134_10000045_pt1 | contig 34347 bp, 29 predicted proteins | sample CB9_SCM_MG_FD_203123 | JGI IMG/M metagenome (GOLD analysis project Ga0302134, IMG submission 203123) | Marine microbial communities from Western Arctic Ocean, Canada - CB9_SCM | ecosystem: Environmental > Aquatic > Marine > Oceanic | place: Canada: Western Arctic Ocean | collected 2017-09-19
AAGGACTAACAGGTAATGGCTGACGACACACCAAAAGTAGGAATCATCATGGGCAGCGATAGCGATTGGCCCAAAATCAAAAAAGCTGCGTATGCACTAGATGAATTTGATGTGCCCTATGAAATCCAAGTCATGAGTGCCCATCGTACTCCCGCACTAGTCAGTCAATACGCAACGACTGCGATTGACCGCGGCCTACAAGTCATAATTGCTGCAGCCGGCGGAGCTGCTCATCTAGCAGGTGTTGTTGCAGCACACACGACCCTTCCAGTCATTGGACTGCCAGTTCCTACGGCTGAAATGGGCGGTATGGATTCACTCTTGTCCACCGTTCAGATGCCTGGCGATGTACCGGTTGCCAGCATGGCTGTCGGCATGGGCGGACCTCGTAACGCTGGCCTGTTCGCTGTACAAATCATGGCGACTGCGAATCCCGACCTGCGTGAAAAACTAGCTGAGTTTAAACAGCGACTCGTCGGTCAAATCGAAGCGAAAAATGCCGCTTTACAACAGGCTATCGAGGCGGATGCATAGCCACCATCCACAAACGCTCCAATGGAACGGTGATGTAAGCGGTCATTTGATATTAATTGATCAAACTGCCTTACCGTTAAACATTACGACCGTGGATTGTCGTGACCTTGAATCAGTCGTGCACGCGATTTGCGTTTTGCAAGTCCGCGGGGCACCAGCTATTGGCATCGCGGCCGCCTATGGAATTTGTGTCGGTCTACAAACCATCGACATCCACCAATGCACGACACAACAATTCGAAGAACGCCTACAACACTGTGTCGACCAACTCGCAAACAGTCGTCCTACCGCAGTTAACTTGTTCTGGGCGCTACAGCGAATGCAGGATGTAGCCCGAACGATGCGGCAAGCGGGACAACTTCCAAGCCAGATTATGAAAGCGCTGCTCAACGAAGCGATTACAATTCACGACGAAGACAGGACAATGTGCCATGCGATCGGTAAACATGGCGCAACGCTTCTCGATAATGGCCAGGGGGTTCTGACGCACTGTAACGCAGGTGGCTTAGCAACCAGTGAATACGGCACCGCTTTGTCCGTTCTGTTTTCCGCGCAAGACCAAGGCAAAACTCTACAAGTATTCGTTGATGAAACTAGACCACTTCTACAAGGTGCCCGCTTAACCACTTGGGAATGTCAACAACGCGACATAGCAACAACACTAATTTGTGATAACATGGCCGCGCAGGTAATGTCAGAAGGAAAGATTCAAGTGGTCATTACGGGGGCTGATAGAATTGCTGCTAACGGAGACGTTGCCAATAAGATTGGAACATATGGACTCGCCATTCTTGCAAAACATCACCAAATTCCATTCTACGTCGCCGCTCCTAGCAACACATTTGATTTATCATTGAGCACCGGAAAGGGCATTCCGATCGAACAACGTAGCGGCGATGAAATCACCCAAGGATTTGGAAAACAGACCGCCCCTGATGACATCAACACTTATAACCCGGCATTTGACGTTACACCAGCAGATCTTATTACGGCAATCATCACGGAACAGGGAATCATCTCGCCCGTATCCAGAGAAACGATCGCAGCGCTGCTATGATTTGAACGAGCGCGCAATAAGCAACACGGCAGCAATCATGAAACTAGCACCTAGTGGCACAACCAGCACGCCAACCCCTGGGTCACCGTTAAACGTAAACATTCCACCTGCGAAAAACCCACCTGGCAGGAGTAGGCTAGCGGTGATAAGACTCGGTGAAATCCAGTGATGCGGCGTCGCGCCTACATCGCTATGCACCGTTAGAGCAAATGCAATGTGCACTAACCCCAATAAAGTACCGTGCGCATGGGCTAACCGCCACAACGTTTGACGAATGTCATCTGTAATATATGGCGTCCACTTAAATCCTATGAGACCCTCTAAAACTGTGCCCAACAGAATAAACACAAATAAGGACCACCAGCCAAAACGCAAATGGCGTTTTACTGTTTCAGTACGGCGGACCGTTGAATCTTCCGTTGTCGATTCCATTTTGCGTGACGTGACGATTTCATTTCCAGTGTCTGCCATCGATTCAGTTCACTCCGATAAAACGATTGTGTGACAGCTATTCCTGTAAAAACATTGTCCGATTGTTGCGTTGTTTAAACAGAAACTCAAGCACAAATCGATCGAGTTGACCATCTGCTTTCCGCAGCACCCCGCCGTCGGTACAAGCGGGCTGCGATAAATCCTCGAAATATCTCGCAACGCCCGTGCGCTGCGCGGCAGGATTGCGCACATTCAACTCCAACGCCGGATGTAATTTTTTTAAACTTCGAATCGCAATTACCCCAATCGCATCATAGGGATCCTCAAGTAAATACTCTAGAATTTCGCCTTGCCAATCTCCACCCGCGACAGCCACCGCTGGGTCCCAACTCATCTCCCATGCCGCTAGGGCTCGCTGCCCAGCATCTCCAGTCAACAACATTAGTACGGTCGATGAAATCTTCTCGTGGACCTCCGACAGCTCAGGAACCTCGTGCCCATACCAAAGCTGCATATTCTTAGCCGTCCACGCCAATGGTTTATCAATATGACATATATTACAGGCATTTTGTCGCCCAACAGATAATGTTTCCGCCGCTGAAGGAACCGAGATTTGATGACTACGCACCGCCTTTAGCAGTCCATAGGAAGTATGAGGCATGTGGCAGTTGTAACACTGACTGCCGCTACTCTCGGCAAGATGATGGGTGTGCGACTGGAGTGCATCACCTTGATACTCTTGATGGCACGTAAGACAAGCTTGATTGCCTCGCATCCCGGGTTTGAGCATGTCGTCATTCCAAGCAGTGTCCGCATTCCAAGCAGAGTCTACAGTGTCTGCATGCGGAACGTCCGTCACATCGATGTTGTGCAACGTATGACATGACAAGCAAGACATCGCCCCGTTCGTAAAGCATTTCGACTCAACCAATCCAGAATATTCACGTCCAGTCACGCGGACCATGCCGTCGGACCAAAAAGTCGAATCGAACAACTGCGGATCCGCCTGGGATAACAACTTTGTCATCGGTGCGTCTGGTTGTACAGCGCGAATTAAATGTCGATGCTGTAGCAAATCATTACTAGGGCGAAAACTATTCCCGTGAGCATGCCAATCCGCGGTCTTGTCGGGATCTAAAATTGAAGTTGCTGCATGACAATTCGCACATATTTGAGACGATCGAACGTGATCAAGTTTTGCCGGATTCACTACCCCAAATTTTGCTTGCTCCTCAAGCTTGCTCGTATCATGGCCCGTTGTGGCAAGCATCGTATGACTTTCAATGTGCGCTCCAGCCGGTCCATGACAGGCTTCACATGAAATTCCAAACTCGACCACCGTCGTATCCGGGTTGTTGGTGTCGTAATAATTTGCCTTCGGGTGCGTTGAATGACATCGCAAACAGGACGAATTCCAACGTCCCACTTCAAATGTTTCGGATTTCCCCGGAGGTGTGAGAAACGTAGCACGACGGGGTAACCATTCCTGTTCCGAAATCAAATATACAAACGGCAACAATCCCAATATCTTCTTCGGCCCTAGTGGTGGAATGTTCTCAGGCATGCCAAACCAATATAGTTGCATATGATGAGATCCCGTGAGCAACTGAATCTTCAAGCGAACGGGGCCATTGCCCAAATTGGCACTCACCCAATACCCCTGGTCATCATGCTCTAAGCCATAGCGGATGCCATCGAGTTCCAACTCTTGATCAAAATTACCCAGAACAGTTTCAGCTGTTGGTAATTGAGTCATACTTTGATGGAACGATTCATCCCAGGACGCGTGTTGATCAGCATGACAACTTTGGCATTTGGCACTGCCCACATACCCATCACTGGGCACCTGTACCGGTCTTGTCTTAATATCAGCTTCAACAATCTGCGGAACGACAATGTCCGCTGGAGCCATCCACCAAATGGCCAACCCTACAAGCATCAGCGCACCAATAAATAGCTTCAACCCAAAACCATACCACGACGGCGACGGGACATCTGTTTGCTTGATGGGTTCCGAATTGGGCATGCATTCCGGTGACTCTCGTCCACCCCTGCTACTAATATGGGGTCTTATTTAGACGTTAACTGTTTCAGTCGTTGGTCTGCTTTAAGCGAAGCTTTTTTCATGACAGATTCTAACGTAACGGCTTTACCACCCTGACGTTTGGATTCGTCGGCTGCTTCCATGAACGCATAAATCTCCAGTGATTCCACACTTTCAACCGGTACGACACCACTACGAAAGAACTTCACTATATCGACCACTAATGGTCGGTAACCTTGATAAGGACCAATCTCAGCGATACCCTTGTCACCAAACGCTGTGCCACCGTATCCCCCCTTGTAATCTCGGATGCCTCGGAAAGTACCGACTCGACCGCCCTCCCAGACACCCGTCACGTATTCGGTATCCTTAGTGGAAACACGCGCTACTTGCTCGCAGCCCGTACCCATTACAGTAAACAAAGCTTCTACGCCATGGATACCATACCAAAACAGATCTGGATGAGTTGGTTCTAAGTATGCTGGACTAAATGCCATCGCTCCATGAACTTTCCCAATCGATCCATTACGAATAGCAACGGCCCCTGTGGAATAACGCAATGAGGAGCTCGTAAAACAAGGGACTTTGTGCCCCGCAGCGAAGCGAAAGATAGCGATCGCATCTGCCAATGAAGCAGCGACCGGTTTGTCAATAAATAATGGTTTGCCCGCCAAGATCACTTCCATTGCTTGTTCTAGGTGAGGACGACCATCGTTCGTTTCCAACAGCACAACATCAACTTCGGCGACAACCTCTTTAACCGATGAAGCTATTTTGATTCCCATGTCTGCGATTTGCTTCGTATATCCTGGAATCCGTGAAGCGCTTGATTCAATATCTGCACTCCCCTGCGGATAGGCAATCACGACACGACAATTCGCTATGTCTGCCGCCACATCGTCAGCATTCAGTGCTTTGGTAAAAGCAAGACTGTGCGAGGTATCAAGGCCGATCAGGCCTACCTTTAGCGATCTGGGTTCCTCTGCCTTTACGGTCAATTCGGTTAAACTTGAACCGCCTAATAGAAACGTCACGCAAGTACTGACTGCAATCAAGGAAAGAACGACTCGACGATTCATGGGAATGCTCCGCAATCTAAACAGGAAATAGAAATATTTTTTGAGGTAGAAAGCACTACTTAAGTGCCAACTCATTGTACGGTATTTTTAAGCGACATTGGGGGGGTAAAGAATCGAACTCGATGATTCATCGTATCTCCGACATACACCACACCGTTAGCATCAACGCAAATGCCATGCGGACGCCCCATTTGAGATTTTGTCGCGTCTGCTCCGTCGCCGCCGGGCCCGCGACCCTGGGGACCATACCCACACACCGTTGATATTACATTTTGTTTCAAATCGATCATCCGAATCGCTTGGTTTTCAGTGTCAACAACGAATAAGCGACCTTGAGGTCCGACAGCGATCCCTTTCGGTCCATTAAACGTAGCCTGCCGCGGTGCTCCGTTATCGCCGGTAAATCCTTTTGTTCCGGTACCTGCAACGTGTAGTAATCGCCCGCTATTCAGATTCAAACTCCACACACTGTGCCCTTCACGCAATGCAATCCACAGTACCCCTTTGTCATGGCATAACGCTCGAGGTCCCAGTATCGCGGTTCCTCGAGCTAGTGACCCGTTAGTCGGCAATTTCTTTTCTCCAGTGCCGGCAATCGTATCGATTATTCCCGTCACCAAGTTAACTCGGCGAATACGGTGATTTCCAATATCGGCAATGTATAAATAGCCTCGGTCATCGAGCGCGATGCTGTGCGGATTGTTTAGTACTGCAGCCGTAGCCGCACCGCCGTCGCCACCGAATCCCGCTGTACCTATTCCGGCAACCAAACTGATCGTATTGGTCAATGCCTCGATTTTACGGACAATATGATTTTTCATTTCGACAAAATAGATATCCCCATTTTTGGCAAATCGCAATTCATACGGCTCTCGTAAAGCGGCAGCGGTTGCCTCGTGACGATTCCCTGAATAACCTGCCTTGCCAGTACCTGCAATCGTTGTAAGTTGATTGGTTTTGCGGTCTACTCGCATAATCCGGTGATTACCAACCTCGGTCACATACAGTGCCCCGTCGGAACCAATTTCCACACCAAACGGTTGCGCAACATGCACGTGCGAGGCATTGCCTTGGTTGCCGTTATTTCCACCTTGTCCAGTACCCGCTACGGTTGAAATATTCCCACCGCAAAGGTCTGCAGCGAAACCAACAAATAGAGTACTCAACACAATAACCATTGATATTGCAGAGCGAATGCGAACTATCATAAACGACATCTCTTTGTTGTTACCGGTGGGTGAAATCTACAACAATCAGTAATCACGAATAACTAGCAATCGTAATATAAATTGAATTCGTGCGGATGAGGACGAGTCTGCATCGGGCGGACTTCATGGTCACGCTTGGTTTGAATCCAAGTGTCAATCACATCGGGCGTGAAAACATCATCTCGTAATAAATACTCGTGATCCGCTGCCAATGCATCCAATGCTTGACTCAAACTTTCCGGTGTCCGGGCGATTGTCGCGGCCAGTTCATCATCCAGTGAATAGATATTGCAATCTAATGGGTCACCGGGGCTTATTTTGTTTTGAATGCCATCAATTACCGCCATCAACATTGCAGAAAAAGCCAAGTACGGATTACAACTCGGATCGGGACAACGAAATTCTATTCGCTTGGCACTCGGAATGTTATTAATCATTGGAATACGACAAGCGACTGAACGGTTACGTTGAGAATATGCTAAATGAACCGGTGCTTCAGAACCTGGGACCAACCGTTTGTAACTGTTTGTCGTGGGATTGGTAAAAGCCAGCAAGCTCGGGGCATGCTTGAGCAATCCACCTATTGCGTGTAACGCCATTTCACTAAGCCCAGCGTAGTCACTTCCAGCGAACAACGGAGCGTCATCTTTCCACAATGAGAGGTGCACATGCATTCCCGATCCATTGTCGTTCAGAATAGGCTTGGGCATGAACGTCGCCGTTCGATCATTTTTAAACGCAACATTGCGAACAATATATTTGTAGATCATCATCTGGTCAGCCATCTCGGTGATCGATTGATATCGCAAATCAATTTCACCTTGACCCGCCGTACCGACTTCATGGTGCTGGCTTTCCACATCGAGACCACATTTAATCATCGTCCGCATCATCTCATTACGGATATCCATGTGATGATCCGTTGGCGGGACCGGGGAATAGCCTCCTTGGTATGGAATTTTGTAGCCCAAATTTGGGCTTTCCGTTTTACTTCCTCGGTTCCACTGCCCTTCCACACTGTCAATTTGATAATATCCTTCTCGTTCGTTTTGATCGAACCGAATATCATCAAAAATAAAGAACTCCGCTTCAGCGCCGAAATACGCTTTGTCCGCTACACCACTCGCCTGCAGATAATTTGCGGCTTTTTGCACAATATTACGAGGATCACGTGAATAGTTTTCGCCAGTAATCGGATCTTGTATATTACAGATCAGATTCAAAGTTGGAAGCTCTGTGAAAGGATCAATGAACGCCGTATTCGCCTGCGGGATCATCAGCATGTCACTCTCATTGATCGCCTGCCACCCTCGAATACTAGAACCATCGAAACCGAGACCCGTTTCAAACACTTCCTCCGTCAATTTTTTTACCGGAATCGTCGTGTGGTGCCAAATTCCATGCAAATCGACAAACCGTAGGTCGATCGCTTTCACGTCGTTCTCTCGGCACAGTCGCAGTACTTCGGCTGGGGTCACGATAGTTACCTAAAATATTATTGGTTGAGGTAAAATTAAAACGTTTTGTACGAAGCTGTATTTGCGGTAACTTGTTCTTTATTACTGGTCAATTGCTTGCCCGTGAAACTCGACTTCGTAAAGTGGCTACTACATCTTGAAATTCGACTCGCCGGCGCGTGAACTCTTCGACGGTCTTTTGCTCGTCGGATTTAACATAGTTCATAATGATATCTTCCGCAGCAAGAAACTCAGGCGTTATATCGATAAGCTCGTCCACAATATCTAAAGGAATATTGGTAACACCATTGGCATCGCCGTGCAACAAATCACATTGGTTAACCATCAAACCTGCCACTCGCACGGGCAAACCTAGATGCAACATATGGCAATAGGCATGAGCAACCATCGTTGTTCCGGTGAAAACTTTGTATCCAAGTGCTTTGACTTGTAGTAAATCGCGCCCGCCGCCATTGGTCACTAAGCCAACCGATCCGTAGGCCTGATAAGTCGAGCACATTACTTCGCCAAAAACAGCGGAGACGGCTGGGTCATCAATGTCTTGAAATACGACAACGGCTGGTCCCGGCAGTTCTTGGAATTGAGAGAGTTGTGCTTGCAATGAACCATAGGCATCGCCGCCGACAGGTGGTGCGTCGGAGCGAAAACAAGCGGTCGCTGCAAAACCAACCATCGGTTCGAATTCGGGGAAGTTACACTGCACTCGATGATCCATATAGCCGGTATTGCGGGGGCGTACATCGAACAATTCAATGACATTGCAAATCGTGGGGGAATCAAAAGTTGCGAGTGCATCAAGCGTCGTTTGTGTTATATTCATGTTATCTAAGAGAGAGTAAGAGGGTAGTTCAGCTAGTGTTGTCCGCGGTATTCAGCGTAACACTGACACCTGCCAAACTCAAGTAGGCGCGGCCGACGCTGGCAGCAAACCAATCTGCTTTCCCCAAACCAATAAAACGCGTTGGTAGAGGGGCGGTGCCTTGTGTAGAGTTTACCTGCATCTTGGTGGGGAGCGTTTTGCAGGCGGGCATTTGCTTAATAAATGTCGCGGGCTTCAAGTAATTCGATGATCTGGTCAACACATTGCTCGACTTTGAGATCGGTTGTATCCAACGTCAGATCTGCGGCGGATGGGGTTTCGTATTCTGACGTTACTCCTGGGAAACTATTGATCTCCCCAGCATCGGCTTTGGCATACATCCCGTTTTCATCACGCTCACGGCAAACCTCAACAGGCGTGCTTAAATGAATCGTAATAAAACGTTCCACGCCCACTTTTTGAGCCGCTTTTTGACGTACTTCTTCGCTCGGTGCCACAAACGCACTAATGCAAATCAACCCAGCTGCATTCATTAAACATGCGACTTCGGCACTACGCCGCATGTTTTCACTACGCTCGTCCGCACTGAATCCTAAGTCTTTACTTAACCCGCGACGCATGTTCACACCATCAAGGACCACACATGAGCGTCCCTGATTAAACAATCGCCGTTCGAGGGCATAGGCTAATGTTGTCTTGCCTGAATTCGTGAGTCCAGTAATAAGCAACGTCGCTGCCTGTTGGCCGAACCGAGCAGATCGCTCATCCGCATCGACGCTACCAAGTTCTTCTTGCTGAGTACTTTCTTGACTCCAAAGATCATCCTTCGCATCACCCGATTCACGATCCAGAATCATCCCCGCCGCTACGGTTATATTCGATAGCCGGTCCACCAGAATAAACGAACCTGTAGCGTGATTCTTTTTATAGCCATCGAAAATCAACGGCTCTGTCAGCGACAATGCAACGCGCCCAATTTCATTGAGTTCCAACGATGGAGCGTCCTTACGATGCAGTGTGTTCACATCTACACGATACCGTAGCGTCGATATATTTCCCGTCGTCACCTTAGTCGTTTGCTTGACAAGATATTCTTTACCAGGCACCATCGCCTGCTCGGACATCCAAACCAACATCGCATCAACTTGTCGTTTGGTTTGCGGAATATTACCGGGGCGAACAATCATATCTCCCCGGCTACAGTCAATTTCATCGGCTAATGTTATCGTGATCGATTGCCCCGCAAAAGCTTCGTCTAAATCACCGTCTGCGGTAACGATCCTCGCCACGGAACTCTTCTTGCCCGACGGCATCACTATGATCTCATCGCCAGTACGCACAATACCCGATGCCACCGTACCACTGAATCCACGGAAGTCTAAGTCCGGACGAAGCACCAACTGTACTGGGAAACGGAAATCTTGTAAGTTGCTATCAGAACCAATATAGACCGATTCCAAAAAATGCATAAACGTCGCACCATCGTACCAGGGCATGTTTTCACTAGCATCTACAACATTGTCACCATGTAACGCAGATAACGGGATGAAATGCAAATCAGGGATGTCTAAACGAGCCGAGAAGTCCATATATTGCTGTTGGATCTCTTCGTATCGCTCTTGGCTAAAATCCACCAAGTCCATTTTATTAATGGCGACAAGGACGTGTTTGATTCCCAATAAGGAAACAATAAAACTGTGTCGCTTGGTTTGGGTCATGACGCCATGACGCGCGTCGATCAAGATGATTGCCAAGTCGGCAGTCGACGCGCCAGTCGCCATATTGCGAGTATATTGTTCGTGTCCAGGTGTATCGGCAATAATGAATTTTCGTTTGGCTGTCGAAAAATATCGATAGGCTACGTCGATCGTTATTCCCTGTTCGCGTTCAGCTCGCAAACCGTCGGTCAATAACGCTGGATCAAAATCGCCACCAGTCGTGCCGTGTGTCACACTGTCTTTTTCAATCGCCGCCAATTGATCTTCATAAATCATCTTGGCATCGTACAACAATCGCCCGATCAACGTACTTTTGCCATCGTCAACGCTACCACAAGTTATAAAGCGCAGCAATTCTTTGCGCTCGTGTTGCGCAAGATAGGCGTCAATGTCAGTTGCGATTAGATCAGATTGATGACTCATAATTGAATTTCTATTTGGTTACTTACAGCAAAGTGTAAAAGACCCAAGTTGCGTCCGAAACGGGACTAGAAATAACCTTCCTTCTTCTTGTCTTCCATATTGCCTTCTTCGTCATTGTCAATCACTCGACCTTGACGTTCCGATGTCGTCGCTAACAACATTTCCTGAATGATTTCTGGTAATGTTTTGGCGCTGGATTCAACTGCTCCAGTTAACGGATAACATCCCAATGTCCGAAATCGAACCTCTTTCATCATCGGTTCTTCACCCGGTTTCAGTTCAAGTCGATCATCATCAACAAGTACCAAAATACCGCCACGCTCCACTACCGGTCGAACAGCGGAATAATACAAAGGCACGATTGGGATCTGTTCTAGATGAATGTATTGCCAAATATCTAACTCTGTCCAATTAGACAATGGAAAGACGCGAATGCTTTCACCTTTGTTGACGCGTGAGTTATAGATATTCCACAACTCCGGTCGTTGATTCTTAGGATCCCAACGGTGATTCTCGTCACGAAAGGAAAAAATACGTTCTTTGGCGCGTGATTTTTCTTCATCTCGACGAGCTCCACCAAACGCTGCATCAAATTCGTGTTTATCGAGCGCTTGCTTGAGCCCTTCGGTCTTCATCACCGTCGTGTGTTTGCCGCTATGCTTGAGCGGATCGATGCCCAACGCAACACCTTCTTCATTGATGTGCACGATGACGTCCAACCCTAATTCCTTGCGGGCATAACTCTCGCGAAACTCAATCATCTCGCGGAACTTCCAAGTCGTATCAACGTGCATTAACGGGAAGGGGGGCCTAGCCGGATAGAAGGCCTTCATCGCCAGATGCACCATGACCGATGAATCTTTACCAACGGAATATAGCATCACGGGGTTTGAGAATTCCGCCGCTACTTCGCGGATCACATGAATGCTCTCCGCCTCAAGCTCTTTTAAATGGGTAAGGTTGTATCCGCTCATCTATTTATTGTTTAAATGTGAAATTGTCGATTGAAATTCGAGTATAAGTCAACGCCTAGGTTTCGTCTATGTGGAGAATATTGGGATTAGGTTGCGTGTGGCGGCTCGGCTTTGTGAGATGACCACATTTTCAAAATTACACTTTCAGAATCCGTGCCTATCATCGGATACGATTTCAGCTTCCGCAACTCAACATTTTGCAGCGTGCCGCGATGGCGAGCAGCTTTTCGTTCCTCCGTCCAAGCTGGCCCCTTGATGGCTAAAAGTTGACCAAACAGATGCCAGTATGGAGTGAGCCATAACCCCATCTTCCAAAGTGGTCCCACGGCTCGACAAACTAAGACATCGTAGTTGAGATCGTTCAGCAGGTCTTCGACTCGCGCGTTGATGACCGGGATAGGCAAACTTAACTTGGTGATCATATCATCTAATACAGCCGCCTTTTTGCCCACTGACTCACACAAGCTAACTTGCAAATCTGGACGCAGAATGGCAAGCGGAATCCCCGGAACACCGCCGCCTGAGCCAAAATCTAAAACTTCGATGCCCGTTTCGATTAAGTCGGCGAGTTGAATCGTATCTAGAATATCACGAGACACAAAGCGGTCAAAATCGGTGTGGCGCGTCAAGTTGAGATTCTCATTCCAATCCCACAACAACTGGCAATAGTCTTTGAGCATTTCGATTTGATATGGCTCTAATTCGATACAGTATTTTTCAAGCGCTTCCTCTAATGTCGCAGAGACGGGTTCTACTGGCGTCGGGACACCTTGCTCTAAGTTAGCCTGTGCATCGACCTCGGAGTTTTCTTCTGACTGTGGTTCGTTCACGTTCTCTTTGCCATTCACCGTTTGGATTTTTGATTAAGTAGGTAGGTTCTTTGTTGTTGCGAATCCGTACCTGGTTCATTACACAAACGAAAGTCCGGATGGATGTCATGCATTGTGAACCCTGTTTGTCTTGCTGGCTATGACTTGATAACTCAGCCAGCAATAAAAGGGTCGCAATAAAAAAGAGCGTGACCATCACCATGACGGTCACACCCTAGTATTTATCGGTTAGTGTGCACTACTGGCTGCACTGCAAAACCAAGGCTTAGGCTTCTTTACAGGTTTTGATGATCGCTGCGGCAACCTTATAGGGATCCGCGTTCGATGCTGGACGACGATCTTCAAGTCGACCTTTCCAGCCATCGTCAATCGTTCCCACAGGAATACGAATGGAAGCACCACGATCCGAAATGCCATAACTAAATTGATCGATAGCCTGTGTTTCGTGTGCTCCGGTGAGCCGTTGATTATTATCAGCACCGTAGACACTAATATGACGGTCAATCTGACCACCAAAGGATTCACAAATCTTAGTAAAGACTGCTTCGTCACCCGACTCACGCATGGCCGAGTTCGAGAAGTTAGCGTGCATGCCCGAACCATTCCAGTCCGTATCGCCAAGTGGCTTAGGATGCAAATTAATGGCGTAACCGTATGTCTCACCGATTCGTTCTAGCAAGTAACGAGCAACCCAGATTTCATCTCCAGATCGCTTCGCTCCCTTAGCAAAAATTTGGTATTCCCACTGCCCTGCAGCAACTTCGGCATTGATACCTTCAACATTAATGCCGGCTTCAAGACACGTATCTAAGTGCTCTTCGACACAGTCGCGGCCAAACGTATTGCTGGCACCAACACTACAATAGAATGGTCCTTGAGCTCGCGGGAAACCGCCTGTTGGAAAGCCTGGTGGCAAGTCTGTCATGACATCCCACAAGAAATATTCCTGTTCAAAGCCGAACCAGTAATCGTCATCGTCTTCCTCAATCGTCGCACGACCATTGGATACATGCGGAGAGCCATCTGCATTGAGGACTTCTGTCATGACCAGGTATGCGTCATGACGACCTGGGTCAGAGAAGATAGCGACTGGTTTCAACAAACAATCTGAATCATCGCCTTCAGCCTGTTCTGTCGAACTACCGTCGAATGACCAGATTGGGCATTCTTCGAGTGTGCCACCGAAGTTACTTCTAATTTGTGTTTTTGATCGAAGACTCTGAGTCGGTTCATAACCATCGAGCCAAATGTATTCAAGTTTTGACATAATTACGTTTAACGCTCCCAAAAAAAAATTTCCGCGATTCAGGTACCTCGCCTTTTTTGCCCCTGAATGGCAATGTTACAGTGATTCCAGATCTGCTTCTGAAAAACGAATAAGAACTTTTTATAACCCATTTTTTTTTAAATGTCACCCATAGACAGAAAGCGAATTAAAAAAAGAACTGCCCCATTCGTCAACCTCAGATGGGATTCGTGGCTAAGAACACTGATATCCGTTCCCAGACTGGCCATTTTTATAATGTTGACCACTAATCCGCCCACGGTGGATAGGAATGCGGCACTCATTAATCCGCAAACAGATAATCGACTGCTCGAACGCGAATTTAGAAACATAGACACCCGCCAAAGCGGTTGTGGAGAGAGAACTTAACCCCCGGTGTACTCACGTCAAAAACCATCGCTCACGCTAACCGCAATATTACAACGCGTTCTCAACTCTATCGCGAAGCAATTTGACGACGGCCTTTTACAATTTCAATGCCCGCAAAGAGAATCGGGTCTGATTGAGATAATGGCAGAGTCCCATCTTCCAGTGGTTTAGCAATCATCTGTACATCGACGTCAGGTATAACGCCACGCCCACTGATTTGGTGACCAGCGGGAGAATAGAATCGAGCGGTTGTTAAACGTAGGCCACAGTTATACGAGGCCAAGGGGAAAATTCCTTGCACGCTGCCTTTGCCGTACGTGCAATGCCCGACGATTGCACCGCGATCGTGATCTTTAATTGCACCTGCTAATATTTCGCTAGCACTAGCCGATCTCGCATTAATCAACACAACCAAGGGTTCACTACAAGTGCCGCCTTGGTGAGCTTGATAATCAACTTCTTCATTTACGCTGCGACCACGAGTTGAAACAATCGTTCCCGAACTAATGAACATATCAGCAATTTCAACTGCACTTGTGACCAAACCACCAGGGTTACCTCGTAAATCAAGTACTAAACGTTGCATGCCGTTTTGACGTAATTGCCACAACGCACTATTAACCTCGCGGGCTGTGTTTTTTTGGAAGCTAACGATCCGCAAATAACCTACTTTCGATTGTTGATCAATGATTCTCGCATCGACCACACTCGCAACTTGTACTTGGCGTCGAGTCAGTGTCATCCGACGAGCTAAACCTGTCGCTGAAACAACGACGATTTCAACTTCAGTTCCTTGCAACCCCTTGAGCATATCGGCGGCTTTAGCCGCAGCGACTAAGGGAATCATATTTCGATCTACTTCAATTATTTTATCACCGGATTTCAATCCCGCATCAGCCGCTGGGCCTTTGGGAATCACTCGTTCAACTAAGAGACCGTTTTCTTGAATTCGTAGCTCAATCCCCAGCCCCACAAAGTTGCCATTGATTTGAGAAAACATATCATCGAGTTGAGTGCTTGTTAGATACGAAGAATATCGATCCAAGGCAATGATTGTCCCTGACAGTAATTCCAACATTACTGCCTGTTGTGATATCTTCAATGTACGTTCTGCGATTTGACTCACCGTGATCGCCGACTGCAACACGTCACGATCGCTTCGACAAACTCGATTTGCAAGGATGCGGGCAACGGAACTCCGATACTGTTGCAAGTCGGCGTTGTTTACGATGAGCCCATGGTGTCCGCAAAACAATTCGTCGTAGAGAGCCACTTCAAATTGATCGATTCCTGATTTTAAAATTTGTTGCCAATTCAATTCCGAATAATAGTATGTTGCAATTTTCTCCAGAACTTCTCGATAAACCGCATGACTCGCCGCCGAGTCCATCTGCTTGATAGAATACAAGTAGCTGGCATCGTGATAGCGACGAGCGATATCAACGTGGGATCGGCTTCTTTGATAACGGACCGCGATGGTCGAATGTTGTGGGTAGTTACGGGCTGCCCGTTCATATAATTTCAAGGCCGCTCGCCAATTTTTAGACGCTTCAAGCTTCGCGCCTTGATCTTGAATCGTATCGATCTCAGCCTGTGCGTTTGCTGTAGCCTCAGGATTTGTAGGCAACTCTTGGCCCAAGGTTGCCGTAAAAGTAGTTACAACAATGCTGAACGCAATTAATAGTGAGCAAGAGAGTCGAGAAGCAAATCTCATAAAGACAATGACCGAGTTGAGCAGCGAAGAGGGAAATGATAAAACACAAGGCGTGCTTTATCGCTGCTCAAGAATAGGTCACCAAACGTACAGAAGCCGTCTTTAAGACTTTAAAACAGGCAAAAAACAACCGGCAGAATCGGTAACACCCGATACTGATTAGCTAATCAGCCTACCTGTAGCGAATATGCGGATAGATGAATGAACAAACTCTCGCAAGGCGTCCAATTGGCGAACCAACGTTCGCATTCGCTATATCAATTCGGCGATCGGTGGGCGCTGGTCTAGCAAGAACTGTGGACGGCCATTCGGGTCATGCATTTGAACGCGTTGTGAATCAATCCCCATGTTGTGGTACAACGTCGCCAGCACTTCTTGTAAATGAACAGGACGATCCTGAGCGAACTCGGCATTTTTACTTGTCGTACCAACGGCTTGTCCAAGTCGCATACCACCACCGGCTAAGAATACCTGTGATAAACGTGTCCAATGATCACGTCCAGCTTTGCTATTTACGCGTGGCGTCCTTCCAAATTCACCCCACACAACGACCGTGACATCTTGATCCATACCCCGCAGCGACAAATCCTCTAAAAGTGCGCTCAAGCCCTGATCGAGTTGCGGTAGCAATTTTCTCATGCTGACGAAGTTGTTACTGTGTGTATCCCATCCACCCCATTGCATCGTAACCACACGTGAACCGGCTTCAATTAAACGCCGTGCAAGTAACAAATTTTTGCCTGGGCCGTTTCCATATCGCTCGACAATAGCTGGGTCTTCTAATTTGACATCTAATGCATCTGCCACGGAACCAGAAGTAACCAGTGCAGCCGCCTGTTGCGTGTATGCATCCAATGCTTCAAGTTGGCCAGAGGAATCAATGTCACGACGGATTGTATCCAGCGAACCAAGTAAGCTCCGCCGATCCGTCAATCGGTCTTCTGTAATAGACCGCAATTTGAGATCATTGCCACTGGGCTTGTATGGGCGATAAACGGGCCCTAAGTAACCTGGCTTTCCAGCCATATACGAAATAAAAGGTGGAGCACCGTTCTCAGTTGGACCCTGCAGTTTGGCAACAACACTGCCCATGTATGGTCGGCCACCAATGTTACTCAATGACTTTTCTGCAAAACCAGTCGAAGTATGGTTTGCGCTGTGAGAACTAATCATGCCAACCAGCGAACGGACGACTGCAAATTTATCTGCCATTCGTGATAACAATGGTAAATGTTCACAGATGTCCAGCCCAGGCACGTTTGTATGGATCGGGTTGAACTCACCGCGAAATTCACTCGGTGCATCGGGCTTGAGGTCGAACATATCCTGATGCGAGGGCCCACCTCCCAAATGCAGATGAATCAAAGCCTTATGGCTACTTCCCGTTTGCTGCCTGGCTTCAGCTTGCAATAAAGCCGGAAGACTTAATGCACCAATCCCACCACCGATGGAAAGAAAATTACGGCGGTCAATTACGTTTCGAGATGAACCTAATTGTTTGTTGTAGATTGTAAACATTCAACACTCCGACATAAAAACGATGCATTACTAAACACGTATTCCAACTCTAATATCGTTATTATACGTTAATAGAAAATTGTAAAACAAGCGAAGCCCTGCATTTTGACCAGCTGGGTATACAATTCTTCGTTTTTTCCCCTACAACAGAGGGGGAAGGCACACCTCTACGGACTTACGAGCTATTGCCGATACTGTTTGACGGTGGCACAGTCCGATTGCGTCACGTGCAAGCGTTCCGCCGAGTAATGTCGACGGCGTGCCGGTTTCTAGCGAACGTACCACTTCGGCCATCTCTAGTTCAAACGACAACACTGGATCGCCATCACCTACGTCTGGACGCTGCACATTGCCCTCTTTGTCGAACACTTTCAGAGGACTAACCTCTGGTTCATCCGCCAATGCCGCAAATCCAAACTGCAAGGTGGCTTGTTCGAAATGAGCCTCATAGCTATGCATAAACGGCCGACCCTGTTGACCAATAACACCACTGGTTGCTGTGACTACTAAATCTCGATCGGCAAACTCAAAGTTAGTCATGCCATATTCAACGACGTCACCCCGCATACGAGCGCGACACTCAAGACGCTCAGGCATTCCAAACAACACTCGAATTAAGTGTGCGTCATGAACATGTAAGTCGACAAGCGGTCCGCCCATTTTTTCCGCATCCCAAAAATCGGCTAACCAAGTCGGATCCGAGATCACTCGGTTGAAATGACCACCGAGCAGCTTGCCGTATTTCCCACTGGCAGCCGCTTCACGCAAGAATGCGTACTCCGGAAAGAATGGTAGCACATGGGCCACAAACACTTGCCGATCGGCTGCTTCCGCGACTGCCACTATTTCATCACATTGGTCAACGGTTAACGCCATCGGTTTTTCAATCAAGACGTGCTTGCCCGCCTGCAACACCGCAATCGCTGCGTCCGTGTGCAAATCTGGTGGCAAACAAATATCAACCAAGTCGACGCTGTCGTCGGCGAGCAACGAATCCAAGTCGCGGTGGCAGTTCCATGAACTGACATCCACCTGTTCGCCAGGTGGGCCAAAGTTGCCTTGAATCGATGTCCAGTCGCCAGCGAGCTTGTCTTGATTGCGAGTACAAATCGCGGAAATCTCGATTCCAGCTGTTTTCTGATAGGCTAAATAATGAATCCAGCCCATAAACCCAATACCCGTAATTCCAACTTTAATCATCTCAGTTGTCCCTCGTGTTGTTCTACTTTTTTAACCTAAACCTAGTAAAATCCCTAAGAATTTACCAAGTCCGAAAATCGTTCACTAGCGCTTATCCAATCACCCGAAGTGTCAGGCACATATGTCTCTTGACCAAAACTGTGGCTGATGATTTTCCGCGCTTCGGAAATGGAGCTAACCGCGCCGCTGCTTATTAATTGAACCATCAAGTTGCCAATGGCGGTAGCTTCGATTGGACCAGTAACCACCGATCGACCGCAGGCGTTTGCGGTAAGTTGACATAATAAACGGTTCTTAATCCCACCACCAACAATGTGCACCGTCTTGATGGCTCCGCCAGTCAAGCGTTCTAAAATCTGTAGCACCATTTGGTACCGTAGGGCCAGACTCTCAAGAGCACATCGAATTACCGCTCCATCTGTTTCCGGAACTGTTTGACCAGTTTTTCGACAGTAGTCCTTAATCGCATCTGGCATCGATTCTGGAGCAACGAAACATTCGTCGTCGGGATCGATGAACGAGACTAAAGGTGCGGCTGTGGTTGCTATTTTCACCAATTCGTCCCAATCATAAGATTGGCCCCCAGCATTGAAAATTCGGCGGCATTCTTGTACTAGCCATAACCCCGCAATGTTCTTCAGTAACCGAATGCTATCTCCAACACCGCCTTCGTTGGTGAAATTTAGCGATTGGCATTCTTCCGAGATGATCGGATTTGCAATTTCCACACCCATTAAAGACCAAGTGCCACTACTGATGTAACACCAATCGGGTTGATCAGACAACTCACCAACAGCCGGTACCGCCATGACAGCACTCGCTGTGTCATGCGTTCCCGGTAATACAACTTTGAAATTTGCTCCACCCAGTTCACGACTGATAGCACCATGGAGCGGGCCAAGTTCCGTGCCGGGAGGAACAACTTCTCCTAACAGTTTTTGTGGCAAGGAAAACGAATTAAACAATTCCGTAGCCCAGCGTTTTTTTTGGGGATTATAGAATTGAGTGGTTGTTGCGTTTGTATATTCGTTCGCTTTTTCACCGGTGAGTAGCCAATGAAAAAGATCAGGCATCAGCAGCATTGATTCGGCGGCATCAAGCAGTGGTGAATTGATATTCTGTAATGCTAATAATTGATAAAGCGTGTTGAACCGCATGAACTGCAAGCCGCTCTGGTTGAATATCTCCGAGCGTGAAACTTGCTCAAATGCATACTCCATCATCCCTTCGGTATGACTGTCTCGATAATGGATCGGGTTTGCCAATAACTCATCGTTGGGACCTAACAGACCAAAATCAACTCCCCATGTATCAACACCGACACTCGTAATGGTGTTTCCATAACGAGCAACGGCTTGCTGTAATGCCCGTTTAATATGAGACCATTGCTCTAAAACGTCCCATTGAACGTAACGCCCAACGGATACTCCACCATTGTCAAAGCGGTAGACTTCCTCAAGCGAAATGCGTGTACCATCAAATTTTCCGGCTACTAATCGCCCGCTAGATGCTCCAATATCAACCGCCAGATAGACCTGCCCCGCCATACCTTTTCTACTCTCTCTATATTCTAAACTTAGATATCTCAACCAATACCATCATACACCATCAACAAACACCGGTTAGCAGCGCAACATCAAAAATCAAATCCAAGACAATTTCCCTCTTCAATCTATTAAAATTACCCCCATTGTTCAGTTACTTGATAATGTTTATGATTATTTTTTAGCCAAATCCTATTATCGCTGAATCTTTTGAACGATAGACGAAATATTGAACACCCCCCCTCCAACAGACACACTTCTGGCTGAACTTCAGCAAGCCAGTACGACATTAGAAGGCGCTGCGCCTTTAGAAATCCTACAATGGGCAGTCGAGCAATACGCACCGAACTTTGCAATGGCGACAGCCTTTGGCCCAGAGGGGATGACGATGATTTACATGTTATCTCAATTTTCCCCAGAAACACCTATTTTCAATCTCGACACCGGATATCAGTTCCAAGAAACACTCGATCTACGTGACAAAGTTAAATCACGTTATGGTATGGATGTTCGTTTGGCTAAACCTGAATTGAACGTCACTCAGTACGAAGATTTACACGGCGGGCCCCTCTACAAAAGTAATCCCAGTCAATGCTGTTATGACCGCAAACTATCGCTGTTGGAGAAAATCGCTAACAAGCTACAGTGTTGGTCGAGTGCGATTCGCCGCGATCAGAGTCCCGATCGCGCCAAAGCCCCGATTGTCGGCTGGGACAATAAATTCGGTTTGATCAAAGTCAGCCCCTTAGCCAATTCAACCAAAGCCGATATTTGGAAAATGATTACTGACAACGATATCCCGTATAATCCATTACACGACAAAGGCTACCCAAGTATTGGATGCTGGCCTTGTACTCGAAAAATATCGCTCGGTGAAGATGAACGCGCGGGGCGTTGGAGCGGCACAGCAAAAACCGAATGCGGATTACATTCCATTGAAGAAAAAGAGAGTTAACCCATGCAATTTTCAGCCAAAACTGAATATGCGTGTTTAGCCATCCTCGAATTGTCTTTACACCAAAACGACATTCGACCCTTGCGCATTGACGACATCGCGTCACGACACGGCATTCCCAGTAGATTCTTAGTCCAAATATTATTGCAACTCAAAGCCGCCGGTATCGTATTGAGTATCCGAGGGGCAGCAGGCGGGTACCGACTCGCCAAACCTGCACACACTATTAGCCTCGGCGAAGTAATGACAGTTATTACTGGCGACCGATCAAACTTCGCGCAGAATTCAAACAACGTAACTCCAATGTCAAAAGTATTATTTCAGACGTGGGGGAGCATTTCTCAAAGAGAACAAGAAAACCTCTGTGCCGTTACCTTTGAAGACCTGCTCGAGAAAGCTGGTGGCAACAACGAGGATATGTACTACATCTAGACCATCAGTCATCTAACCCCTAGCTTACTTGACCATACACAATTGCACCGCATAAACTGAAGTATTACATATTGATTTTCTCCATCACTATTAAGCGGTGGAATCCCCATACAACTAATCCAGTCTCGCAAATTCACTTTGCTCCTTTTCACCCACTAGACGTGCCATGACTGCAACTGTACTCGACGTCTACGATTCCGATGATCCACAAGCTATCATTGCCGAGTCGGTTGACCGATTGAATGCGGGAGAAATAGTGGCGTTTCCGACTGAAACCGTTTACGGTATCGCCGCAAAGTCGTCTGATACGGCCGCTGTCGCCAAACTGTTCGATGTAAAGGCACGATCAACCGGAAAACCAATGAGCCTGGCGATAGGCTGCAATGATTCGCTCGACAACTATGCACAAAATCCAACGGCGATAATGTACCGACTCGCTCGCCGCTGTTGGCCCGGCCCGCTAACAATGGTAATTCAAGCCTCCGATCAGATCGCGGGACTCTCTAACGAATCACTCGCACTGCTAGCTCCAAATAACTGGCTCGGACTGCGAGTTCCTAGCAATGAAGTTTTACTCAGCGTACTCGATCAACTAAACGAACCCTTGGTACTTACAAGTGCCAACAAAAGCGACCAAGCTGATGCAACCACGGCGGTCGAAGTCGCCGAACAACTCGACGACAACGTTCAGCTAATCCTCGACGGTGGTCCCACTAAAATCGGCACGCCGTCTACAGTAATCAAAGTTCACGAACGCCACGTAGAAATCCTCCGTAGCGGAGCACTCACTCGCGACCAAATCCGAACGGCGTTACAGTTGGAAATCGTAATTGTCTGCACAGGAAACACATGCCGTAGCCCGATGGCTGAAATGTTGCTCAAACAGAAATTGGCGGCGGCGAACGGTATCCCAATCGAACGACTTCCCCAACACGGCATTCATGTCTGCTCTGCCGGAATCACGGCAAACAATGGATCGCCCGCTGCTGATCAAGCCATTAACGTACTCGGTAAACAAGATCTCGACTTAACGTGCCACCGTAGCCAACCATTAAGCTATGCACTGGCCAATAGCGCTGATTTAATCCTTACGTTGTCAAATTCCCATCAACAAGCAATTGTCAATGAATGGCCCGAATTCGCCGATAAAACCTCGCTACTGGCATCTGACGGCTCTAGTGTCAGCGATCCAATCGGAGGTTCGTACGAGATTTATCAACAATGTGCCGTACAAATCGATACCCACCTTGATAAACAGCGAAGTCGCATCAATAATCTAATTATTCCTGATCAGGATATTATAAGAGAGTAAAAGAGATGAAACTTACTATTGGTAGTGATCACCGCGGATACCGCGTCAAACAAAAGATCGTTGATTACCTAAATCAAAACGGTCACAGTTGTAACGATGTCGGTACAAACAGCGATCAAAGTGTCGATTACCCTGACATTGCACAAGCAGTGAGTAGTGACGTTTGCGCTGGCGACAGCGATCGGGGAATCCTTATATGTGGGACTGGTATTGGCATGGCGATTGCCGCTAATAAATACCCTGGAGTCCGAGCTGCATCTTGCCACGATGAAATAACCGCTGAAATGAGCCGTCGCCATAACGATGCCAACGTACTCTGTCTATCAGCTGACCTCTTCGGCGAACGCAACGTCGAACCATTGCTACAACTCTGGCTGAATACCGATTTTGAAGGAGGCCGACATGAACGCCGCGTCCAGAAGATCAGCAAAATAGAGAAATCTCTCAATTTCGAATAACCGAACGCACCTCCAACGCTTACAGAATTACCAAAGCTTGCCGAATTTTCATATTCGTGCTAATTCGTGTTAATTAGTGGTCGTAACGGTCGCGCCGAATAGAGCATCTTTTTTTCTCTAGCGAACGTGCATTCACTGGTAATTACACCTTGCTTGCCGGCCACTAACGATTAAATTCAATGACATAGCTTATTAAAGCTACGGGGCAACCCATTAAGCATCTTTGATAAATGCACCTCACGCGAATCTCTAATCATAAAATTGAATCCGATGTACGAAACCAGTTTACCTGAGAGCGAAGTCGAACAATTGCTGCGTAACGCGCATCTGCGCGACCAACTCGAACCGTTTTACGACGAATCGATCGCCCTAGTAGACGTCACGGAAATGTCGACATCCGCAGAGAACCAATTCCTAGAATCAATGCTCAACTGGGAATACGCTCCGGTGCTTCCAATAAGCCAATGGTTCGAACCAGAACTCAGCTTGCCGCAAACTGAGACACTGTCCAGTCGCAATCTGTCGAAACTGCTGTGGGACACACTGCACCGCCTCGCCGAACAAAACATCTATCTACAATACTCGGATCACCTATCCGATCGAGAACTCTTCTGCGTCTTGGTTCGCGACATTCTAACAGCGATTGAAAAGAAACTCGACATCACCAACAACCCCATCGTGTGGCGGCTTGTCGACAATGAGTCTGATCCCGATACGTGGCTCGCCTATTACGCCACCGACGAACAACGCTATCTCTGGCAACTGGAACACGGTCAAGCCCCGCCAGTATCCAAGCCTTTGAAATACCCGCGAAAAATGCCGCGCCCGGCGTAATGCGATGCAACCTTCACGACGGCATTAAAACAGAACTTCAGCACACTGGCATTTAATCGCGACAGTTGCCATACTAGATATACTCCTTGCGTATAAAATTACCTAAACTACAGTGGCTAACTTTACCCGCCATTTCAATCCGCTCCGCCGTGTGGACGGAACGCGAGGCGAGAACTGAGTCTTCATTCCCTCAAGAAAGACATCGTTATGCTTTATCGTGCTCTATCCACTGCTCTTCTACTGCTCATATTAGCCCCCAGCCTCACAGCGCAAAATCCGAGTGCCAGCAAATCCAACATACCCCCGTCACGCTCAACATACTTAGGCCGTAACATCGCGCAAACCATGCATTTCTCTGGCGCTCCTTGGCTCATCCGTGACAATCGCGAAAACGAGGAACGCTGTTCGGTCATGCTCGGGCAACTGAACCTCAAAACAGGAATGACTGTCTGTGATATGGGTTGCGGTAATGGATTTTACGCTTTGAAAATGGCGCAAATGGTCGGCCCTCAAGGCACAATCTTGGGCGTTGACGTACAACCGGAAATGTTGCAATTTCTGCGAACTCGCATGGAAAAAGAAGGAGTCGACAACATCACTCCTATTCTGGGGTCCTATCACAATCCACACCTACCTCGCAACACGGTCGACGTCATCCTCATGGTCGACGTCTACCACGAACTATCACATCCAGAGATTATGTTGCGGGCAATGCGTGATAGCCTTAAACCGAACGGTCAAATCATCCTGCTCGAATACCGTGAGGAAGATCGTAAGGTTCCTATCAAACCGCTGCACAAAATGAGCAAGGTTCAGATACTTAAAGAATACGAAGAGAATGGTTTTCGTATCGCTAATCAATTTGACAAGTTGCCGTGGCAGCACATGATGTTTTTTGAAAAAGATCCCGACTGGAAACCGTCGAGTAAATAACGGGGATTACTCAACTACAGCTGCCAGACCAACACGAGTGAATAGGTCAGGTCGTTTGGTCGCCGGCCATGCGGTGTGCTATCATATCGGTCTGCCATCGATAGCTTCAAACTCCAACCATGCTCTTTGTCGATGACGATTTTCCACGACGCTTTGGATTCGAAACGATACTCGCTAAAATTAGACCAATCTGGATAATAATCCGAAGTCGCCTGGACACTCTGCCGCGACGAAATATTACGACTCATAATCATTCCAAAATCCGCCTCGGGTGTTACTTCGTCATCAACGCCACCTAGCTCCTGAGATATCCCCGCACCAATTCGCCAACTCAGCTTTACCTGCTCACCCCTGAAGAATATCTTCTGAAACCCCGCATTCACTTTCATCCGAATATCAAACTGCTTGAACTCGTCATACTCCAGTCCCCCTTTAGCAAACCAACTCAAGGGGTTGTCTTTTATGATCCAGAAATGGGCAATATCAACCAACGTACGATGCGTCGTCAATGTGCCACTAGCGCTTTTTTTCGCGAAATCCAAATCTAGATCAAATCGTCCAATTGTAGTTCTTCGTTCCAAGTCTAATCCAGCAAACACGCTAAATGTCGTTGAATTTCCGTGGGTTCCATTACTACCGAATTCAACACTGCCATCCCAAATATCTCGATCTAAATGCAGCGTTGGTATCCAGAAACCTAGGTTTTCAGTAAACACATCGATCTCACCTTCTGGAAAAGGAGGAGCATTTATTTCGAATGCGTACTCTTGGAGACTCTCACCTAGATTGCGCACACCCTCACGCCAATTGGGAGTATGCACGACACGTTGACCAGCTGGATGCAGCGCCACAGGTTTTTCAGCGGATTCCACTTGATTAGTGGCGATGACCGCGCACGTGGGAACACACGTTACTAACAGCGCACAAAATAATCTACGGACGAACATTTAAAACAGTGAGGAACTAAAGAGAGTAACCACGTACAAATACGAAGACAACTTGTACTAAAAAACGTGACATCGAGCGATACCAAATGTGTTTGATAGCATTTCCTGCGAAACGCTAAACATACTACCTCTATTGCGTCCGTAGATTGCAATAGAGGTCCGTTAACCGTCGGGTAATCATGCCTGGCGAGCCAGGACCTATCTGCTTGCCGTCCACTTCACGTACGGGAACAACTTCCGCTGCACTGCCGGTCAGAAAACATTCATCGGCGGCGTACACATCCTCGAGCGTCATTGTCACTTCTTCGACTTTGATTCCATCCTCACGTGCCAATTCCATAACGGCGCCACGGGTCACTCCTTTAAGCACGCCCGCGGAAACCGGGGGTGTTTGTAGCACGCCCTCATTTACAATAAAAATATTGTCGCCCGTGCATTCAGCAACTTCGCCTTTGTGATTGAGCATCAAAGTTTCCACACAACCCACTTTGAGTCCTTCGATTTTCGCAAGAATGTTATTCAAGTAGTTCAACGATTTGATTTGTGGATCAAGCGCTAAGGGATGGTTGCGAATTGTTTTGGCAGTAACAATCGCCAGGCCGTTTTCGTAGAATTCATCCGGATAGAGCGTGATCATGTCCGTGATGATGATTACTTGAGCCTGTTGACATTTGTTGGGGTCCAAACCTAGTGTACCTTCGCCGCGAGTCACGATTAAACGAATGTAACCGTCACGAATGTCATTAGCAGCAAGCGTGCTGTTTACCGCAATCTCCATTTCCTCTGGAGAGATGGGAATCGTCAAATCAATCTTGCTCGCCGACGTCCATAATCGATCCAGATGTTCGCGCATACGAAATACTTGACCAGCATAACATCGCATTCCCTCAAATACGCCGTCGCCATAGAGCAGTCCATGATCATAAACACTGATCTTGGCATCCTGTTTGTCGTACAGCGTTCCGTTAATATAAACTTTCAGTGACATGACATATCTTTATGATAAACACCCGTGCAATAAATATTCAATTCCTCGATTGATTTTCCAATCATCCATTCTAAGGGGCAACCGCGAATCTGAGTAGCGTGGGGGATAGGCATCTATGGCATGCTGACGCACTCTACCGTGCAAAGGGATGCGTCGTACAGCTCGTCGATCAATTAGGTGCCGAGCTGGATCTCCAGCAGTACGAAACGTGAGATCTTTATTCCCCCACGGCGACGAAATGAGTGAACATAAATGTCCATTCAGGCTTTGCTTTTGTCGATATATGCTGACCGCGATGAATAACAACTGCAGATTCAATACATCGATTGTTATTCGTATAAGTCTCAACTGCAAATCGCTGGGCGACGCATTTCCGCCACAGGTGGGTTCATGACCACTAAAGATCAAAAGCATCCATACTACAGTCTCTTCTTCAGTCTCTTCTTGAATCGAGAACCGTCGAGTCACCTTGTTTGTACTCGACCTTCAACAAGATGAATCGTACGATCTGCCTGCTCCGCAATCACATCGTCATGCGTGACCATTACCACCGTCAATCCTTGCTCACGATTCAGATCTCGAAATATCTCCATGATCTCATCGCCCGCTTGTCGATCTAAATTACCAGTGGGCTCATCTGCCAATAGCAATTGAGGATCTGCGATAAGAGATCTAGCAATCGCAACTCGCTGCATTTCACCACCAGACAACTCACGGGGACGATGCTTCAATCGATGACTCAAACCCACCTTGTCCAATAACTCTTTCGCTCGTTGGCGGTTTTTACGCCGCCTCAGCATATACTTGGTAAAACCATAGCGAATCATCAGCGGCATCAAAACATTTTCCAATGCACTGAGCTCCGGCAGTAAATGATAAAACTGAAACACCATACCGATGTAGCGGTTCCTTAGAATGTCACGTGATTTGGCAGGCAAATTATCAATGCGATTGCCTTGGAAAAATATTTCGCCGCCATCAGGTTGGTCCAGCGTCGCTAATAAGTGCAAAAGAGTGCTTTTCCCTGAGCCACTTGTTCCAACAATTGCCTGAAACTCGCCTTCGCTAACTTCGAAATCCACTCCGTTTAAAACTGGAATTTCAACCTGACCCTTGCGATAACTCTTCATTAAACCCGCCGCACGCATCACCACTGGCGCCGCTGCCTGATCAAATTGCGATTGCTGGGCACCTAACGTAATTTTTGTCTCCGGTAATTTATAGGCGCTACTCATAACGCAATGCCTCCACGGGATGAAGCTTGGCGGCTTTGCGAGCAGGCAATACACTAGCAAATACGGCAATGCCGACTGCACCTATCACAACCCACATACACGTGAGGGGATTCACCACGACCGGAATCTCAGAAAAATAGTAAACCGTCGGGTCAAACACCTCTTGTCCAGTTACCTTTTCGATCCAGCCTGCCACAACATTAATCTGGTCAACAAACAGCAACCCCAACACTAATCCAGCCAGCGAACCAGCGATACCAAGTGATAATCCATAACCTAAGAAAATACTCATCACGCCACGACTCGGCGCGCCCAAACTTTTAAGAATTCCAACATCCCGGGTCTTTTCAACAACGATCATAAAAAAGGTGGCTAAGATACCAAAGCCAGCGACTGCAATAATCAAGAACAACAAGATGTTCAAGATTGTTGTTTCCAATTGCACCGCGGACAACAGAGGCCCTTGCATGTCGCGCCAAGTTTGAATTTGATAACCAAACTGCTGCAGCGGAAATCGCATCTGCAGACGATCACGAACCATGTTCAAGTCGACCCCTGCTCGCAACTTAATTTGAATAGCAGAAACACTCGCCACACCCGTTTCCGCGGCGATCATACCTCGTAGATTTTGCAATTTACTCAACGGTACAAAAGCAAATGACGAATCGTATTCACTCATCTCACTTTCATAAAAATCAACAATCGTAAATGAATCGCTAACCGCTTTAGGTGGCTGCCCCGTATTGGGGAAAGTGATTTTGACATCGTCTCCAGGCAATGCAAAATAATAATCCATCAAATCGCCTTGTGCATCACGACCTCGCAAACTGCAAATGGAAATCCCTAAAACAATTCCTGTGTGCTGCTCCGTCGCCGCATCGAATGTCAATTGCGGAATGTCGTTCGTCTGAAACGGTACCGCTGGCAAACTTCCTTGTTGCCCAACTCCACTAGGACCGTTGTCGAGCAGTCCCCGTAATTCCGGCAATTTGTCGATGGAATCAGGCAAGACCGGCAGTCCTGCTGGCGTTTGAGAATCATCCACTAACTCAAATGGCGGCGGTGTTATCAATGCGGTGTCATTAGAGGTGACATCACCGTTTTCGATCTGGTCGGCAATATTTCTTTGTTCCCACTGAGCTGCAACTCTCCGCCGAGCCCAGCCAGCAACAGGAAATTTACCCTTGCGGCCACGACCGTAATCGTTCTCGCGCAATAAGAACTCCATCTGATCCCGATTAAGCGGATGCAGCAAGTGTTGTTCAAACTCAGAAACGTCGGAATAGGTAGTCGCATCGATGCCAATGAGGTTAATCGGTTGGGTAATCCACTGTCCACGAATATTGTCGCGAAAATTAATCATTGCCGGCACTGAAACCGTTACCGTCATGGCCTCAATATCATCGCCGGCAACCTTGCGGATTTCCTCCATGTGCCACTCAGAATCTGGCAAGCCATTGAGATTCTGGCTGCGAACAACGATATCTGAAAGGATTCCATGCAGACGGTCATGCATTTCTACAGTAAAGCCGGCCATCACGCTGTTGACGACAATGAGAGTCGCCACGCCTAGCGTCACGCTCACAATCGAGGCCAACGCAATATAACGACTCTTCAGATACCGCCATGATAGCAATACTTTGTACATGCCAATCCTTCGGCTGTGGGTGGAGGAACTCTCACAAGGCGAAAGTCTCTACCCAATATTGTATTTAAGTTTTTGTGACGTACGTGACACAGAAACGTGCTGACTATTCTATTGTTCCGACTGTTCTGGACGCAATAAAGGAAACAGAATTATTTCTCGAATCGACTGGGAATTGGTCAATAACATCACCAACCGGTCGATTCCTACGCCTAAGCCACCCGTTGGAGGCATGCCGTGACGCAATGCGCGAATAAAGTCTGAGTCCATTTTAGCCATCGAGTCCTCATCAGATAAACCTGCAAGTTGAGTTTGAAACAACTCTTGTTGCAAATCTGGATCATTTAATTCGGTGTAAGCGTTTGCGATTTCCATACCGCGAACAAACAACTCGAACCGTTCAGCAATTTCCGGATTATCCTTTTTACGTTTGGTAAGTGGACAAATACTTGCCGGATAATCAATCACGAAGACTGGGCCCACTAAAGAATCCTCGACCTTTTCCTCAAATATATCATTCTTGATGACATCTAAATGACGACCCTCAATTTCGATACCAATTTCCACTGCGTAATTTTCAACAGCTTCTTGATCGCTCGGATCTACGCCCGTCTGTTCCGTAAACAATTCAAGATACGGCCGTCGCTGAAATGGCGGAGTGAAATCCACCATGTGTTCACCGTAGGGAACAACGTAGCCGTTGCCGAGCGCATCGAGTGCGTTAACTATTAAGTTTTCCGTCAAATCCATCATGCTACGATAGTCACCGAATGCCTGATAAAGTTCAAGCATCGTGAACTCAGGATTATGTTTCGGGCTGATCCCTTCATTGCGATAGACTCGCCCTAATTCATACACACGTTCCATGCCACCAACGAGCAACCGTTTTAAATGCAACTCCAAGGCAATTCGCAAATGTAACTCAAGCCCCAACGCGTTGTGGTGAGTTTTAAAGGGGCGCGCAGCAGCGCCACCGGCGATTGAATGCAATGTTGGCCCTTCAATTTCGACGAACCCTGCGGCATTGAGAGTACTACGAATAGAAGATACTATTTTGGTGCGATTTAAGAACCGTTGTCGCACGCCATCGTTGTACGCCAAATCAACATAACGCCGACGTTGTCGCAATTCTGGGTCTGTCATCCCGACATGCTTGGACGGAGGTGGTTCGAGCGACTTGGTCAAAAAGTGTAGTTTCTCAGCAAATATCGTCAACTCGCCAGTATTTGTAACACCGAGGCGACCGTCGACACCAATGATATCTCCCAAGTCAAATAAACCTGCTAGATCAAAATCCTCATCACCAACTTGCTTTTTGCCTATAAACAATTGGATACTGCCAGACCAATCTTGAATATCAATAAACCGCAATTTCCCTTTATCACGCTGCAGCATAATTCTGCCAGCCGCTCGGACAGTCGGCCCCACCTCAGCGCCAGGCCCTTGATCACTGCGCCATTGCCGCATATTTACGCGTTCTTCGACATCACATTCCAAATCAGGAAGATCTATCAGCGTACCGTCTTCCTGCTGAAACTGAACTTCACTAATACGGTCTCGGATTTCACCGATCAGTTGGCGGTCGTCAAATCGACTACCCCATGGATCAATACCAAGTTTTTGGATCTGCCGTAATTTATCACGGCGGGCAACAACGTGCATTTGTTGGTCTTGTTCACTGCTGCCTTGCTCCGAGGCAACATCTGCCGGCTCGGGCTGATCACTCTGCGATTCAGTCATAGTAGATTTTCGCGTATCTCGTTGGTTATTCACTAAAACGTTGCATTTTAATGGAATCAGCTTTACCTGTAAGCCCCAATGTAACTAAACGTGTCCACCAACCAACCGCCGTTATATGAATTTCCACCTGAATCCCACTACATTCCTAGTTCAAATCAACAACAACTACAAACATCATTCCCCAACTAGAGTAAAATAGATATCAAACAAGATACTACTTTGGTAAAGCGTTACGCCCCTAAATCCACATGTCAGACGACCTCACGCAACATCAAACCGCTGGCGATCATGACCGATCGCGGCAACTGAGTATGCAGTCGACCGATTCGCATGCAGATATTCCCGGCGTGCAAATCACTCGACTGCTAGGAACCGGTGCATATGGCGAAGTCTGGGTCGGAGTGGACATCAACACCAACCGACAAGTGGCCGTAAAATTCTTTCAGCATCAAAGCGGTGTGGACTGGCAACTGCTCAGCAAAGAAGTTGAAAAGCTAGTGTCACTCGCTACCCAGCGGTATGTCGTACAACTCCTAGACGTTGGCTGGGAAGCATCCCCACCCTACTATGTCATGGAATACCTCGAGGATGGTTCCTTAGATCAATTCATCAAAACTGCTGATTCAATTAGCGTCCAGGAAGCAGTCGAACTTTTCCATGACATTACAACCGGATTAACCCACGCTCACAATAAAGGCATTTTGCACTGTGACCTAAAGCCAGCCAACATCTTATTAGATGCGGATCACCGTCCACGCATAGCAGACTTTGGTCAATCGCGACTTTCCACCGAGCAATCTCCAGCTTTGGGAACACTGTTTTTCATGGCACCGGAGCAAGCGGATCTAGATGCCAGTCCCGATCAACGCTGGGATGTTTATGGGCTAGGAGCAATTCTCTATACACTGCTTGAAGGTTCCGCCCCCAATCGTAGCGAAAAAAACCTCCAGAACATTGAATCTTCGGGCGATCTCAAAAAGCGTTTAAAGTCGTACCAAACCATGATTAACAATGCTGGCAACCCAGCGGATTCAATGCGGCGACCTGATATTGATCCGCCACTACGGCAAATTATTCACAAATGCCTTGCGGCTGATCCCCAAGAGCGTTTCTCATCAGTCCGAGATATTCTCGACGCGTTGCGGCACCGACAAACGACCCGAGACCGCCGCCCACTTACAATCCTAGGTATTTTTGGTCCACTTCTCCTACTCGCAATCATGGCAATCTTTAGCAGCCTGTGGTACCAGCAGGCAGTTGCTGATGCCGAACTTGCTGTACGTGAGCGTGTTTATGAAAGTAATGCTTGGATTTCACGACACGTTGCACTCAGTGTTAAAGACGAACTCCGTAACTATTTTGACATCGTGGAACAAGAATCCGTCCAAGGAGAATTACCTGATCTTATTACAACTATCCTCACCACATCTGGGTTACAAAATATCCACGCCGATCGTCAACCGTGGGCGACATTAACTCCGTCGCAAAAGGCGTTTAAAGATGACCCGCAACGGCTGCCGTTAGATCAATTCCTTGAAGGACGAATTCAGTATTACCAACAAAAACTCCAATTGGACGAAGCGAACGCGAAAATTGCGAGTTTATTTATTGTCGGCCCACAAGGCGACATGCTGGGCATTGCATTTAGTCCTGATGAAATCCGTGGCCAGCAATCCGTTGGTCGTTATTACGGTTATCGCAACTATTTTCACGGAGGACCCCAAGACCTTGCCCAAGATATTGCGTCCAGAGCAATCGCGACCATCAGTAATACACATCTTTCTCGTGCCTTTCAAAGTACAACTACGAAGAAATGGAAAATTGCAATTACGACTCCAATCTATCTGCCTACCAAGCAAGTAGATCAAGTAGATCAAGCCAACCCAACCAATCAAAGGGAACTCATCGGAATCATGGCCGTGACGTTAAACCTTGGTGATTTTTCGTATTTGCGAAACAAAACAATTGAGAACCAGTTTGCAGTGTTTATCGACGGTCGAATGGGTTCTGAAACTGGACAGGGCCAACGACGCGGTACGATTCTACAACATCCGGCAATGGACGAACTTGATTCCACTCCTGACGAACCATTTCAAATTTCGGCAGAACAACTCGGAGGCTTGCTGCAGGGGCAAGAGTCGCTTTACACAGATCCCATTGGTGACGCCACTGGGCTAGAAAAATATCGCGGCAAGTGGATTGCCGTACTCGAACCCGTATTGCTCCCAGATGAAACGCCTTCGGCGACGAGCGGTGAGCAAAGCAATCTTATGATTCTTGTACAAGAAAGTTACTCGCAAGCGACTTTACCCATTCGGGAATTAGGAAGAAAGCTAATCCTCGAGGGTATCTTCGCTGCAGCGGTGATCCTGATCGTCGTCAGCGCCCTCTGGTTCTTCGTCATCCGAAAATTCTCACAACCCATCGGCAAAGCATAACATTCGGGGCTATCGATTGCTAATTTATGATCGCAGGACGTCATGAATCACGTGCCCATGCACATCGGTCAGACGTCGCTCAATTCCGTTGTGATAGAACGTCAACCGTTTATGATCTAATCCCAATAAATGTAGAATCGTCGCGTGAAAATCATAGACTGTCGATATATTTTCGACGGCCCGATGTCCAAATTCATCCGTGG